>Ga0075444_10001087_pt1 | contig 16488 bp, 17 predicted proteins | sample CoawatmetaG01DNA_FD_76836 | JGI IMG/M metagenome (GOLD analysis project Ga0075444, IMG submission 76836) | Marine microbial communities from the West Antarctic Peninsula - Coastal water metaG017-DNA | ecosystem: Environmental > Aquatic > Marine > Coastal | place: Atlantic Ocean: West Antarctic... | reverse complement strand
TTGCCCGGCTGTTTGACGCATTCATCGGCATAAACTGCGCCTTGATTGGTCGATGGGTCGATTGAAAAAAGCCCTTTGACATTGCCTCGGTGGAGCTCTGCAAGGGACGACCAAAATTCCAGCTCGCTGTAGATAAAGCGCAGTTCATAGTTGGAAAAATGATGCGGTCTGGCACTGCCGAAAAGCAGCAGCTTGATATAGACTTTTTTAATTGAGCTGTTGATGCCGAGCTTGTCGGGTATATCTTTGCTGGCGACACCAAGTTGTTCCGCGAGTATGTAAAGTGCGTGCAGTTCACGCCAATAAAAGCTTGGCTGCTGCAGGTAATGGCTGAGGCTATTGAGCTGAATTCTCGCCAGCAGATGGCAGGCGGCTAGAATACTCTGGGCTACATAACCACTTTTAGAGCTTTGTTTGGGGTTCTCTGGAAGCCCTTGGCCAAGCTGATAAATAACCAGTTTGTAGCCTTCAAAAAGTCGTCTCACCAAGGACTGGCCAAGAGAGATAGCCTTGGCGGTAGATTGACTCAGGGGGTTTTGCAACAGGCCCTCTGTGGATCGAATAACCGCTGGATTAAGGCTGTCGAGAATCTCGAGTTTGGTTTTTGGCGAGCTATCAGAGCCTATAACCGCTGGCAGGATGCGGTAGAGCTCAATGGAATTATTGGCGTAATTAGTCGCCGATAGGCTGTCGATAAACTGGTCTGCGGAGGCTTTGTCGACTATCTGACTATCGGTATCGGCTGCAAGGTTATCTGCAATGGAGGGTTTTAAGATGGTTAGCAGGGCTGCAATATTATTGTTTGAAGCAGGGCTCATAAAGGTTAGCCTGATAAACGTTGTCGTTGGATTTTTTGCAAAAGGGCGCTCAATCTTTCCTTTTGTACGCCTTTAAGTGTAGTCAACTTTTCCCGCTTGCCGAGCAATTCAATTGCGCATGGATTTCAGGGCTGAATAATTTTTCCGGCGGTGCCACAAACTGCTCAAATCGAGGGGAAGTTCGGGTATCATATCTGCCTTTTTAGATAATCGAGAAAATACGCCAATGTCAAACTACTCTACCAATGAATTTCGCTCCGGATTAAAGGTCATGCTTGATGGGGATCCCTGTTCGATCTTGGACAATGAGCTGGTAAAGCCAGGCAAAGGTCAGGCTTTTAATCGGGTTAAATTGCGTAACCTGAATACCGGCAGGGTATTGGATAAGACATTTAAATCCGGTGAGCAGCTAGAAGCGGCTGACGTTATGGATACTGATATGCAGTATCTCTATACCGACGGTGACTTTTGGTACTTTATGGAGCCGGAGACCTTTGAACAGCATCAGGCTGATGAGAAAGCCGTCGGCGATGCGCTTCTCTGGTTGAGTGAGCAGGACACAGTAGTCGTGACTCTTTTCAATGGCTCTCCCCTGTCAGTGACACCTCCTAATCATGTCGAGCTGGAGATTGTCGAAACCGATCCGGGTCTGCGTGGCGATACGGCTCAGGGCGGCAGCAAGCCGGCCAAGTTGGTCACTGGTGCAGTGGTAAAAGTGCCTCTATTTTTGGATCAAGGTGAGATTATCCGTGTCGATACACGTACAGGGGAATATCAGGGTCGCGTCAGCGCCAAATAACCCCCTTGGGCAGCGCTGCATGAAGCTCTTAAGTCGATGTTAAAGCAATGGCAGCCCGGCGCCAGCTTGGCCATCCTGCGTCAGCGCAGCCGGGTGCTTGCCCAGCTGCGAGATTTTTTCCAACAGCGCCAGGTAATGGAGGTGGATGTGCCGCTGCTATCGAGAGCAACGGTAACCGACCTCAATATCGACAGTATCCAGGTGCTTAATGCCAGTGATGCTGCCTATCTACAGACCTCCCCCGAATATTTTATGAAGCGCCTGCTGGCCTCTGGCAGCGGTGATATCTATAGCCTCGGCAAAGCCTTTCGCAGCGCCGAGAGTGGCCGTCGTCACAACCCTGAATTCACCCTGCTGGAATGGTACCGCTGCGGTTGGGATGAGCACCGCTTAATGGATGAGGTGGTTGAACTTGTTGCGACCTTAGTGCCGGGTATTGCGGTTCGCCGCTGCAGCTATGCCGATGTTTTTATCCAGCACTTACAGGTCGATCCCCACCTTGTAGGCTTAGCCGAGCTTCAGCGTCTGGCGGTCTCTGCCAGTTCGCAGGCCTGGGCGAAAGAGACCCGGGGCAACTGTTTGGATCTGTTATTCAGTGTGCTTATCGAACCGCAGTTGGAGGAGGGTCTGGTGCTGGTCTATGACTATCCAGCCTGTCAGGCGGCCTTGGCGAAATGCGCTGAAGACAGTCTGGGGCGTCAAATCAGTCGACGTTTTGAGGCGTTTTTAAATCGTGTTGAACTGGCTAACGGCTACTGTGAATTGACCGATGCTGCAGAGCAGGCCGGTCGCTTTGCCGAGGACCAGCGACTGCGCCAGCAGTCTGGCAAAGCTGCGGTGGCTGCCGATCAGCACCTGCTCGCAGCGATGGAGGCTGGGCTTCCGGAATCTGCTGGTGTGGCTATGGGTGTCGATCGATTGATGATGCAACTGCAGGGCGCTGACTCAATTGATCAGGTGATGCCTTTTAGTTGGACGCGTTGTTGATCGCCGAGGTGCTGTCGATTGCTGGGGCGTTGTCGATTGCCGAGGTGCTGTCGATTGCTGGGGCGTTGTCGATTGCCGAGGCGTTATCGATTGCTGAGGCTCTTTGTCGCTTAAGCCCTCAGTCACACTTAAAGTAGTGATCCATAGCCTGAGAGGGCTTGTCACAGCGGGTATCTCCAACCACTGCTGCTGGCACGCCGGCGACCACTGCATGAGCTGGTACGGCTTTCAAGACCACGCTGGATGCGGCGACCATAGCACCTTCACCCACTTCAATATTGCCGAGTATTTTTGCTCCGGGACCAATCAACACACCTTTGCGAATCTTTGGATGGCGATCCCCTGATACCTTGCCGGTGCCGCCAAGGGTGACTGACTGCATAATCGATACGCAGTCTTCAACAACGGCAGTTTCGCCAATTACCAAACCGGTGGCGTGATCTATTAACAGGCCACTGCCGATAATGGCCGCAGGGTGAATGTCCACGGCAAATATCAGTGATATGCGGTACTGAACTAACAGGGCCAGTGACTGGCGCTGTTCATTCCACAGCTGATGTGCGGCACGGTATGCCTGCAGTGCGAGAAAGCCTTTAAAGTAGAGGAAGGGTGTCAAATACAATGTGCATGCCGAGTCTCGGTCGACGGTGGCGGCAATATCTGCGGCCACGGCATCAATAATATGCGGAGTTGAAAAGGCTCGGTCCATCACCGTACGCAGCATTGCTTGCTGCACTTTATCGCTGGCCAGCTTGTCTGCCAGGTAGTCACTCAGGGCATTGCCGAGACTGCTGTGGCTGAGAATAGTGACCTCAAAAAACTCTGCCAGTGCCGGTTCGTCAGTGGCTGCCGCCTGTGCTTCGCGATAAATCTGCTGCCATATGCTGTCAGGTCGTTTAATTGAGATTGTCGGCGAGGCGCTGTTGGATACTGAGATAGGTTTATTCATAGTCGCCATTCTGAGTCACCCTGTGGAATTATTCCAGCTTGTTCTCGCAATGCTCCATATATCTACCTGTGCAGCACCTGCTCGCAGTAGGGCTGTGGCAACACTGTTTGCTGTGGCGCCCGTGGTGACTACGTCATCAACTACCGCGACAGACAGTCCCGCGAGGGTTTTTGTCCCTGAAGGGCATTCAGGCTCAATAGTAAAAGCATTTTTGATGCTGGTTAGGCGTTTTTTGGCGCTGAGTAGATGTTGCTCCTGACCCATAATAATACGCTGGCAAATATCGCTGCGGATCTCAGTATTGATGTTGTGCTCGCGGCGCAGGTGACCTGCAAGCAGGCCGCTGATGATATAACTTTGATTAAATCCGCGTTTGGTCATTTTAAGCCAGTGCAGTGGCAGGGGGATAATTGTCTCGGGGCAGGGCAGTTGAACTCGCTGATAGGTTGTGGCAATAGAGTCTGCCAAGACCGCGCTGAGCTGTTTGACCTCTACTGTGTAGGGATCGTTTTTCAGTCGCAGAATAATATTGTCCACCGGTGACTGATAGTGGAAGGCGGAAATACAGCGATTATAGGTGGGTGGTCTTAGCTGGCAGCTGCCACAGAGTGAATCGCTGGCAAGTGGCACCGAGCAGCGTTGGCAGTGACGGGTAAGACGCGGCAGTTCGGCGATGAAGCGATGGCAGAGGGCGCCGTTGGACGCTTTTAATGGTGATTGGCAGAGACTGCAACTGCCGGGTAGTAGGCTGTGGCTAATAGAGTCAAGGTTAAAGCGGCTGAGCAGGCTCTTAGAGGCTCGGCTGAGCAGAGATTGCACCGCAAACCTCCCTGCTTGCGCTGTTGCCAGTGAGCGCCTTAACGGCGCTCTATACTGGTGTTCTAAGCTGGTGTTCTAAACTGAGGTTTTAAGCGACGCTTTGGGTGGGGTCCTTTTCGTCTTCATCATCGGCATCGGGCATATCGGATTCAGTCTCGCTCTCTACTTTGATTGCTGCTTTATTGTGTTCTGCCTCAGTAAGACCATAGTCTTCACTCAAGATGCCTCCAGGAACGCTGGGCGCATAATCCCGCGGTACTTCAACATCAGAGAGGTCAATCAGTGGGTTGCCATTGGAGTCGAGCAGGCCAAAATCACTGCCGCCTGACTTGAGTATCTGGCGTGCGACATCGGGACTCGCCAGGCGCATGGCTTTAGCTGCCAGGTGCTCATGGATCTGTCGGTAACTCTGGGCAATATTGCCGGTGAGGTGGGAGGCGGTGATAAAGTGCTCGGTAACCTCTTGCTGATAGCGCTTTAGCTCTCTTTCGCTGGCGGCAAGTTTCTGTTCGAGGTTACGCACCGATTTGTCGCTGCTATCGACCTTCTTCGAAAACAGGTGGCCGACAGCGGCACCGATTAGAAAAGCCACTGTGATCAGAATTATGCTCAAAATTGTCAAACTGTTCTCCCATACTTGTATTGTTACACGCCTTAAGTGTCGCCAAAGGTCGTTGTTGACGCAATGCTTAATTGGGCAAAGCGCCAACTAATTTTACTTGATTACAGTCTCAATGATCGCTGTCAGCAATAGTCGACTTAGTAGTCGAGCGTATTTTTCAGTTGTCTTGCAGCGTCGTGCTGGTTAAAGTCTGCATTTATTCGACGATCCTACCATATTCAATGTTAACCCCAAAACAACGCTATCAAAATGATCTGGCTCGAGAGGGCTTTGTGGCTGACCAGGCACAGGCTCAGGCAGTCGATAAACTCGACCGGTTATGCAGTCGCTTGGCCAAGCGCAATCGGCGTAAAAGCGGCGGTTTGCTGGCAAAAATTTGGCGTCCTACGGTGATCCCGGAGCAGGGACTCTATTTTTGGGGTGGTGTCGGCCGGGGAAAGACCTATTTAATGGACAGTTTTTACGAGAGTCTGCCCTTTGAGCGCAAGATGCGGATTCATTTCCATCGCTTTATGCGCCGTGTCCATCAGGATCTGGAAGGCTTGCAAGGACAGGCTAATCCATTGGAGTTGGTTGCTGAGTCCCTAGCTGCTGAGACCCAGGTAATCTGCTTTGATGAATTTTTTGTCAGTGATATCACCGATGCGATGATTTTGGCGCGCCTGCTGGAAGGATTATTCGCCCGCGGCGTTACTTTGGTGGCCACTTCCAATATAGTGCCCGACCTGCTCTACCGGGAAGGATTGCAGCGTCAGCGTTTTTTGCCGGCCATTGCGCTGTTGAATCAGCACTGTGAGGTGGTCAATGTGGATGGCGGGCAGGATTATCGTCTGCGCGCCTTAGAACAGGCTGAGCTCTATTATTCGCCTCTGGGTGATTTGGCCGATCAGGCAATCGGTGCCACCTTTGACAGTTTGGTCGCCGTGGAAGGTGAAATCAAATTGGCTGTGGACCTGGATATTGAGGGCCGATTAATTCCGGCGATCAAGGTCGCCGAAGATATAGTGTGGTTTGAATTTGCGGCAATCTGCGAAGGTCCACGCAGTCAAAATGATTATATTGAGGTGGCGAGAGAATTTCATTCGGTGATGATTAGCGGCGTGCCGATTTTTAGTACAGTCAACAATGATGCTGCGCGACGCTTTATTAATCTGGTCGACGAGTTCTATGACCGCGGGGTGAAGTTGGCTGTAACAGCCGCCGCGCCTCTGCATCAGCTCTATGAGAGTGGTCGTTTAGGGTTTGAGTTTCAGCGCACAGAGAGCCGATTATTAGAAATGCAGAGCCACGAGTATTTGGCTCGGCCACACCGCCCGTAATGGGCTTGAGAAAAAACTTACATTTTGATCAAATCGCCCCTTGTAATAGGTGCGGGTGATCATTACAATTCGCACCCTTTTTTGGGATCCCCCAAAGCCAGGCAGGATAAGATGAAAACATATAGCGCAAAAGCAGAAACAGTAGAACGTGATTGGTATATCGTAGACGCCGAAGGTAAAACTTTGGGTCGTTTAGCAGTGGAAATTGCAACACGCTTGCGTGGAAAGCATAAGCCAGAATATACCCCGCACGTCGACACCGGCGATTATATCGTCGTGGTTAACGCCGAAAAAATTGGTGTGACTGGCAACAAGGCCACACAAAAAACCTATTACTCTCACACCGGTTATCCCGGTGGTCTGAAGGATATTACTTTTGACAAGTTGATTGAGAAAGCGCCTGAGCGCGTTATCCAGTCTGCTGTTAAAGGTATGTTGCCCCGCGGACCACTTGGTCGGGAAATGTTTAGAAAACTTAAGGTCTACGTCGGTGGTGCACATCCCCACGCCGCACAGCAACCTCAAGCTCTAGAACTTTAACGGACAGCGATTATCATGGCAGACACTCAATTTTACGGCACTGGCCGTCGCAAGACGTCAGCAGCTCGCGTTTTCCTGACTGCAGGAAGCGGCAACATCTCTATTAATGATCGTGCGATCGAAGTATATTTCGGTCGTGAAGTGGCGCGAATGATTATTCGTCAGCCGTTCGAGATCGTTGATATGGTCAACAAATTTGATATGAAGATCACCGTTAATGGCGGTGGTAACTTTGGTCAGGCTGGTGCAATCCGTCACGGTATTGCCCGCGCCTTGCTTCAGTATGATGAAAATCTTCGTTCGCCACTGCGCAAAGCTGGGTTCTTGACGCGTGATGCGAGACAGGTTGAGCGTAAGAAAGTTGGACTGCACAAGGCACGTAAGCGTCCTCAGTTCTCCAAGCGTTAAGACCAGCGCTAAAAAGAATAGCCCGACTCATCAGTCGGGCTTTTTTTTGCCTTAAAAAACAGTGAGTTAACACTGATCCGTCTATCTCTCTTGTTGCGTATAAATCCCTGTTCCGTTATGATGCGGGGCCATTTTTAATTGCATGCGAATCCGCGTGTTTTAACATCCAATTTTGCTGTTTAGGGAGAACGTCATGACCAATGACGGAGTCAACCATAGTCGCCGCCGATTCTTGCTTGGTGCCACCACTGTTGTGGGTGGTGCAGGTGTAGTCGGTGCCGCTGTACCTTTTGTTTCATCCTGGCAACCCAGTGCCAAAGCTAAAGCTGCTGGCGCCCCGGTTAAAATTAATATCTCCAAGTTAGAGTCAGGCGCGCGCATGGTCGTCGAGTGGCGCGGCAAGCCAGTCTATATCGTCCGCCGCACCGCTGAGTCTCTGGCAGCGATCGCTGATATTGATACCAGCATCTTGAGGGATGCAGACTCGCTAGCGGCTTCACAGCCAAGCTACGTGAGCGGCACAGCCCGAACCCAGGCTGGTCGTGAAGAATATTTGATCTTGGTCGGTCTGTGCACGCACTTAGGTTGCGCGCCGATGTACCGCCCAGATGTAGGAGCAGTTGATCTTGGCGGCGACTCTTGGTTGGGCGGTTTCTTCTGTCCCTGTCACGGTTCTAAGTTTGATCTCTCAGGACGAGTTTTTGCTGGCGTTCCGGCGCCAACTAATCTGGAAGTTCCGCCTCATGTCTATGAGTCGGACGACATTGTTATTATCGGAATTGATGCGGAGATTGCGTAATGAGTAAAGCAGCAGCTTTTGCTGAGTGGTTAGATTCGCGTATGCCTACGCTCAAGCGCGAGTGGAATCGGCATATGGCCGAGTACTACGCGCCGAAAAACTTCAACTTTTGGTACTACTTCGGCGTGCTGTCGATGGTGGTGCTGGTTATTCAGCTGGTGACCGGTGTGTGGTTGCTGATGAGCTATCAGGGCTCTGCTGAGCAGGCCTTTGCCTCGGTTGAATATATTATGCGCGACGTGGATATGGGTTGGATTATTCGCTATGCCCACTCCACTGGTGCCTCGGCATTCTTCGTTGTGGTCTATATGCACATGTATCGCGGCTTGATCTATGGCTCTTATAAAGCGCCTCGCGAGCTGGTATGGATCTTCGGCATGACTATCTATGTGGCGCTGATGGCTGAGGCCTTCCTCGGTTATGTGTTGCCCTGGGGTCAGATGTCCTATTGGGGCGCGCAGGTGATTATTTCCCTGTTTGGTGCTATTCCAGTGGTCGGTGAAGATGTTGTGCAATGGATTCGTGGTGATTATCTGATATCGGGTATTACCCTGAATCGGTTTATGTCTCTGCACGTGGTGGCCATGCCAATCATTCTGATCGCACTAGTGGTTATGCATATCATTGCATTGCACGATGTGGGTTCAAACAACCCCGATGGCGTTAGCATCAAGAAGTACAAGGATGAGAAGGGCAACCCGATTGATGGCATTCCTTTCTATCCCTACTTTGTAATTCACGATCTGGTGCCCATTGTGGTGTTCCTGTTTGTGTTCTGCGCGATCCTGTTCTTTATGCCAGAGATGGGCGGTTACTTCTTAGAGTATGCCAACTTTGAGATTGCCAACTCCCTAAAGACTCCAGAGCATATTGCGCCGGTTTGGTATTTTACCCCGTACTATTCGATGCTGCGTGCAGTTCCCGATAAGCTCGGTGGCTTTATTACTATGGCTGCTGCTATTGCGATTCTGTTTGTGCTGCCCTGGTTGGACCGCAGTCCAGTGCGCTCAATGCGCTATAAAGGCAACTTTAGCCGCGGCGCGATTCTGGTGTTTGCTGCGTCCTTTATCCTGTTGGGATACTTGGGTGTTAAAGCGCCAACCGCAGCTCGGACACTGCTGGCTCAGATCTGTACGGTTCTGTACTTCTCCTACTTTATCGGCATCTACTTCTGGACCCGAATAGAGACCACTAGGCCAGAGCCGGACCGCATCACAATGGATGGCGGAATCGGTATTTGGAAAACCCTTGGCGGTGTGTTGATTGTTGCACTGTTGGTGGTATTGCCGATTAAGGCAGTCGGTGCTGAGAGTAGCAAGTCATGCGGTACTATCGACTGTGATACTTTTGAGGCTGATCTTCGCGATCACGCCTCGCTGCAGAACGGCGCTCAGCTAGCGGTTAACTACTGCATGGGCTGTCACTCATTCAAGTACTCGCGCTGGGAGCGGGTTGCCAATGATATTGGTATCCCCAATCAGCTGATGCTCGACAATATGGTTTTCACCGGTCAAAAGATTGGTGAGCTGATGAAGATCTCTATGTCTGAAGAGGGCGCCAAGGAATGGTTTGGTGTTGTGCCACCGGATTTGACTCTGGTTGCACGGGCGCGCTCATCAGAGTGGGTCTACACTTATCTGCGTAACTTTTACGCCGACTCAAGCCGTCCTTTTGGCGTTAACAACAAGGTCTTTAAAGATGTCGGCATGCCCCATGTCTTGCTCGACCTCCAGGGCTTGCCCGAATGTGCGCCAGGCCCAGTCGTGACTGCCAATGGCGGCATTAAGCGCGACCTTTTAACCGGTGAAGATATTCTCGATGATCCCTGCGGTCGTTTTAATATCGACGCTGCTGGCAGTATGACTGCTGAAGAATTTGATGTGGCGATGTATGACCTGGTCAACTTTCTGACCTATGTTGCAGAGCCAATGGCAGAAGAGCGCAAACATATTGGCCGTCTGGTACTGTTGTTCCTGCTGGTACTGTTGGTCTTTGTTATGCTGCTCAATCGTGAGTACTGGAAAGGTATCCACTAGAATTTTGTACACTGTTAAAACGCCTCTGGCTGAGATTGTTAAACCAGAGGCACTGTTGTTCAGGACAGACCATATAAAGGCATGGATTGTCTATTTGGGGCGGTGAATAGCTACCCCCTACTTACTTAAATTTGAGAGGTCACTGTGCGACGATCGTCTATGACATTGTTTTCCGACCCTACATGCCAGTACAGCCACCGTGTGCGTATTGTGTTGGCCGAAAAAGGCGTTACTGTTGATATTGAAGATATCGATCCAGGCGCTGTTACTGAAGAGATTCTTGAAGCTAATCCCTACGGTACTCTGCCCACCTTGGTAGACCGTGATCTGGCGCTCTATGAGTCCAAAGTAGTAATGGAATATCTCGACGAGCGTTTCCCGCACCCACCTCTATTGCCCGTTTATCCAGTAGCCCGCGCTCAGAGCCGTCTGTGGATTCACCGCATTGAAAAAGACTGGTGCACCTTGATTGTGCAGATTCTGCACAATCCAGAGAGCAAGCAGGCCGAGGAAGCGCGCAAAGAATTACGCGAGTCATTGATCACTATCGCCAGCATCTTCACTGATATGCCTTACTTTATGAGCGAAGAGTTTACCCTGGTAGATTGCTGCTTAGGCCCGATCCTCTGGCGTCTGCCCGAGTTTGGTATTGAGCTGCCGGTCAATCGTCAGCTAAAGCCACTACACGACTATATGGAACGGTTATTTGAGCGCCCCTCATTTCAGGAGAGCTTGACCGATCTTGAACTAGAGATACGTCAGTAAAATGAAAATGCGGTCCAACAGACCCTATCTACTGCGCGCCTTCTTCGACTGGATAGTGGACAACGATTGCACACCTTATGTTGTGGTCGATGCCCACCATCCCGGAGTAGAAGTGCCTCAGAGCTACGTCACCGATGGCCAGATTGTGCTCAATGTAGCACCTCGCGCGGTGTCGAACTTTATTCTCGATCTCGAAATTCTGGCTTTCTCTACCCGCTTTGGGGGAATGCCAATTGATATTCAAGTGCCTGTGACTGCCGTTGTTGGTATCTACAGTCAGGAGAATGGTCAGGGCATGGTCTTTGAGCACGAGCCCTCTGATGATCTGCCGCCGACACCACCAAGAGGTCCCAAAGCAGTTAAAAAACTCTCAACTCAACCACCTGCTGCACCGAGCGATAAGGCTCCGAAAAAGGCTAAGCCGTCGCTAAGGGTTATTAAGTAGTCGCTCTTTATTAGCAGGTATTGCCGGAGCAGTATCTAATGTCTAAAGCAATCGCAATTCTCTCAGCATCACGCACGCCCATGGGCGGCATGATGGGTTCTCTATCCGCGGTCTCTGCAGCCGATCTTGGCGCTGCCGCCATTAGTGCTGCTCTGGAAAAATCAACTTTAAGTGTGGGTGAAATCGACGAGGTGCTTATGGGCTGTGTGCTCAGCGCTGGCGTTGGTCAGGCTCCCGCACGCCAAGCCGCACTCGCTGCTGGTCTTACCAAAGAAACCCCCTGCACCACGATAAACAAGGTCTGCGGTTCGGCCATGAAAGCGGTGATGATGGGCTGCAATGCATTGCGCGCCGGTCAGGCTACTACGGTTGTTGCCGGCGGTATGGAGAGTATGAGCCGAGCACCCTACTTAATTCCCCAGGGACGTCAGGGCTATCGCTTTGGCAGTGCCCAGATGCTCGATCATATGCAATACGACGGTCTGCAAGATGCTTATCAGGGTGTTGCCATGGGCCTTTTCGCTGAAAAATGTGCCGACAAATACAGTTTTAGCCGTGAACACCAAGATGCCTATGCCATCGAATCTCTGCGTCGCGCCAATGCCGCAATCGCCAACGGCTGGTTTGATCAGGAGATTACCCCAGTGACAATCGCTTCACGACGGGGTGATGTGGTCGTGGATACCGATGAGCAGCCGGGCAATGCCAAACCTGAAAAAATTCCTACCCTAAGACCTGCCTTTGAGAAAAATGGCACGGTCACCGCGGCCAACGCCAGCTCTATCTCCGATGGCGCTGCGGCACTGACATTGATGATGGCAGACGAAGCCGAAGCCCGAGGCTTAAAGCCAATTGCCTTGATTCATGGCTTTGATCAGAGCGCCCAGGAGCCAGAGTGGTTTACCACGGCGCCGGTTTCAGCGATCAATAAGACCCTCGAGCGGGTTGGTTGGACTGTGGATGATGTGGATCTTTGGGAAGTTAACGAGGCTTTTGCAGTAGTTGCTATGGCGGCAATGCACGAGCTGAAAATACCTCACGAAAAGCTCAATGTACACGGTGGCGCCTGCGCCCTAGGACATCCTATCGGCACCAGTGGCGCGAGAATTATTGTTACTCTGATTCACGCCTTGCAGCAGCACGGTGGCCGCAAGGGCATTGCCAGCCTCTGTATTGGTGGCGGTGAAGGTACTGCTATGGCGATCGAACTAGTCTAATTTAGAATATTAGCTTACAGGTTCAGCCTGTAAGCTAGTCCACGTATTCAAAGACTTTGACGACACTGCGTACGCCGCTGGTTCGACTGGCTATCGCAGTGGCTTTCTCGGCATTGATACGTCGCACCTTGCCCATCAAATAGACTACGCTGTCTTCAGCAGTGACTTCGATATTGGATGATTTAACCTCGTTATCAAAGGTCAGCTTAGTAGCCACCTTGGCGCTAATTAAAGCATCGTTGGTGCGTGCAACAATCGACGAATTACCGCGTACCTGCAATTCATTGTGGACCTGACGCTGGCCGGTAAAGGCACGGGCCGTGTCTCCCGCAAGTTTCTTCAGCTCTTTGGTGGGTACTTCACCGGTCAACAGCACGATCGCATGGTAGACATGCACATTGATATGGGCCCTCTTTAACCCTGGATCAGCTTTCTTTAGATTGACGCCTATATAGGTATCCATCTTGATGTCGTTGATATCAGAGCCGATCGGAGATGATGTGGGGTCAGGTGTGATCGGTTCGCTGACAACCGAGTTGACCACGGCTGTGCAGCTGGACAGCAAAGCCGCCATGGTTAAAACGAGAATACTGTTGCGCATTTAAGCACCTCCAAAAATATGACTGTCGATCAGCGCGCAGAGGCACTGAACAATTTGTACTTGCGACTGAATCACCAGGGGAGCAGGCCAGCCAGCGACACTAATATGAACATCATTGTAGCTTACCGCGTTGATCAACGAATCATCATTCTCTGCGGAAACAAGAACAATCGTCATACCGCGTTCGAGAGCCGTATTAAGTGCGCCCAGCAGAACCTGGCTATTATTGCCACTGCTCAGCAATACTAAAATATCACCGCTCGCTGCCTGAGTTTTCAGTGCCTGATTATAGCGTTCGGCAGAGCTGCTCTGAAGCGCGATCTGATGCAGATTTAGGGAGGGAAAACCGGGGCGATCAATATCGTACCCTTGAGATAGATAATCGGTTAGCAGCTGTGCCACTAAGCCATTGGAATTCTCGCCGCAGGTGAACACGCGATTGCCGGTCAGCAGGGCCGAGGCGATTTTTTCAGCGGCACTGGCGATGGGCTCAGCACAGGTTTCACCTGTGGCCATGGTTGCTTCAATCATTGTTTGAAACTGATTGAAAACCTTTTGATCTACTGCGTCCAAAAACTGTTATCCCTATCTAAACGAGTGATTACTGGAGAATATTCTCTATCCACTTAATGCAATACCTGTCTGTTGTTCCCTGATGCTTATTGTCGGGGCTAATGGCGAGAGCATCAAACCGGGCACTGACTTTATCTGTCAGACCTTCACGCTGCATATAGGCCTGAGCTGCTGCGGTTAAGCGCTGACACTTTTGCGCGGTAATAGACTCTTCAGCTGAACCAAAATTGGCACTGCTGCGAAAGCGCACTTCGACAAATACTAAGACCTTATTATCCAGCATAATAAGATCAATTTCGCCCCTGCGGGTGCGAAAGTTTTTCGCTACAAATCGCAAGCCTTTAGCGATTAAAAATTCCTGCCCCAGCTGTTCAGCGTCGGCACCGCTCAAGCGATTTTTTGTGCTGCTTGGGAATGTCTGCTTCCCCATAATGTCCGTCCCTGAACAGTTTGCTTATTAGGGCTGTGCTGGCACCACCCGGCCTTTTTCAAATACCGCCCACTTTTCTTTACGCTTGATGCTGCCCTCTTCTAGTGACAGCAGACCAGTGGCGCCAAACACAGGCAGTGCCTCTGGGCGATCCATTTCATCGAGTAGGGCATGCAACAAGAAAGCATCATAGCCCAGAGCATATAGCTGCCGATAGGCGGTGGGCAGACGCTGATCTGGTGTCAGCGGGCGCGGCATATAACCCTCAAGCGTCCAGGGCATGGCGCTAAAGGTGATACCACTGAGATCACGATTGAGCTCAATCTGCTGGCTGCCGCTGTAGATATGCGAGGTGGCATAGACCGGAATATCCCCGGCATAGAGAAAATCCAGTGCCGGTTTTATCTGCCGTACTTTGGCTGAGTAGCCCAGCACAATCACCAGATCTATATCCTGACGGCGACGTGAGGTGGCGCTAAGGCTGCGATTTACTGTGCGTCGAAGTGCCAGACTGCGCTTTTCGCTAAGATCAATTTCCAGCGGTTGCTGCAGTAGTCGAGTGAAGTCATTAACGCTGCTGGGGTAGGAGATTGCATCCACCAGAGTGCCACCTTTGGCGGCCCAGTAATCGATAAAATGACGTCGAGCACGCAGCCCCCAACCGCTCTCAGGTGCTATCAACAAGACATTAGTCTGACCCTTGAGCCAAGCCTGATCGGCAATTTGACTGACTTCATCCAGCGCCGAGAGACCAAATTGCACCAGATTCTCGGTTGGCGCGGCGGCCTTACTGTCGAGACGATTAAGGCTTAGGGTGGCGACTTTTAACCTTGGGTAGGCCGCTAACTCTTCGACCTGGGATTGACGCAGGGGGCCGATCACCATGTCGGCCCCGCGCTCCACAGCCTGGTTATAGACCTCGGTGACCGGCACTGAGGAGGTATCATAGATCGCTATCTTGGGCAGACTGCGGCCCTGAGATAAGTTTTCATAGTAAGCGCTAACAAACCCATTGAGTACCGTATTGCTTGGGGTTTCATATTCACCCTGAAGCGGCAGCAACAGAGCAATGCTTTTCGGCGCAGTACTAATCCGCAAGCGATTTTTCAATGCTGCGGGTGGTGTCTTGGCTCCCGGATGCTCTCGCCAGCTCTGTTCCCACACCGCGAAGAAGCTTTTCTGTGCACTCGGGTCGGCCTGTCGATAGCGCATAGCTGCGGCCAGCTCGAACCAGCCAGTCAGCACACCGCGGTCGGCGAGGTCGGTTTGCTGAAGTTGATTAAAGGGCAACTCATTGAGTTGCAGCCAAATCTGATCGTGAAGGCGCGCGATCAATCGTTGATCGCTGCCCTTGCGGGAATTGTAAAGTTGGCCCAACTGGATACTGTTTTCGATGCTGCCGGTGATATCGCCAGCGGCATAATTGAGGGCGCTTTCGAGACTCAGGATACGGCGCTGAAAATTCATTTCCAGACCCAGTCTCAGAGCGCTAAAGCGTTTTCCTGCGAGTACTTTTTTGGCACTGGCGAGCTGCTGTCCAGCAAGATCCAGTTCCAGGCCGAGCAAACTGTATTCGATAAAGAAGTTGTCGTTCAATAGGTCAGTATCAATCAGCTGCAGTGTGCTTTTGCTCTGTTCTAGGTCACCGCCCTGAGCAAACAGAATGGCAATATCCAACAGCCTATTGTCGCGGCGATAGGGCTCGACTGAATTAATCCGCGCCAGTGCCAATTCCGCTTGGCTAACTAGGGACTGATTGATCTCGGTATCTTCAGAACCGACAGTAACTCGGGCGATTGGACCTGAATCTTGCGTTGTTGTTGGCGCACAGCCCCCGATAAAGGCTAAGATGGCCAGCGCATAAATCATCGAGAGAAAAAGTCGTTTAGTCATGAACTCAAATCAATCCGGTACGTTGTATGTAGTCGCCACACCCATAGGCAATCTGGGTGATATGGTACCCCGAGCAGTAGAGATCCTTCAATCAGTGAAGGCGGTTGCCTGTGAGGATACCCGTCACAGCAAAAAATTGCTGGATCATTTTCGCATCGATACCCCATTGATGGCCTATCACGACCACAGTGACAAAAAAAGCAGCCATAAGATTCTGGTGCAGCTCGCTGGGGGCAATGATATAGCCCTGATTTCCGATGCGGGTACACCGCTAATTTCCGATCCTGGCTACCGCTTGGTCTTAGCCGCTCGGCAGCAGGGCATCAGTGTGATTCCGGTTCCCGGTGCCTGTGCGGCTATTGCTGCACTGAGCGTAGCAGGTCTGCCCACTGACCGATTTAGATTTATTGGCTTTTTGCCCGCCAAGAGTACTCAGCGTAAAAAGGTGCTGGAGGAGTTGTCGGCTGT
>Ga0075444_10001081_pt1 | contig 16526 bp, 10 predicted proteins | sample CoawatmetaG01DNA_FD_76836 | JGI IMG/M metagenome (GOLD analysis project Ga0075444, IMG submission 76836) | Marine microbial communities from the West Antarctic Peninsula - Coastal water metaG017-DNA | ecosystem: Environmental > Aquatic > Marine > Coastal | place: Atlantic Ocean: West Antarctic... | reverse complement strand
CTTGGTTCCCTTCGCAGACTGGGTCTTGCCAATCGACAAAGCAGTCGTTGACAGCAACGCGCAATTGTTCTTTGACTAGAGAGAAGTGATGTTTTTCCGAAAGTTCGGCAAATAGACCAGCCAGGTCTGTCGCGTTGGTGCGAATCTGCTCACTCGCCTGGCCGCGCTCTTCTTTCAGTATGGCAAAGTAGCGAACCGTGACGTTAACTGGCACAGATACCGATTGACCTCATAACCTGTCAGCAATTATATACTGTGCACTTGCTGGCGCTGCTTCGTTTGTACTTTTCTCTGTGTTTGTAGCTATTAAGTTTGGAGAGTTTATGCCTGAAGTAAAGAGTGAAGCGGTTGCTAATAGTCCTTGTGGCGCCTGGCCTTCCCCTATTGCGGCAGAGATGGTTGCTCGTGGAGCTCTGCGCCTTAGTCAAACCACCTATGATTCTGATGGAACGACTCTCTTCTGGTTGGAAGGTCGCCCCAGCGAGGGCGGGCGGTCAGTACTTGTGAAGTGCTGTCGAGATAGTCAAGATAAATCGCTTTTTACTGATGTTAATCCTGCACCTGTAAGCATTCGTTCATTAGTGCACGAGTATGGTGGTGGTGGCTTTTTTACCGATATCGGTGAAATTTTTTACGTAAACTTCGAAGATCAACGAGTTTACTACTGCAAGTCAGAGGGTGGTTCATTTTCTCAACCAGTGGCTTTGACTCCTGCCTACGATGCCGAGCACTCCCATCGATTTACTGATTTCTGCATTGATCGCAAACGCAATCGACTTTTCTGCGTCATGGAGGAGCATAGCCCTGACCACCAAGAGCCTGTAAACACTATTGTGGCAATTCCACTTCGAGCTGCCAATGAAGATAGTCGTATTGCTGAGCCGCTGGTAGTAGCCTCTGGCTTCGATTTCTATTCATCTCCTCGTCTCAGTCCCGACGGTGAGACTTTGGCCTACCTCTGCTGGCGGCACCCCAATATGCCTTGGGATGGTTGTGAATTGTATGTGCAGAGCGCTGATACTGTTGAGCCTTCTGGGTTGCAGCAAAATTGTCGATTGGTAGCCGGTGGCCCTGATTGTTCGGTGTTTCAGCCGCAGTGGTCTCCCGATGGTAAGCTCTTCTACATTTCTGACCATTCTGGATTCTGGCAACCCCAGGTTGTCGTCGACTTATTTAGCCTTGATTCTCGGCCATTGCTGTCAGACGCTGCCTATTCTCAGTGTGAATTCGGATTGCCTATGTGGGTGTTCGGGCAGTCGACGTATGCGGTTGTTTCAGAAAAACTGGTGGTCTTTGCTTTTAACCGCCGAGGCATTTGGAGTTTAGGCAAGCTGGAACTCGATTTCGCTAGTTCCACTGGTCATAAATTTGTTGAACTCGAAACCCCGTTTACTGAATTTTCTTACCTTACTGCTGGAGATAACAGGGTCGCTATGTTGGCGGCTTCAGCTGATACACCTCAATCGGTTGTAGAGCTTGATCTTAATACCTGTCAATTCAAGAGTTTGAAAGCATCAGCTTCGACTCTTCCTCCGGCGGCATTTTTCTCCAAACCTGAGGTGATTGAGTTCCCTACGGATGGCGGTTTAACGGCGTTTGCCTTTTACTATCCGCCAACCAATCCCGACTTTGTTCCTTTGCCAGCGGAGGCCCCACCCCTGATTGTTAAGTGTCATGGTGGGCCGACAGGAGCTGCGTCAAGTTCTTTGTCACTAGGAATTCAATATTGGACGTCACGTGGTTTTGCCGTGGTTGATGTTAATTATGGTGGAAGCACTGGATATGGCCGTGAATATCGACGACGACTGAATCAGAATTGGGGAATCGTAGATGTTGCCGATTGTCGCAGTTGCGTCCAGTATCTGGTCGGCAAAAAGTTGGCCGATCCTCGCCGAGTTGCGATTTCGGGAGGCAGTGCTGGCGGTTACACCGTTCTTTGTGCCCTTACTTTTACAGATGTTTTCACCGCCGGCGCCAGTCACTATGGTATTGGCGATTTAGAAGCTCTGGCGCGTGATACCCATAAGTTTGAGTCGCGCTACACCGATAACTTGGTGGCGCCATATCCCTCTGGGCGTGAGCTCTATCTGTCGCGCTCTCCCATCAACCACGTTGAGAAGCTAAATTGTCCTGTGATTTTCTTCCAGGGACTTGACGATAAGGTGGTACCTCCCAATCAAGCGGAGGCCATGGTTGGTGCTCTGAGAAAGAAAGGTATTCCGGTGGCCTATATCGCTTACGAAGGTGAATCTCACGGCTTTCGTAAGGCAGAGAATATCATTAGGACCTTACAGTCGGAGCAATATTTCTTCAATCGTATATTTGGGATAAGTCTTGAGGCTTGTCCCGTGACCGTTGAGATTGAGAATTTGCCAGTGTAATAGGTGAGGATGAAGAATTCTTGAGAAGGCTTACAGAGAATTTAATTGTCAACAGCTTTAGAACTTAGCCTGTTAACGAATTATTGGCACTAGAATACCCCTCAGGTATCCACTTCGAGCGCTGGGGACATTTTATGGCAAGCACCTGTACCAAGCTGCTCGTTTGCACAAAAGGAAAGCATTGTGCCGCACGAGATTCTCAAGATGTCTTGACCTTCTTGCGCAAAACTGTTGAGAAGGCTCAGTTAGACTATGTCTTCAAGGTGAAGAAGTCTGACTGTTTGGGTCTTTGTAAGCATGGTCCTGTGGTTATGGTCGACCCCTTAGGCTTGAGTTATGGCGGAGTTACTAATGTCGACTGCATCGATATTCTGGAAAGACACGTCGCTAAGAAGAAACCAATTAAGAGATTATTGATTAAGCGTGGCAAACATAAATAGCCTTTCTACTGTAAATTAGCAGTAGAAATTGACCTCCTGAACATAGTTAAGGTTTGCCATGTCCAATCAGCCCATCAATTCAGCTAGTAAAAGTGGCGGAGAGCCTCTTTTTACACGAGTCTTAAATGACTTGAGGCAGCACCGCCCCCAGCTGGCTGAAAGGATCGCTGCAAATTCTTCTGTTTTGGAGCGTGTCAGGGATTATGAGAAGCAAACCGCTTTGGTGACTAAGCAAGTTACTCTGTCGGCAGCCAAAGGTGAGGACATTGAACGTCTTGCTTTGCTCGATCCTATTACTGAACTCTACAATCATCGTGCTTTTGTAAAAGAACTGAAGGCCGAGCTGGCTAGAGCTAAGCGATACAAGCACCCAGCATCACTGGTTCTGCTTAGCGTTGATGGCTATGATGAATTGGCCGGGCAGTATGGTCCGTTAACCGCTGAAGCAATTCAGAAAATAGTTTCGCATGCTGTGCGCAGTGCTTTGCGCGAAGTTGACGTCGCTGCCAAATACAATCAATGGCAGTATGCCGTAATTCTTCCGCAGACCAATGCCGCTGGTGCTTCATTGGTTGGTGAGCGCATTCGACTGCGGGTCAATAGTCAAGCGATTAACCACAATGGCCAGAATTTCTCTGTCACAGCGAGTATCGGTGTGGCCACTTTCCCAGATCACGCTAATGAGTATGATGTATTGATAGCTTGCGCCATAGAAGCATTGGAAACCGCGCTCCTGCGTGGTGGCGACAGGGTTGTTTCTGTTTAGCTGTTTAGCAGCCTGAATTTTGTCGACTGCAATTTCCGTTTTGAAACCATCGAGACTAGAAGTATTGGGATTAGAAGTATTCTGACTAGTGTTCTCAATTCTGGTTTCTGCTTAGCTTTGGTTGTACCAATGGCATGATTGATACTGTTAGTGGTGACACATAGCTGAGTACATCTTGAAATCGAATTGATTTTCCTCTCAAGAGTATTTTCAGCAGCGAATCTTGTTGCCATCTAACACTGTCGAAATGACACCAGAATGCTGCTAAGTAGAGCTGTAGATATTTTCGACTTACCCCGCCGTATATTTCGCGGATGGTGAGGAAAGCTCTAAAGCCAAGTGCTGTTAGTGAATCTCTTTGAGCCCCCGATGAGCTAGGGGTCTCGCGCTGCTTACATCTTATAAATAAGTTTCCAGGTAGTGCTTCTATTAGGCCTGATACTTCTAGCATTACCAGTGCTGAGGATACCTGGGCTGCATTCATTGCTGTGGCAACACAAAGGGAGTCCTGGGAAATCGGCATCTGTTGAATCGCATCGAAGACAGCCTTGTCGGTCTCGGTCAAATCAATGTCGATGTTGTTGGCTGTGCAATCGCTAGATGATTGAGAAGAACTGGGGAAACCCTGTGACTCTTTCTCCTCCTGCGTTTGAGAATTGTTTCTGTTACTTTCGTCTGGCGGTTCAGACGGATGTTTGTAGGAAACCGAAATTAGACTGCGCCTGAATAGTATTTTTATGAACGAGTTTAGAGGGGCGGAATATACATCAGTGCTTGGTTTTAGCTCAAGTTCTTTTTGCAGGTGGCAGGCCAGGGTGGTGACGATGTTGTGAGCAGTAGCGAAGGCGATGTTGCAGAGCCTAGTTAGTCGGTAGCTGGTAATTAGCACTCTTCGTTCCTTTAGGTATATTGCACCCAGCCAGGCTTTTAGTTGTTTTACATAGCGAAAGCAGGTTCGGGCAAGGAATCGTATTTCTCGAGAACACTGCCTGCAGGCTAGGATGCGCAGGCTAATTCTTGCGAAATTTTCTGCTTCCTGATTACCACAGTGGCAGCGAATCATTTCGTATTCGAAGAGCTTTTGCAGTACATGCTCTACAGCGGATTCGTTATCGGGTATCAACGACTCGAATTCAGGCCATAGCTCAGCGACAGCGTCTTGATTGGCATCGTAAATGGTCTTAGTAGGTGTTTTCATGGCGTCTGCTTCTCCCTCGTACTCTAATAACGTGCAGGAGTATGGAAAAGTTCAAATTTTGCTGGAAAATTTTTTTGAATTTCTGTATTGGTCGATGGATTTTTTTACCGATATCGGTAAAAAAATCCATCGACACCATTCACGGCAGTCGAAGGAAAATGGACACTAATGAACTTTTTAATAACAGAGGACGCTCAATATAAACAGATCGGTTCTATTCACTCATCTATTCATTTATTCATTCATCGCCGCGGCCATAGCCGCCGCCGCCAGGGGTTCTTATTTCTATTGTGTCGCCGCATTGAACATCAATAGTAGCCGTTGAGCCAAGTTCTTCTATATTACCGTTGGCTCTTATGAGCCTGTTAACACCGCATTCACCTTCCGTGCCACCTGCTAATCCGGGAGGCTTTATTTTGCGACGATTTGAAAGTATTGAGGCTGACATTGGTTTGAGGAAGCGCAGCCGTCGGACAGCACCTTCTCCGCCTCTGTATTTACCTTTGCCGCCACTGTTGCTGCGGATGGAGAATTCATCTAACAGCACAGGAAATCGCGACTCTAAAATTTCAGGGTCTGTCAATCTTGAATTGGTCATATGCGTTTGAATAGCATCGGCACCAGAGAATGAATAACCTGCACCAGAGCCGCCGCAAATGGTTTCGTAATATTGTTTCTCTTTGTCGCCGAAGGTGAAATTATTCATGGACCCTTGAGAGGCTGCCATAATGTTGAGAGCTCGATAGAGCGTGTCGACAATTATCTGTGAGGTTTCTACGTTGCCTGCCACTACAGCCGCAGGTTCGCACGGATTGAGCAATGAACCTTTGGGGATAATCAATTCTAAGGGCTCCATACAGCCGTCGTTGAGTGGAATGTTTGCCCTCGTTAAAGTGCGGAAAACGTATAGTACAGCGGCACGAGTAACCGCTAGTGGCGTATTCAGATTGTTTTTTGTCTGTGCTGATGTGCCTGAAAAATCTATCACTGCTGAGCGAGTTTTTTTGTTGATGCGAATCGAAACCACTATCTTGCTGCCATCGTCCATAGTGCTACTTGCCTGACCGTCTTCTAGGTTGCTCAACAGTCTTCTAATTTCCAACGCGGCATTGGCTCGAACATGCTCCATATAGTTTGAGACTGTTTGCTGCCCATACTTGTGCAGGAGCCCGTGCAATGCGGCTATTCCTTTGTTGTTGGCAGCGATTTGCGCTTTGATGTCGTTAATATTCTGACGAATGTTGCGCGGAGGGTAGGTCGCTGACTTGAGTAATTCAATGAATTGAGACTCATTAAAGTTTCCATCATTGGCAATGAGATAGTTGTCTATTAATACTCCCTCTTCGTCTATGTTTTGGCTCATAGGGGGCATTGATCCTGGTGTAATACCGCCTATGTCGGCATGGTGTCCCCTTGATGCTACGAAGAACAGTCGTTCTTCTTCTTCATCGAAAACTGGGCTGATAACAGTGATATCAGGTAGGTGGGTGCCGCCATTAAATGGATTGTTCAAAATGTATACATCATCGACTTTGATTGGTCGCTTACTCGGGTCGCCATCCCTTGATTTGATCAGGCTCACCACTGAATCTCCCATGGAGCCAAGATGAACTGGTATGTGTGGGGCGTTGGCAATAAGTCGGCCGGCGCTGTCGAAGAGAGCACAGGAAAAATCTAGACGCTCTTTGATGTTGACTGAGTGGCTGGCTTGCTGCAGAGTTATTCCCATTTCCTCTGCAATCGACATGAACATATTGCTAAACAGCTCAAGCTTTACGGGATCTGCTTCTTTAGTGTCTGCTTGTCGTAATTTGTTAGATTCCGCATTTTTAGTTAGCTCGTGATCTTCTCGTTCCTTTCGTTCTTCTTGTTCTTCTTGTTCCTTGCGCTCTTCTTGTTCTTCTCGTTCTCTTACTTTTAGAAGTAGAGTGCCATCGTGTAAAACCTCAGCTGACCATTGAGGTTCAACAACGGTAGTGGACGTATAGTCGGCAATCAAAGCTGGGCCGTTGATTGTTGCACCAGGGCTCAGCAGCTCACGCACATGAACTTGCGTCGCATGCCATTGGCCCTGCGAAAAGAGCATATGAGCATCTGATTTTTCATTAAGTGAGTTTCTGGTTTGGTAGGGTTTTTCCGTTGAGCTATTTTCGCAATGTAGTCTCAAGGCCGTGATATTGCGAACTGATTTGAGTGCGAGAGGTTGAGGCTGGCTCTTGGCTGTTACTCGGATTTCTTCCAGGATGGGGCAGTTGTTCTCAAAAGCAAAGCCAAACAATCTTTTGTGTTGGCTGTGAAATCTAATAGTTAGTTCGTTCAGGTTGTAACTCAATTCCACAGGTATGGTGGTATCAGAATCTTGGTAGCGGAGGAATAATTGCTTCTCTAAATGAACCTTCCCTTCAACGTCCTGAGCCCGGAGCTTCTGTGTGGCTAGACTGCTGAGATTTTCGACTAGTGCACTAAGCTCTTCTATCAAAGCTTCATTCAGCTCTTTCCGCACGGATTGCTCTAGGGTGGTGTTGACTGTAGTGGCGCCAATGCCGTAGGCCGATAACACACCAGCCAGAGGGCTTATTAATACTTGCTTGACTCCCAATCGCTCAGCTATTAAGCAGGCATGTTGTCCGCCGGCACCGCCAAAAGCAACTATTGTTGCTTCGCTAACATCATGGCCTTTTTGAGTGGAAACCTTTGATATTGCTTGAGCCATTTTTTCAATGGCGACAGTGAGAAATCCCCAGGCTACTTCTTCTACGCTCTTGTGCGAGGTGCTATCCAGGTGGTCTCCATTGATCTGAATAAGTAAATCTTTGAAGCGACTGGTAGTAGCTAGTAGATCAAGCGGCTGCTGCTGGTCGCTGCCGAATGAATGAGGGAAGTGCTGCAATGAAATGCGTCCCAACAGGAGGTTTGCATCAGTAACAGAGAGAGGTCCGCCGTGCCCGTAGCAGGCTGGTCCTGGTTGAGCTGCGGCTGACTGAGGCCCAACCAAGAAACGGGCACCGTCAAAACTTAATATTGAGCCTCCGCCAGCAGCCACTGTATGCACTGCTAACATTGGAGCACGCACACGAATTCCGTCGATAGTTGTTTCGAAAATGCGCTCGTATTCGCCTTGAAAATAGCAGACGTCTGTAGAAGTTCCACCCATATCAAAGCCAACGATATTATCTATTCCATGTGCTTCAGCTGCTCTTTTCGCCCCGACGACCCCGCCAGCGGGGCCGGAAATTAGGGCATCGCGACCACGGAAAAATTCTTTAGTTGTTAGACCGCCGTCCGATTTTATAAATTTGATATTCAAGGTTGAAGGAAAACCATTGAGGTCGTTGCTAGCGCCGTCCTCTTCCAGCGTCTCGAGAGGCACTGATGTCTGTACTTGTCCTGGTGTCTGTACTTGTCCTGGTGTCTGTACTTGTCCTGGTGTCTGTACTTGTCCTGGTGCTTGTACTTGTCTTGGTGCTTCTACTTGTCCTAGTTCTTGTCCTCGCGTTAGTGCTTCTTCTTGTCGCAGCGATTGGTCTAAGGCAACTAGCTCTTTGTGAAGTTTGTCTACATAACTTTGAAGCGCTGGCGTTAAATAGCCATCGACTAATGTGGTATCACCTCTGCTAATAAATTTGATTAGCGGATTGATTTCACTTGATCTTGTGACGTTCTCAAAGCCCAGCTCTTTCGCTATGGCAGCACATTGCTCTTCGTGCTGAGGATATTTGTAGCTATGCATGAATACAATTGCTAGTGATTTAATTCCGCTGGCTTTGGCGTTTAAAAGTAGTGCTCTTGTTGCTTCAATGTCGAAACTCTGTATTTCTTCTCCGTTAGCAGTAAAGCGCCCAGGTACTTCGATTACCGATGAAAAAATGGGACTGGGTTTGATTATTTTTAAAGCAAAAATGTCTGCTCTATTTTGATATCCAATTTTGAAGGCATCTTTCATTCCTTTGTTCGTTACCAGCAATAAAGGTTCGCCCTTGCGCTCAAGCAAGGCGTTAGTGGCAACCGTGGTACCAATGCGCACCTGTCCAATAGTGGCATGAGCGCTGATAGTGGTCGGATTTGCCTGGCTCTGATTTGCCGTAACTTGACTGATGATTGTGGCGATTCCGACAATTGCAGGATCTTGGCTTTGATCTGGTAATTCCGAGAGAATCTTATAGACGAATATTTCTCCATCGGGTGCTTTCGCTACGATGTCGGTAAATGTTCCACCGCGGTCTATGTAAAATTCGAATGCCATGGCCAGATTGTAGCGCCGATCAGATCTGAAATAAGGGTGGAGCCGACCCTTGATACTTAAGTTCTAAGTATTGATAAGTTCAATTGGCGGAACTAAAGGAAAATTTCTATTAGAAAAGCACTGCTTGATTATTGTCATTCATTTCAACAGGTTTGATTTGACCGAGGAATAAATCACCCTACAGAGGTGCTTTGTGCAGGCCTGCCATTCACCCTAAGACCTGGCAATAAGCGTATTCAGCGCTGTTTCTGCTTGACTCAATGGTCGGTATTCTGCGCCATGGTAAGCCGCTGCTGACGTCAGAAATTGCTATCTGACTGGCAGTTATTGAGAATGGACTGGCTCTGAATGTCATAGAAGGGCAGTGTAATTCAACATAGGCATACAATAGTATGCGTGCACGAGATGGCAAATAGTAACTTTACTGAGTTTTTCGTTTGCAAATAATCGATATACTATCCAACTATAGTCATAAGAATGGTCTTTTTTCTGACTGCGAGCTGATACTAATCGAGAGTAAGCATGGCAATGAGCGCAAACAACATCCAAACAGCTACATCTACCTCCACTTCTGCCAGTGATTCTCCTGAGCGTCTTGAGCAGATAGCCAAGTGGCAGGCAGTAAGTGAAGAAGCTCACTCGGCCTTTGAGGTGCGGCGTTATACCCAAGCTGAGACACGCTTCTTGGATGCTTTGATTATTGCCGAGCAACTATCTGGTGTTGTCACTCCTGAAGCAAAGGATGAGTTAGACCAGAATATTATTACGACGATAGCGACCATGGCTAAGAACGCCATTGATACTAAGCCGCAGAGTCCTACTCAGTTTTTGCGACCTGCCTATAAAATCGTCGACGTTAGCGAAGAAGATCTCGTCAGGCTGGCCAAGAGCCTTAATAATCTAGCTGCGTTGTATCACTTACAAGGAAAGTTCTTCTTAGCTGAGAATCTATATGACCGCTGTCTCGACATAAAATTGGCTCTTTATGGAGAGGAGCACTTAGAAACTGCAATCAACTTGCACAATTTGGCTGTTCTCAATTGCGCCAAGAAGAAATGGGAAAAGGCCGAGATTCTCTTTAAGCGGGCTCTGGAAATTCGCGAGAAACTACTGAGTGAAAATGATCCCGAGCTGATTCCGATTTTGAAGAATTACGGCATCATGCTGCGTAAGACCTTGCGCGAAGACGATGCTAAGTCTGTGGAAGCTAGAATGGCTGCCATTGAAGCTCTCAAAGTCTCTTAGGCCAGTCCTACTATTACAGCAGAGTGCAGCAGAGAGGCTGCGGTATCGGCGCTTTTAAGGATTCTTAGCTATAGAATTCTTAGCTATAGAATTCTTCGGCATAGGGTTCTTAACTTTCTCTGCTTCTAGTTCTATCAGGGTGCGTTTACGCTCCACTCCCCAGCGGTATCCCGAGAGTGAGCCATCGCTGCGGACCACCCGGTGGCATGGAATTACCACTGCTAGGGCGTTTGCGGCACAGGCGCTGGCAACAGCACGGACGGCCTTGGGCGCTCCAATATTTTTACCGATATCGGTATAGTTTCTGGTTTGACCAGGCGGAATTTCCCTTAACGCTTGCCAGACTCTTTGCTGAAAGCTCGTGCCTCTTATGTCAAGAGGGAGGCTGAATCCTTGGCCTGGTTCTTCGATGTAAGAAATTACTTGTGCAATCACTTGTTCGAATTCTTGATCTCCTCCTTTTAATTCGGCGCGGGGAAATCGGTCTTGGAGATCCCGTAGCAACTCATCGGGATCATCTCCCATTAAAATTGCACATACACCTTTGCTGCTTTGGGCTACAAGAATAGAGCCGAGAAAACAGTCGCCAATGGCAAAGTAAATTATGGTGTTTTCGCCGCCGGCTTTATAGGCCGTTGGGGTCATGCCCAGCAGGGCATCTGATTCTTCGTAAAAGCGACCACTCGAATTATAGCCAGCGTCAAAAATTGCTTGGCTGACGCTGCTGCTATTACTTAGTTCCTGGCGAATTCTTTTGGCCCTATGGGCGGTGGCATATGCCATTGGTGTTAGTCCTGTTATTGATTTGAAGAGGCGGTGAAAATGATATGGGCTGAGACCGGCGCTGCTAGCCATCTCCTGCAGGGAAAGCTTGTGTTCCGATGTTTCAATCAGTCGACAGATATTTGAAACTGTAATTAGATGGTTTTCCATCTGAGAATTTTGTTTTGGTTTGCAGCGCTTGCAAGCTCGGAACCCGGCAAGCTCAGCTTCTTCGCAAGTCTGGTGATATTGTACATTTTCGTATTTAGCGAGACGGGCTCCACAAGATGGACGACAATATACTCCTGTGGTTTTCACTGAGTATAAAAATTGACCATCAAATTGTTTGTCGCGTTCGACAATTGCTTGCCAGCGACGATCTATATCTGGGGGTGGGTTGGTGGACTCTTTCATGGCTTCAAGCTTAGCAAGGGAGTAATTACTGTGCACTCCGAGTCTTGCTTTTGAATTGGTGTTTTGAGAATTAACTAGTGCTTTTAGAACTTAGTGCTTTTAGAACTTAGTGCTTTCAGAACTTAGTGATTCTAGAACTCAGGGTTGAATTTTAATAGTCGATGAGCCTTTATTGGCTGATCTCAATTTAGGTGATCGGCATGGTGAAGTAAGTAGTGGTACCGCGTCCTGCTTCAGATTCGGCCCAAATTAGGCCGCCTAGACGTTCGACGTTGCTGCGGGCAAGATACATTGCTAGTCTTGAACCGTAGGTATCTTGCGTGTGTTTACCTTCAATAAAGCCAACGAACATCTCAGCAATTTCAGACTCTGGTAGTGCAGGTCCAGAGCTTGACACGCCGATGCGCATCTCATTGCCTCGTACTTGGCTTTCCACTCGAACCCGGCCGCCGGCCGCTGTTACCATAATCATGCGTTCGAGAACTTGTCGCAAAATGCCGATAATTGCTTCTCTGTTTCCTAAGATTGGCGGCAATCCGGTTACTGTTTTGTAGTCTAATAGAAGTTGGCGATCGCGGGCCAGTGGTGTCACTTCTTCAAGGCAGTCGGCAACTACTCTAGTGATATTTATCTGTTCTTTGACGGCAGCAGGTGGTGGCACAAAGCCGCCATACATCATTAGTAAGCTATCCACCACTCCGACCAGCTGGCTGTAGTGCAAGTGTAGCTCTGCTAAGGCCTGACCGACCGATGGATGCATGGTATTGCGAGCATTAGCAAGGATGGCATGCCAGCTTAGTTCGGCCCCGGTTAATGGGCCGCGGATATTATCTTGCAGCATGCTGACGATTTCCTGGCGCAGCAATTGATTTTCGCTGCGCAGTGATTTGTCGCGTAAGACCATGATATAGCCCATTATTGAGCCATCATCACCGGAAAGTGGCTGCAGGTGTGCTAGTACCTGAACGGTTTTTTCGCTAGCTCGCTGGAAAATCACTCCTTCCGGATAGAACTGATTGATCAGTGCCATCGGGTCGCCACCGTGCTGCGTAAAGGCTTGCCCCATGCCGTGACTTTGGGGAGTCTCGCCCGGTTTGAGAACTAAGTCGAAGCAAAGGCGTCCGGCGATTTCTCCTTCTGACATACCTGTCCAGTTAAGGAAAACTGGGTTGGCGTGCAGGATGTTGCCGTATTGGTCAAGAATAAGGAAACCTTCCGTGGAACTCTGTAAAACAGCATCTAGTTGTTGTTGCAGTACGGTTGCTTGTCGCCCAGCTTGATTGACGTGCCTTGATAGTTCCGCCACCTTCTGCGCTTGGGTGGTAATTTGACGATTGAGTGTGTCGACTTGTTGGGTTGATTGCTCGGCAATTAGGCCCCGCTCTTTTACTGCTTCGACTTGCTTATTCAGTTGAATCTTGAGATTTTGCGTAGTCGAGCGCATCGACAAAACCGCTGTATCAATTAGCTCTCCCAGCTCTAGCCAGTCTCCGGAAAGTCCTTCTAAAGGCGGAATTACCTGTTTATTGTTGGCAATGGCCTGGGTGCGGCGCACTAAGAAACGCAACGGGGTATCAACTGATTGGGCTATTTTGGCTGCCAGGAATAAGCCGACCAAGCCGCCAAATACGCCAACCAAGCCACCCAGTAATACAACTTCCACTAATTTCGACTGTTCGTTGGGAACCGGTTTGCAAACTAATACATAGCCGATCACAACTCGGTCGCTTTCCAGTGGCAGAGACATCCACCAGGCCCCTTCTTTTTCGAAACCATTGGCTGGCACAATTAAGTGATCTAGTTGTGGAATGCCTGTTCCCAGTGGTGAGCGGGCAACAACTTTGCTGGCGTCATGGCCATTTAGGTCCAGCAAGAAGCGCATTGGCCCAGGTAAATTTTTGATGCCCTGGGAAAAGGCCGTTGTGGTTTTGATTTTTTCCGAATAGACAGCAAGCTCTACTCCCAAAACATTGGGATCTTCGATGCCGAAGCGAGAAGCTAGTGCTGTGAGGAAATCGGAATTGAGTGGCTGATTGACAGCGATAATGCCTTTGTGACCGCCGCTCGAAAATGATTTGACTGTGCTGATTGAAATTACGCCAGTTTTTTCGCTGAAAGTTGGACCCTTGTAAAAGTCATGGGCAAGAGCCAAGTCAATCACTGTGCTCTCGGCTTTTAGTGAGTAACCGCTTTGATTGGGGGTCTCGGTGCTAAAAAAGACATTTCCCTTTTCGTCGGTAACTTGAACGCTACCAGGGAAGAATAATTTTTCCTCCGCTGCTTTGATACTGGCGGCAGCCTCGCTCTTGTTTTTGCCGTCATAGGCAGATAAAAAGCGTTGGTCGCGCAGCAGGCTGTCAACTAGCCGCTGGGTTTGATCTTGAGCGGCGGTCAAGCTTGTGTTTAAGCGCGGGCCGCGCACGCTAGCTACAGCTGAGGCCGCCAGGGTTCTAGTAGAGCGAAAGTCAAAATAGACAGAATAGAGAACGTGGCCAGAGACCACGATCACCACTACGGTAATGAGCGCAAACGTGAGCCTTGAACTCAGATTCAAAGAGCTACCACCAAGCTATTAACACCTTACAAAAGAACCATAAGAAGTTTAACCCCTTATGCAGCCTCTTGGAATCGGGTATACCCTATTTACCGGCTTGAGCCTTGCGGTATTCGGCTTGCACCTGAATCGCCCGGATTAACTGGTTGGGGCCTATGAAGCCCAACTCCAAAAGAATTTGGCCTAGTGGCTTTGGATCTCTATCATGATCTTTGTCTTCGCGTTGAATGCGTAAAGACTCATCCAGCTGATAGATCGTTATGTAATCTAGTTCAACGAGAATTTGCCCCAGCAGCGTACGGCTTGGGTCCTGCTGTGAATTGTCTTGGGCTTCTTTGGAGCTTTTGGATTTCGGCATTTTCTTTTTTCGTTTATTACTTGAGTTGGAAAGCAGACCGCTGGGCAACACCCGAAGAATTCAACTTATGGCTGCTGGGTTTCCCCCCTGACCAGGTTCGTCGGTCTTCGCCGTCACCCAACGATCTGTGAATAGTGATTATAGACGAAATATCCTATCAATAGCAGTGCATTGTAAATACTCGCTTTGCCAGACTTCGTCCGCAACCTTTTGACAAGGGCTTACACTTATTATTCTGACAAATAGAAACTTTACCGATATCGGTGAAAAAATTGATTGAGCTTGGCAAGTGGGAGCGAATTTGACATGTTGAAGTACCTTTCAACCCTGCGTTTAATGCCGCCAACTCTCATAACTTCTACTTTGGAGGGGAGCTGGGCGATTCAGGTTTTGAAATCGGCTGTGGAACTCGGTATTTTTGAGTCTCTAGTTGACGGCCCGCTTTCTGCCTCATTAATTGCTAAGAAGCAAGCTTTGCAAGTGGAAGGTACTAAATTAATTGCTGACTCACTGGTCGGCATGAATTTACTTGATCGTGCTGATCTAAACGGCAAGGTTCGCAGCACCGAGGCTATCTACGAATTGAATATGACTTCTCAAACTTATTTGATTTCAGAGAGTCCGCTTTTTATGGGCATGTATCTAAAGCAGCATGATGAGCTAGACAAGATGTGGCGCAATTTGCGCGAAACTATTCGCACTGGTACACCGGTAATGGCTGTCAATGAGGATGCCAAAGCTGAGGAGATTTTCCCCCATCTGGCAGAGGCCATCGTGCCCTTAAACTACTGCATTGCAGCTGATGTAGTTAAGTATTTGAAAGAACGCAATCAGGTGGCGGAGAGCGCAAAGAGTATAAAAGGGGCACAGCGTTCGCGACCAGAGAACGATGGCGAGAACGAAGAGATCGACGTTGTCAGTGGCGGCAAAACTACGAAGAACATCAAGAAGGCGCTAAATATCCTCGATCTGGCCGCTGGGTCGGCTGTTTGGAGTATCCCCTTTGCTCAGGACAATCGCGATAATCATATTGCTGCCCTCGATTTCCCGGCGGTCCTTGCTGTTACGCGAAAAATAACTGAGCGCTTCGAAGTCTCTAGTCAATATACTGAGGTGCCCGGTAACTGGCGTGATATCCGGCTTACTCCCGGTCTGTACGATGTTGTCATCCTTGGTCACATTCTTCATTCAGAAGGTCTGGAGATGAGCAAGAGACTGTTGGCGTATTGCGCCGCTGCACTCAAAGAAGGTGGCACTCTCGTGATTGCCGAATTCATGCCCAACCAAGAGCGCACAGCGCCTTTGTACCCATTGATGTTCGGCTTGAATATGTATCTTGCTACTGCTGATGGTTGCGTTTTTAGTTTTGATGAAATTACCAGTCTTTGTCGCGCTGCTGGTTTTAGTGATGTTTATCGTCATCAGGGTGTAGAGTACGATTCGCCAGTTGTCTTTGCGACGAAGTAAGTGTGGTGGCTGTCTCGATGACGGATCAATCTAAGAATATAAGCCCTGGTAACGAGCCAATTTTTATTTGGGTTCAGTATAAAGAAGAAGAGATCAACAGCGGTTATTGGCAGGTCTATAAACAACTGCAACTGCCCCATCGATTATTCTCTATGTTCGCACTTAGTTTTAGTGTGGCAATGGGTTATGTTCTGCTTTCGCCAGAGAGCCCGGTATCTTCTGCTAATACCTTGGCTGAGTTGATGCAAATTGACTATCTCCCAGGTCTATTAATAGCCGGAGTTGGTATTCCGTCTACATGTATGGCTATGGTCTATTTATTGCTGCACCATTTGTCACAGGATAGTTTTCGCAAGCGACCGAATTTCCACTTCCCGATGATGTACCTTCTCTATCCAACTGGTATTCAGGTGCAGTTTGCAACGGGCACTGGCATGATCGATTGGCGACAGTTTTCACTTGTCCTTGAAACCAGTGAAAGTTTTTGTTTGGCATCAAATATCAATGATGTTTTTGTTTTACCAAAAAGATGTTTCGCTTCTGCCGCTGAGGTTGAGGCTGTCAGGGCCATTCTTGCTGCTAATTCGCGTAATTTTAAGAAAGTTGGCAAAGATTTCAGTGCTACATCTATTGTCTACGAAAAGAAGGCAATTTCTTCAGTGATGATAGATGGAGAGCAATTCTCCATTCCTGATATG
>Ga0075444_10001079_pt1 | contig 16531 bp, 18 predicted proteins | sample CoawatmetaG01DNA_FD_76836 | JGI IMG/M metagenome (GOLD analysis project Ga0075444, IMG submission 76836) | Marine microbial communities from the West Antarctic Peninsula - Coastal water metaG017-DNA | ecosystem: Environmental > Aquatic > Marine > Coastal | place: Atlantic Ocean: West Antarctic... | reverse complement strand
TGTTATACAATACAATAGATGTCAATTTACCTATTGTTAGATTGTGGGATAATAGGGTTGATAGTTGGTAGCGTGCACATTGACAAGCACACTAAGTGTTGGACAGATAGCCCACCCATACCTCACACCCTATATATATCCATGATAAAAAACAATAATCCCGAAGGATTACTGTTCAAGCGTAATTTCGCCAGATGCTAACCAGCCAGCCAGCCCGTCGGGCATCCCCTCTTGTTTGGCATTAAACAACTGCTTAGTTGTTTTAATCTTCTTAGTCCCGCTGACCTTGGTCACGGTTTCGGACTTAACCCAACCAGAGCTGAATACAGTCTGGTTTGTTTGGTTAATCTCTGATTTCACAAATTCTTTTAAATCCATAGCGATTTGAATTAATTATTAGACCTTGTCTCCATTTTGGGGGGAGACTTGAAACCCCAAAACTAGCCGGGGTGTCTTTCTGAGGACCCTTACGCTTTCACAAAATTGCTAGAAAATTTTTAGAAATTTATCCCAGAAAATTTTCATTAGTCGTTAAAAGTTCTACCTTTGTATGGACAAGGAATTTCGCTATCCTAAGAGTTTTATAGGAACGGTTGGCTAGGGCAGGTGTCGCTTGATACTGTGTTTTACCATTGCACCATTACGAACAGGTACGGAAAATACTAAAGACCTCTCTATCAAAGGGGTCTTTTTTAACCTCTAAAAAATAAAGTTATGAACGAAGAAAAAAAATGTAAGTGCGGTGGAAACTGCAAATGTAAAAAGACTCTCCAGACTATGGCCAACGATATGGAAGCATGGCTTGATAATCTTGAAACAAAAAAACAACCAAAAGCATGTGAGATTAATAATCCAGACTGTGAGAATTGCGGTAGTTAAATTAATTTAGTATATTTGCATAGAGACACTTATTAAGTATCACCCCTCGGTAATCAAAAAAGGGGTCAGAAGTTGGATTGTAGTTCTTAAATAAAGAACAGAGTTTTCTCCAATAGTCTCGAAAAGAATTAGTATAAGATTTAGTTAGGATAGAATGCACACAGGTACGTGCGGTGAAGTAACACCAGTTTTATTATCCTTTGGTCTCTAGTAACAGAGAAGCACTGCTAAAAAGAAATCTAATTTGAAATGTTAAAACCCAAGGGGGATAAATATGTCTTGTAATTTGTGTTATATACAAATCTTTTATATCTTTGTATAAATCAAAAACTAAAAAGATGAATTTTAAACCAAATGGAAACTGGGTAGTTTTGCCTAATCCCGCTACAAAGAAAACAGACTCAGGTATTATATTAGATGATGCCACTGTTGAAAAACTAAAGACTAATATCTTAAAGGTATGTGCTGTGGGCCCTAACTGTCTTTTTGCTAAAGTAGATGATACTGTTATGATTGATCCTAGATTAGAAGCATTAATGGTAGAGTTAGATAATAAGAATTACATTATGATTCCAGAGCACCAAATTTTAGGTGTAATGTAATGAAAGGATCAGTTACAATAAGCCTAGACGATTACGAAAAACTTAAAGATGCTAAAGAGGATGCTCAAACATTAGAGTATACTACAAGGAAAGCTGCTAAAGAACTTCAGGTATTCTTAAGTTTTTTATGCAGCCGCGGATCTATAGAAGAGTACATAAACGAGTTTAATAGGCAGTCTAAATTATCTGAGATAGATATTATAGATGGGATAGCTCGTATAAAATTTAAAAATGATAAGAACTAAATTCTCAACTAGTACTATAGATGAATGGGTTAATATGATTGTAGAGTTTGACGACAAGCTAGTTAAATGGAGTAATGCCAATATAAATACTACATATGATATGGAAGTATTTGTAGGTAATGGTGAGTATTATATAATAGTAACTGTAGATAGTAATGAAGAAGATAACAATACCAGTAGATTCTAACTATAAGTATGTTCAATTTTGGAACGGCATATTTAATATGACACCTAAAGAGCTTGATATACTTATATTATTTTTAGAATGCGCAGATGATTATGAAGATGTGTGTAATATAACTAATAAACAATGTGTAGCAAAAGCTATAGGGTTTAAGGATAAGAACACACTTAATAATTATGTAAAGAAGTTAAAAGATAAAAATGTGTTTATTGTTAAGCGTAACTCTTACACATTAAACAAACTATTAAATCCAAAAAATGGAAGCATTCAAATATCTTTATCACGGAAGTAACATAGATTTAATTGCTTCAAAGGCTGTTATAACAGAGTATATTATAGACTCTCAATATATATTAATAGTTCAAGACTCTAAAGGTGAAGTATTAGATATTGCGCACACAAACATAGAAGATTATGAGTAGTATAGAAAATAAAGTTTGCATAAAAATGCTAGGCCGAGCAGAAGTGGGGAAGAAAAAGTACAATACTACAATGGATCGTACTGACCTCACAGAGTTAGAGTGGCTTATACATGCCCAAGAAGAAGCGATGGACTTAGCTATTTATTTAGAAAAATTAATACAATTAAATAATGTCTAAAGAAAAAAAATTAAAATTGCCAAGTATTTTTTCTATGGCTAAGTCTTTTACTGCTGAACTTGCTAAATACGTAAAAGAAGGGGCACCAAATGTGTCTTCTGAAAATTATATAGAAAGATTAAAAATTTGTAACGCATGTCCATTTTTAATAAAAGAGAAAATGAGATGTGGTAAATGTGGGTGTTTAGTTGAACATAAAGCTAAATGGAAAACTGCAGATTGCCCTAACGTGCCTAGTAAATGGCCAGTTGAATTAATACTAACAGACAGTGAGCATCAAAAAAAGCCTGATCCAAAAGCTAGCGACGAAGTATAACCTGCCGCTAAGTAAAGTTGAAGATATAGTAAACTACCAGTTTAAATTTATACATGACGTTATAAAGAAAGGGGAGTTTGAAACGGTTAGGTTACCTTATTTTGGTAAGTTCTCTGTTAAACCGGGCAGGTTAGCTCATATACAAAATAAAAAGAATGGAACTGTTAACAATAAGTAATGACTCAGTCATAGTGTCTCCGTACGTACTCACGATTAAAGAGTTTGAAGAAATCTCAAAGAGGAAAAAGGATATAGCTATTAAAGAGTTCTCGTATGTGTACCACATGTGCGATCATAACTCCCCATTCTCTGTTTATGACCTAACTGAGAAACAGGAAAAGATTATAAGCAGTGTGTTTAAAAGTAAATGGACTCCTGATACTAAAGTTAACGCTGCATGCGATAAATATATAGAGTTAAAAGAAACACACGCAATAAAGCTTTTGAAAGCTGCTAGGTCTGCAATAAATAAGTTGAAACATTACTTTGAGATTGTAGATCTTACAGATGTAGATGATAATGGGAGACCTATATATCAAGCAAAAGATTTAGTAGCTAATCTATCTAAAATGGCCGACGTAGTTAATGGTCTTAGTAAGTTAGAAGAGCTAGTCAAGAAAGAACAACAAACTCTCTCTGCAAATAGGGGTGGAGTTATAGTTAATAAATACAGTCAGTAATGGATTATTTAGAAGGATTAGAAAACTTAAACACAGCAATGGATAATGCGTATGCAGTTATAACTAAAGAAAAGAACTTAGATAAATTGTATAAAGAATTAAATGACAGTGATAAAGATTACTTTTCGCTTCCTTTTAATTTTAATGATAAGCATTCTATAATAGAAATGCTCTTAGATCACTATGGCAGCTTAGAAGATTTTGAAAAGTGCACAATACTAAGTACATTGAAAGATGTTTAAAGACACTGATGCATTTAGGAAGACTGCTCTATTGTACATGGAGTATGGAGTATACACTAGAGCCTTGCCTGGGACTAAAGATTATTATGAGTATTGGGATGACCAAAAACAAAAGTGTTTATACGGTTATACTGTAGGTGCTACTACTATTACAGGTAACCACTATTTTTATTTAAATTTCTGCCCTATTGATAGGTCTGTAGAAGAGATCCTACCTGATGGTACTGTACTAGCTAAACGTGAACGTACATTTCCTGCTTTTTATGATGGAGATTTTAAATATTTCACAGCAATAGATGAATGTAGAAAATCTAATAAACATATGACAGTGTTAAAAGCACGTCGTAAAGGTTATTCATATAAAGCCGCAGCAATGCTTGCTAGAAATTACTTCTTAGTTCGTAATAGTAAGAATTATGTGTTTGCAGGACAGAAGGAATACCTTATTGGTGATGGGCTGTTGTCTAAGGCCTGGGAGATCCTATCTTTTGTGGATAATAATACAGCATGGACTCAACCTCGTCTTAAGGATAGAGAAATGAACAAGATGTCTGGTTACAAAAAGAATGTAAACGGTGCAGATGTTGAATTAGGCATGAAGTCTATGATTATGGGTGTGTCTCTAAAAGATAATCCAGATAAAGTAAGGGGGAAAGCTGGTGAACTTATATTTTTTGAAGAAGCTGGTGCATTCCCAGGGCTGTTAAAAGCTTGGGAAGTATCAATGCCTACAATGCGTCAAGGTGCAAACACTCTTGGTACTATGGTAGCTTTTGGTACTGGTGGTACAGAAGGAGCTGATTTTGAAGGGATGGAAGAGTTATTCTACAACCCACATTCGTATGATTGCTTATCTTTTTCTAATATTTGGGATGCAGGAGCGGCTGGTACATACTGTGGACACTTTGTTCCTATTTATGAAAACCTAGAAGGCTTTATAGATAAAGATGGTAACTCTAGTAGAGATACTGCAGTGGCTTTTGAAGAAGAAAACAGAATAAAGAAAAAGGGAACAAATGATCCTAAAGCTCTTGATCAGTACATAGCAGAGCATCCAATGAATCCTAGAGAAGCTACTCTTCAGATTTCAGCAAATCTATTTGATATAGCATCTTTACAAGAACAGTATAATAATGTAAAAGTCAACAAGTTACATACAATAGGGACGGCTGGATCTTTGTATCACGGAAAAGAAAATAAAATACAGTTTAAACTTGAAGGAGATGCTAGACCTATTTTAAGATACCCTCACAGAAAAGAAGATAACTTAAATGGGTGTACTGTAATATATGAGTCTCCATATAAAAATGAAAGTCAACAAGTTCCTGCTAATCTATATTTAATATGCCATGATCCATATGGGCAAAATCAATCTGCAGATTCATCATCTTTAGGAGCATGCTATGTTCTTAAAAGGGTTAATAATATATCCCGGCCAGATGATATGATTGTAGCTTCTTATGTTGGAAGACCACATAGTCAAGATGAGTTTAACAGAAATATGTTTATGCTTTCAGACTATTACAATGCAAAAATAGGTTTTGAGAATGACCGTGGTGAAGTTATTGCTTACGCTAGGCGGCATAGAAAATTACACAGGCTTCAAGAAGAATTTGAAATGCTTGATAAAAAGAACCTTAGAAGTAAAACAGTAAAAAGACAGTTTGGTATGCATACTACAGAACCTCGAAAACGTCAAGGTGAATTGTATATTAGAGATTGGTTAAATACCGTTAGACATGTAAATGAAGATGGTTCTCAAGTATTAAATATGCATAAGATATATGACTTAGCGCTTTTACAAGAATTAATAAAGTTTAATCATAGAGGAAATTTTGACAGGGTAATGGCTCTAATGATTGGCATGTACCACACTAGAGAGATGTACAATTCAGAAGTTAGGGAAGTATTGGAAGATGGATCAGCAAATAAGTGGTTTGACCAAAATTATTATTAGTGCTATATTATAAGGAATAGTTTAAAATGTATAAGCACTGCAAGGCATGAAGTATTAATTTGTATTTTTGAAAATTATGTATAAAGGAGAAGATAACATACCACAACAGCGTATACCACTTAGTAAAAAGACTAAAAAGTGGAAAGAAGAATGTGTTGAAGCATTTATAAATATATCTGGACACGGAACAAGTGAACGTAAAGATCATTTACGATCTTTATATGACTATTACAACGGTGTAATTGAAGAGTCAGATTATGGGTATGTACTAAAACCGTATGGTAAAGCTAGAAAGAATTTTCCTTCGAAAATGCGTAACTACCCTATCATTAAACCTATAATTGATCTCCTATTAGGAGAAAAGTCTAAAAGACCTCTTAATTATACTGTTACTGTAAAGAATGCGGATACTGTTTCTAATAAAGAAACACAAAAGCAACAGCTTATTTATAAAAACTTAGAACAGAGTTTTATTAATAAGCTTAATGAGCAGGGAATGGAAACAGGCGTTCCTACTGAAGAAGTAGAGCTTCCTGAAAACATACTTGAACAATTTGAAAAGTCTTATGTAGATGCAAGAGCTGTACATGGGCAACGAGCGTTAAACTATATTATGTATAGCGAAGAAATCTATGAAAAGCTTAATAAAGCTTGGTTTGATTTTTTAATTACTGGAGAAGTGTATACTCACAGAGGTGTGAGAGGTAATGAACCTTTTTATGATATACTAAACCCTATAGATGTAGACTACGACAAAGATCCAGATTTAGAGTTTGTAGAAGATGGCGATTGGGCCCTTGTACGTAAGTTTGTGCATGCATCTACAATAATAGATCACTACTACGACGAACTTACTCCTGAGCAGGTTTTAAAACTAGAAAATCCTGAAAATCACGACTTACATTCATACTTAGCGTTTAGACCTGAGAGTGCATCTTCAGATGAAAATGCACATAGAAGTAGATTGATAGAAGTTGTAAATGTTTACTGGAAGTCTAGAAAACGTATTGGTTTTTTAGAGTTTACAGATCCTACTACAGGCACAATAGAAGAAATAGAAGTAGATGAATTATTCAAAATGCCAATTGAGCTTAAAGAGCAAGGAGCTAACTTAACTTGGATGTGGGTAAATGAAGTAATGGAAGGAACTAGAATTGATGGTGATATTTATGTAAAAATGAAACCAATCTCTAATCAAAGAGTTTCTTTAGATAATCCTTCTCTATGTAAGCTTCCTATAAACGGTAGAAAGTACTCAGACAGAAATGCGAGAAATATTTCATTAGTATCCCTTGGTATTCCTTACCAATTGAATTATAATATATATAAATATAGACTTGAACTAGCAATTGCTAGAAGTAAAGATATTATTGTACAATTTGATATTAACATGATTCCAAAAAAATGGGACATGGATAAATTTATGTACTATGTAGAAGGTACGGGTGTTGCGTGGGTAGATTACAATAAAGAAGGTGTACAACTTTCTCCACAGCATCAATCTGTACTTGATATGTCTATTAAGACTATTGAGCAGTATATTGTTCTTCTTAACTCTATCATGGAGGAATGGGAAAAATTATCTGGTGTAAATAGACAAAGACAAGGACAAGTTGGTAGTTATGAAGGTAAAGCTACTTCTCAACAAGCTATTGTACAGTCTTCTCATATTACAGAAGATCTATTTCGCAAATTTGGAAGGTTAGAGCAAAAAGATTTACAAGCATTAGTAGATTATTCTAAGGAAGCTTGGATTAATGGTAAAAAGGCTATGTATGTTATGGCTGACGGTGTTACAGAGTTCCTAGATTTAGAATCTATGGAGCATATGGAATCTGAGTACGGAATATTTGTATCAGACTCTGGTAAAGATCAAGATAAGTTAGATGCTATTAAGCAACTGTCTCAATCTATGATTCAAAATGGTGTACCTGCTTCTACTATCGCGGAGATGTTCGATGCGGAAAGCTTCACAGACATTAAAGGTAAAATATCATCAGCTGAGAAATCTCTACAAGAATTAGAGCAATCACAACAACAAGCTGAACAAGAAATGCAACAAGCTCTTCTTCAACAGCAACAAGCTGAGGCAGAAAATGAAAATATGAATAAGGAAAAGGATCGTGAGACTGATATTGAAGTTGCAATGATCCGTGCTAAGGTTGAAATGATGAAACTGGATGCCCAAGTTGATAAGCAGGAAGGAGATTTAAACGTTAAAGAGCGTCAGGTCGACGTACAGGCCTCTCAAGCGATCGAGGGTAGTAGATCTAAGCGGAACGATGAAAGTCTCAAGAGAGAGGACTCTAGGTCACGAGAAAGACAGTCTGCAGCCGATAGACAATCCGGTGAAAGGAAGAATAGAGAATCCTTAGCTTCACAAGAAAGACAATCAAAAGATAAATCTAAATCTAGCGAAAATTGAGTTTAAATCCAATGGACATGTTAAAGCAGTCAATAGCCACTAAGGTGCCTATGACTGACTTGATGCAACAAGCAAAAGTTGCAGAAACTCCTGAACAGCAGAAGGAAGGGTTGAGTAATCAACCTGAAGGGACTTCAATGGTTTTTCCTGAATCTACTGGGAGCTTTAATACTATGGACATGGATTATCCTATTGACATTAAAAAGGTTGATAAACAGGGTAGCTTAGTTAGGAGTTATGAGAATGTTCCTCCTGGAGTAGGTAATCTTCCTATGGGAGAAGACAAAGGTACAGTTATAGAAACACCAGCAGACTATAAAAATGGCGGGTTTGATCTTGAAGAGTTTAAAGGCTCTCTACGCAGCAAAAGTTTTCAGAAAGGTGGGTTTGACCCTTTTGAAAAATTATCTTCAGTATCTGAAAGTACTAATGTAAATTATACAAAACCAAATCCTAATGCAATAACTCCAGAAATGGAAGCTAATATGGACTTTCAGGCGGAGTATGAGACGAATAAAACTAGTGAGATGTGGTTAAATAGCCATGGGATGAATATACCTGATGCAGACGCCTCACATTTAACTTTTGAAGCTTTATTTCCGTATGGAAAAGCTTTGAAAACTTTTGGGTCGGGCGCAAAAGCTATGTTCCCAAAAGGAGTTTCAGCATTTACAAAGGATGGAGTTAAAATAATTCCAAAAAAAGATGCAGTTAGATTAAGTAGAATAGAAGATGCAAACGTAACCTCAAAGAGTTTTAAAAACTATGAGGATGGGAATTGGTTTTCAAATAGTGCAAATGAATTCTATGTAAATAATACTAAACGTAATACAAATTTACCTAGGCTTGAGGGGCAAGCAGCTTATTTAGCGCCTGGCGATCCGAGAAGATTGATTAATATAACTACTGATAAGTCAACTGCGGAGTCATTCAATATGATAAATAGTACCTCTAAGGCAAGAAAGCTTAGTAATGGTCCCTATAATGCAGCCCGTGCTGATGAGTTTATATTGCCTCCAGATTTAGTAAAAACAATGCGGAATTCTGGCAGTGGTTCAGGGTATTCAACACATATAGGAGATGCAGGTAATACTATAAAAAACATGTCAGCTTTTTATAAACAGAAAGGTGGGTTTGATCCGTACGAAGATTTATCTTCAGTATCTGATAATACATCAGTACATAATTATTCTAAGGATGTTTTAGATTTACAAGGGCAAAAACTAACTTCATCAACGCCAAATTCATCGAATAGGTCTATGGCGTATAAAGAGCCTTCCTGGGGTGAAAAGTTGACTGATTATGCTGCAAGTCCTATGACTGCATTTGGGTACAGTGTTAGAAATCAGGACATGCCTCACAGTATCCCTATAAATTCCACAAACAGAAACATCATTGATGACTATGTTCTTGATAATATAAACCCATTTGCTTGGGCTAAGTACGCAAAACAAGCAGATAAAGATTACGCAAAAGGCGAGTACACTGATGCGTTATTAAGTACTCTCGCTGCACTCCCTATGGTGCCAGCCGCGCTATCAAAAGGAAAACCTGCTAGGCAGGCCGCTGACGCTTTAGTTGCGGGTACGCTTGAAATGGTACGGAACGTAAGAGGTAATGTGCCAGGAGATAATACAAAAGATTTAAATAAAAAACAAAAGACTGGAGGATTTAAAGGTAAATATCAGAAAGGTGGGTTTGATGATAATATTGTAATTCAAAATGCCAAAAAAGCTGCAGATGAAAAAAGAGATTTTAGTAGGTTAAGTAAAACTTGGTTTCCTGGAGATAAAGAGCCAACTAGTTTTGGTGGTAAAGTTATAGATATGCTTCCAGCTTCTGTAAAAATAAACGCACTAAACACTCAAATATTTTTACAAAATATTACAGGTGTAAAACCGTCAGGCGGAACACCTGTATGTTATGGAAATACTTGTGTACAATCTACCTCTGCAATATTAAAAGAGTCTGGTAAGTGGAAAGGAGAGTTAGAACAAGATAATAATACTTTTACTCAAACCCATAAAAGTCATGGGTACAAAATAGTTCAAGAGAAAAATGCGCAGCCTGGAGATATAGTTCAATTTTATAAAGGTACTCAGGATAATAGAAATTATAGTCATATAGGTATACACGGAAGTGATAACCAATACTATAACGATGGGTTCGCTACAAAACCTTGGCGTAAAAAGAATGAACCTACAACTGCGGAACTTCAGAAAAACAGTAAGAATCCTATTAATGAAAAAGAAATAGGGAAGGTGTACTATAGATATATAGGGGAATAAGTGTTATATAATAAACACGCTTCTAAAATATAAGTTAAGTGTAAAACTAACTATTATATTAGTAAATTTGTAAAAACCAAATATCATGACTGACCCAGGAAAAATACAATTAGACGATATAACCTTTGATGACGTAATTGCAGGAGAAGGTGTATCGTTAGATGCTATAGAAGATAGTGTTGAAGAAGAAGTAGTAGAAGAGGTAATTCAAGACGAACTTGAAATAGAAGACCCAAAAGAAGACGACGTTGTACCAGAAGAGGACAAACTAGTAGAAGAAGACAAAGAAGAAGAAGAACCTGTTGAGGATGATTCTGTTGTTTCTGAAATACTAGCTAAGCTGGGATACGACCTTGAAGGAGATTACGAAGATACTAGTGAAGGCTTAATTGCTCTTACAAAGGACGCGGCAGGTAAAATGGCTGAGGATCAACTTGAAGGTTTGTTTGAAAAGTTTCCTATAATTAAAAAACATTTAGAATACACTATGGCTGGTGGGAATTCTAAACAATTTATGGAAACGTTTGGAGCTACTAATGACTATACTGAATTGAGCATCTCTAAAGATGATGTTGGAATGCAAAAAACTGTATTAGCAGAATACTTTAATGTTAAAGGTCATGATAAGGAATTCATAGATGAAATTCTTGAGGACTACGAAGACAGTGGTAAACTGTTTGATAAAGCATCAAGAGCAAAAGACGCTTTAATTAAAGTTCAAGCAAGTTCAAGAGAAGAACTAGTTGTTAAGCAGAAAGCACAACAACAGGAAGCGTACCAAGAGCAAGAAAAGTTTTGGGGTGATTTAAATAAAACAATTGATGAGTCTACCGAACTTGCAGGAATAACTTTACCAGCTAGAGATAAAAAGAAATTTTTTGAATATATCTCTAAACCCGTGACTAAAGAAGGTCAAACACAACGAGATTTGGATCATAAAGATGCCGAATTAGATGTTAAGTTAGCTATGGATTACCTCATGTATAGAGGATTTGATTTGGATAAAATCATAAATACTAAAGCTAAAACAGTAAGTGCAAAATCACTTAAAGACAAAATATCTAGAACTGGCAAATCTCTTAAGAGTGCTGATAAAGCATCCAGAAGAAAGACAAACGTTGATTTTGATGAACTAAGTCTCGATTTATTAACTTAGGCAACTAGTGGAAACACGACTGCATATATAACTTTTAAAATAGATAAAAAATGGCAAATGGAACAAATATAAGCGTTCAAAAAACGTTTTATAACGATTCGCAAATGACTGACTCGAACAGTCTTGCAAACGCGTTGTTGTCTAAGCCTGCTGAACTATCTCCAATCATTACTCATTTATCAGGTAAAGATGATAAACGTTTTCCACTATCTTTCTTAACTGAAGGTGTTGGTAACGCTAAGTCAATTGACCGATTAGAGTATGAGTATCGTGTGGCAACACAACGATTGAGAACTCGTCCAGTAGCAGCAACTAGCACAGGTAGTAATATTGGAGTAGGAGGATCAACTTTTGAAGTTTCTTTCCCTGATAAGCACTTTGTATTTCCTTACGTATTAGTATCTCAATCGGGTGTACAAGCTCGTATCATGAAAGCACCTGAATCAAAGGGTACTGACTGGGTATATACTTTACAATTAGTAAACCCTGCAGCTACTGCAGCAATGCCTGTAGCAGATATTACTGCCGGAGCTTTGTTTGCGCAAATGTACGCTCCAGTAGGAGTTGATTTCTCTCGTGGGAATGCTTCTAATTGGGAAACTCCAGGTTTAGTTCGTAACAAATTAACTACAGTTCGTAAGTCTTACCACATGTCTGGTAATGCTAAAGATTTTGTAGCTGAATTTTCTTTACCAACTAAAGGTGGTTCTACAACTAAATTGTGGATGGATTACGAAGAGTACTTACACATGCTTGACTTCAAAGAAGAGTGTGAGATGTACTACTGGTATGGTCAAAAATCTTATGATTCAAATGGGCACACCCAAATGAAAGATGAGAATGGTCAACCTGTAATCGTAGGTCCTGGGTTACTAGAACAAGTAATCAACAAGGATACTTATTCTACAATGACTGAAACTAAACTTAAAAATATTATTGGTGACTTATTCTACGGAATGACTGACACTGCTAATAAGCAAGTTACTTTATACACTGGTACCGGTGGTGCCCGTGAATTTGATGAAGCTCTTAAAAATCATTTCACAACTACCGCAGGTTCTTGGAAAGTAGGTGGAGAGAATCGTTTCATCACAGGATCTGGACGTAACTTAGGTTTATCTGGATACTTTAATTCGTATGAGCATATGGATGGTCACGTAATCAACGTAGTTAAATTACCTATGTTTGATCACGGTGCTGTAGCACAAGCTCGTGCAAAACACCCAGTAACAGGGTACTCACTTGAGTCTTACCGTATGGTATTCGTTGATCAATCTAACTATGATGGTCAAAGTAACCTACAAATGATCTCTAAGAAAGGTCGTGAAATGATGAGATGGTGCGTAGCAGGTTCTGTAGTTCCTCGTGGATTTGATTCTAGTTCTTCTAGAGCGTCTGACGTGGATGGTGCATCTGTACACATGTTGAAGACAGCTGGTATCGCGCTTAAGCGTTTTGATACTTCTATCGACATCACGTGTGTGGCTTCATAAAGGCAATTCGTTGCGGTTTACATATATTGGTTTTTGGTTAGGTTGTGGGGGCTAGTCCCCCACATCTTTAACTTTAAATATAGGAGAGCTATTCTTTCCCCCTATTAACAAATAAAAATTAAAAGAACTGAGAAGTTATGAGTAAAAAAGTATTTATTAGGCGTAAGGAGATTAATAATCACTTACCTAAAGCAGTGCAAGCTGAGGCTGTAACAAGACTCAGTAGTGTTTATGTAAATAGACAACCTTTGAAAGGACTAGATCCTTTAGAAGAAAAAAAATTAATGGAAGGTATTTTAGATGTTAGCCCGTCACATAATGATTGGCCAAAACATTCTAAAGAATTCTGGGCAGAAATGACAATACCTGTAGGATTTACAGGGGTAGAATTAGAGATTGGTTTAAATGAAGATGGATCTCCAATTAGTATTATGGATTATCTTAAATACAAGTTTGCAATTAAGCATCCTCATGTAGCTCTCACAGAAGAAGAGATGTCAAAAGACTTTGGAAAAAGATTTTACATTCAAGACTTAAGTAGAGAAGATAAAGTTAAAAATACGCAGATTCAATTTAAGAAGGATGCTGATAAAGAGTTTATTAAACTCTCAGGTGACCCTAAGAATATGAAAAGAGTATTAAGACTTATGTCAAATACAAATCCAGATAGATTAACTGCTGAGCAAGTTGAAAATGCTCTATATGAAATTAAAGATTCTAATACTAAGCAATTTTTAAAGATTGCAAAAGATAAAAATTTAGAAATAAAAGCAGAAATTGAAGAATTAGTTACAGCAAGTGTGCTCCGTAAAATTGGAAACCAAATTATATTCATTGATGAGATAATAGGTGATACAGTAGAAGATGCAGTTGTTTTCTTAAAAGATAAAAAGAATTCAGGAACGTTGACAGTTCTTAGAGCAAAGCTCAAAGAATTGGCACTTTAATATTAGTATGATTTTATGAATATTAATAATATGCATATTGCTGTCCAGCAGGGAGTGGATAAGATTAATTCACTCCAGGCTGACAGTTTACTTTCGCAGGAAATAGACATGGAATTAAATAAGTCTATAATGCGCTTTGTTAATCTTAAATATGGTAAAAATAATATTTACCGTAAAGGATTTGAGGAATCTCAGAAGCGCATTGATGACTTACGTAGTCTCGTATCTTCTTCGGAGGAGTATGTATACTTCCAAGAACGTAGAATTTTAAGTAACAGGAAAACTTTTGGTAAAGTAGACTTTCTATACGTAGATAAGTTTACTATTCCTGCTAATTACTTATACCATATAAATAGTTACTGCAATGTACTGCAGAACGCTAGCTGTGAGAATGATGTTAGATTTGAACTATCTACACGTACAAGCGAAAGAGCTACATTTACATTTATGCTTGAAGATTTGAAATTGTACGGTCGTAATGGCGTACTTGTTGGATGGAGAGCTGATGTAGATATTTTAGGTGGTGCTAGTGTTGCCACTGACGTTACAGATGTAGATCCAGGAAATATTTCTTCTATCTTTGAAATTGGAAATGGAGCTACATTCAGTAAGAGTGTCTGGAGTGTGGATTATGATAATACCGGATTTCTGGATAATATAGGAAACACTGCAAGTGATACCAATGGATATGGTAATACCCCAAATGAATTTATTATATCCGGATCTTTAGGTGCCCCTACAGCGGAGTTTACTGAGACAGTGACTGTTAATGGAAAAGTACTTAATATTGTACTAGACCCAAATTTAGAATACCAACAATATATAATAACTAGTATTTTAAATACAGTTGCTGAGGGTGTATCAGTGTACTACGAAGAATATGATGGGGTGGTAGTTCCTGAGAAATTTACAGTAGAGTTAGATTTAGATGTTTGGGGAAATATACTCACTGCAGAGGCTGCAGGCTTAATTGCAGACACACTACTTACTGAAGGTAATTCTGTTGATTTAAATACGGGTGCCATTATTGCAAACACAACTGGGTCACAGAATGCAGTAGATTTTACATCGTACCTTACAATACAGGACACTCTAAATTATAGCTATGACTCTGTAAGAACTATAGTTGATTTGGATACGGGAGACACAATAATTTCTGAGACTGTAGGGTATTATTTCGACGTGCCAGAGTGGAGTTATTTTTATGCTAACTCAGCTATGGAAAGTACAGGTCTAACTGACTTTAATATCACGTCTAAACTTATACTTCAAAATGATGGGTCCGTTGATTCAACAGAAACGGCCGGACTGAAAAGATGGCTAGTTGGTGATAACTGGTCGGTAGATTCTAGTTTGTATTCAGCTGTAGGACAGCTAGGAGAAGAATTTCCTGGTATATCTAAGGCAATTACATATGTTCAACATGATGATGTTTTAGGATTACTTAAAGATCCTTTTAATAAGCCGTCAGATGATAGAATTTTAGGTATGTTCGATAATAATTCTATATTTGTATATACTCTAATTAAAAAAGTAAGTATGAGTTCTTCAGATTTAGTATCTGTTCTTCCATACAGCGTAAAATTAAAGTACTTAAGAAAACCTGCAACTGTGAGTTACAGTTTAAATATAAATTGTGACTTACCGCAACATACTCATGAAGAGATCGTTGCAATGACAGTAAGCGGTATCTTAGAAGGGATTTCAGATCCCCGCTATAAGACTCATTTAAATGAGTTAGGTAAAAATGAATAATAATTAAAATTAAATCAAAATGGCAAGACATTTGATAATTGGCGCAGAAGCCGCAGCAACAGTTACAGCAGCAACAGGTGCAGTAGCAGCAGGTGGTGTAATGATTCAAAAAGAAAGTGCAAATGGACCTACAGCCCTAGTTTTAGGAGATACTATAGGTAATGCACCAAGAATTCGCTTCGCTCAAGGGCATGCAAGCGGTAACCGTTTCTCTCCATGGATTGACGGACGTAACATAGTTAACTGGTCAGGGCAATCTGAACAGACTCCACTAGCTTGTACAGTAACTGATACTATTGCAGGAACATCAGCAGCGATAGGAACTTTAGTATTAAAGTTTGTAAGAAAAGGCGGGACATACCCAGAATTCTTTAGTTTCTCAACAACTATTGGAACATCAGCAGATCCTACTATAGCGGATTCAGCTACAGATCTAATAATCCAATCAGCTTTTGAAGATGCTGCATTAGTAAAGCCGGATTGGTTAAAGCCAACGGTTAATGTTTCAGCGGGTACAACAGTTGTATTTTCAGGAGCATTAAGAGGCGATGTAGCTCAAAGCGGAAACGTTTGGGAAGAAGCTCCAGCAAACATTCAACTTATTGTAGAAAGCTACGATGGGGGATCACAAACTCATACAGCTTCTGTATCACAAACTCCTGATCCAGGTGTAGGCGATGGTAACTTACTTCGTGAATTAGAAGAAAATCTACAAGGTATTCAGTTTGGATACTACGATAGATTAAAAATGCCTAACCAACC
>Ga0075444_10001076_pt1 | contig 16542 bp, 15 predicted proteins | sample CoawatmetaG01DNA_FD_76836 | JGI IMG/M metagenome (GOLD analysis project Ga0075444, IMG submission 76836) | Marine microbial communities from the West Antarctic Peninsula - Coastal water metaG017-DNA | ecosystem: Environmental > Aquatic > Marine > Coastal | place: Atlantic Ocean: West Antarctic... | reverse complement strand
GCCAGCCTCTCGTGTTGAGGACACCCCTGAGTACAAGCAACTGGCTCAAACCCTAGACCAGGTAAGGAAATTCAGACTCTGGTGTAAGGAATGCTCAATTAAAGAGCTACAATTAGCACTGATCCCCAATCAGTTGGGTCTGCCAGGACAGCCTGAAGCATCTGAAGAAGTTGTTTCTCCGGCGATTCGTGCAGTGACGGTTGCCACTGAGCCGCCGTATTAAGTAGCTAGTTTCTTTCAGAGTTTGAGGACCATATTCACATGACCGCCAGTGAAAAAACGCACAGTGTGATCGGCTTGCCGCTGCCTGTGGCACAACAAGATTGGTTGAAGAGCACTATTCGCGATGTGCCTGATTTTCCTAAGGCGGGAATCGTCTTCAAAGATCTCACCACTTTGATGAAAGACCCAATTGCTTTTAAGTTGGTGCTCAATGCATTGACTTTCCACTGTGCCGCTCTCAAGCCCACTATTATTGTCGGCATCGAGGCTCGTGGTTTTATTCTGGCACCAGCCATTGCTCACCATTTAGAAGTTGGCTTTGTGCCAATTCGTAAGCCAGGCAAATTGCCATGGCAAACAGAGAAAATTTCTTACGCCCTAGAATATGGTGAAGACTCAATAGAGATTCACAAAGATGCTGTCGGTCCAGACGATAGAGTAATCATCGTTGATGACTTGTTAGCTACTGGTGGCACAGCCCTTGCTGCTAAGCATCTTTTGAAGAAACTTGGTGCCAACGTTGTTGGCGCTGGTTTCGTGGTGGAACTCGATTTTCTCGAGGGCCGCAAGAAGTTGCTAGAAGAGCAAGAAATTGATGTCTATTCAGTGATTCACTACTAACCGAGTAACGTTTTTCTGTCAATTAGCAGTAGCTGCCGTCTTGCAGTCGTATCGAGATTTCGCCAGCTACTAATTCGGTGCGAGTACCGTCTTCTGCTTCAACAATCAGGGCGCCACTATCGGCGATATCAATTGCTTTGCCTGTTATTACTTGATTAGCACTACGTGCTTCAATCATTTGACCGATGGTAACTGAATAAGCTCGCCAGAGTCCTAGTATTTCTTCAGTCTTGCCGGCCTTTAGTAATTCGTATTGTGCCTCTAGTTTGTGGGCCAATTCCATAACCACTAGATTAGGGTCAACTGGGCCGCCAACAGCGCGTTCTAGCCATTCAACTTTGTCTTTCAATTCCTCTGGCAGCTCATCGGCTTTTAGTCTGACATTGATGCCAATCCCGATAATTAAAGCTTGACCAGGCATCTCTGCGAGGATGCCACCAAGTTTGCGACCAGACAAGGTGAGATCGTTGACCCATTTCAGACCGGGGCGCACGCCGACGCTTGCCTCGATAGCCTGTGCTACAGCTACGCCTGTGGCGAGCGTAATTAAAGGCAAACGCGATAGTTCGATATTCGGGCGCAGTACAACTGAAAAAGAAATACCCGCATCCGGTGGAGAAATCCACGCTCTGCCGAGGCGACCGCGCCCTGCTGTTTGCTGGCGGGCAATTACCATTACCCCTTCAGCACAACCTTGGGCAGCAAGCGCGGCCGCTCTAGTGTTGGTTGAATCGATTTCGTCCCAGAGTTCGTTCTTGGATAAGTTTGCATCTAAATGCTGCGCCCGGCCAATTATTTTGGTCGAGAGCGAGGCTTCGATTACCTCTAATGAAAGAATCTCTGAGCCTTCCATCTATTTCTTCCGTCTAAGCGCTCAACTATTTGTGAGCGATTTCAGTTTGGATTTGCTTTGGTCCTTCCAACAATTTGTGGATGGGGCACTTGTCAGCAATTACTCTGAGGCCGTCAATTTGCTCGGCAGTTAGGTTGCCTTCGATGTCGATGTGGCGAGTAATCAAGCTAGATTTTTTGCCTTCGTTCTCAACTTGCTTTTCTTCGCATTTGACATTTACTGCTGTCAAATCCCAGCCTTTGCGCTTGGCATACATTTGCATTGTGATTGCAGTACAGGCGCCAAGTGAGCCTAAAAGAAGTTCGTGTGGGTTTGGTGCAGAATCGCCGCCGCCAAACTCTTTAGTCGCATCCGAAGCGAACGAGTGAGCGCTAGATGTGATTTCTTGGCGATATCCTTGGTCGGCGCGGGCCTTTACTTCTACAGATGCCATTAATAGGTCCTCCAAATGCAAAATATTCAATCTGGTTAGATATAGGGGGAATTTAGCAGGAAATCATGGGGTATCCCTGTTTGCTTCTGATCTATTAATAGTGATTGTTAATCCCACTCCATAGCCCAAGAAGGAGCCTCTAGCTCTGTGAACTGCGATGGGCGGAAGTCGTAAAGTAGTTTGGCTTGGGCGATGTCAAATGCAACTGCTGGGGCGTCATCTTGCTTCAGCCTGTAGAGGCAGCCTTCTTTTGAAAATAGTAAATTTCCGGCCTTGTCAAAGTCGCACCAGTCAAGAATCCCGAGGTCTAGTTCAAAGCCTGATTGAATGTCGTGAAGGTAATATCGTTGATGTTTTTCATAAGAAACAGCCGGATCGATAGTCTCCTTAAGAAGTTGCATGTTGGAATGTGCAGGAGAGGGCTTCATTGAAATCGCTGGAAGGCTGAAATAGTGAACAGGCTTAGTTCCGTCGCCGTGCTCTTTCACTGGTACCCAACCAGCCATATGAAGAGCGTTGCGCTCGCCAAAAAATACACCTTTGGGTAGTTGCGAAAAGTCGAGATTTGATGGAGGCTCCTTCTTAAACGGATTTTGGGTTAGAAACCAAGGCCCGCCAGGAATTCTTACGAGATCTTCTGTTTGGAAGAAACCGCAACCGTCATACGTTCCGCAAGTTTGAAAAATTGCCAAAGCTGTCAAATATGGTGGCCTGCTAATAACAATATACGATCCATAATGTGGGTGTTTTTGTCTGTAGTTCGCGGACAGATAAATGACTTTGTCGCCAGATGGTGAAAGATCAGCTTCACGCTCGTAGATTCGGCCCTTGAACCACTGGCCATGATGAAATTCGTCAGTTTCAGTATGCCAGCGAATCAACTGCACAAAGCGTGATGGACCGCGGCGAAAAATCACAGCCCATGGGCTTTCTCTTGCTTGTATCGCGTATAGGCTGCATGAGGAGGCATTTACCATATATAGTTTGTGCCCACCCATTTGCTCCGGCCCTTCAAAATTTGCGGTATAAAAACTTCTGCTTCCAATTCAATAGGCAAAAAAATCATGCAGTCGAGCGCCAGTCTTCAAATAGTCGCTGATTGGATAACTAATTGCCGCAACATAACCGTTTTGACCGGTGCAGGCATTTCAGCCGAAAGTGGCGTGCCGACTTTTCGTCGCGGAGCCGAAGCGGCCCGCTCAGCTGCTGAAAAAGACGAGCCTACGCCGCTCTGGGAAAAGTATGACCCGACCGAATTGGCAAGCCCCCAAGGCTTTCGTAAGCACCCTGAGCTGGTCTGGCAGTGGTATGACTGGCGTCGCCGTCTTGTAGAAGGTGTTGAGCCCAATGCCGGGCACCTGGCCCTGGCTCAGATTGAAAAACTAATTGCCCCACGACCATTCACTTTGATTACCCAAAACGTTGATCGTCTGCATCACCGGGCCGGTTCTCAAAACATTTTAGAACTGCACGGCAATATCACTACCTTTCGTTGCTTTGACCATGGGCATCAGGCTTCAGAAGTGCCCTACAAACTGAGTGAACCGCCGATCTGCAATGCCGATTCTGGCTCTGCTTCTAGCTCTGGTTGCTCCTCCAGGTTGCGCCCCAATGTTGTCTGGTTTGGTGAGCAGTTAGATCCAGCTACCTTAGAAGCCTCTATGCAAGCAGCAAGACAATGCCATCTCTTTATCGTGATTGGCACTTCTGCTTTGGTTCAACCAGCTATCTCGCTGCCCTATGTTGCCCAGGGCAATGGTGCCAAATTAGTTGAGATCAATATAGAGCGCACACCTTTATCTGATTACGTTGATGTTTTTCTCTCGGGTAAGAGCGGCAGTATTCTACCTTCAATAGTTGATCTCGCAAAGGCTCATGGCGGGCCACTTTGAGATGGGCTTAATCAAGTCTATATGCGCTTGATCGCGACTCTATATTTGCTGTGAATCTTGCGTGAATCGGCATCCAATTTAGATGAGAGAATACCCAGAAAACGTCCGATTTATCGGAAATTATCGAAGAGTTATCTGCTCCGTGCAAATTTAATTGGGTATTGTGAATCACGTCGCACTACTAGTGCATATTTGCTATGCGCAAAAGCATATACGCGGTGGTGTCACAAGTGGTGGATGTAGAAAACTGGTCATACTTTGTTGCAAATGCTCCAAGCGTTATGGGTACACCGATTTCAGCCGTTTCAAGAATCGTTTTGGGGTAGGCTTGTATTGATCTTTTGCAAGTGTTACCTTGCTGTCAATGCGAATCGACTACAGGAGATTTATCGCAAAATTTAACTGAGTGCCCTGAAAAAACAGGGATCAGTTCGAGGCTCCTCTTAAGTCGGTTGAACAAATACAAATCTAATAGTCCCTAGGCACAACAAGGTAACTTGCTGACCTGAGAGGGGCGATTTCTCGTCGCCCAGCTTTTGTTTTGTATTGGTTTAACTGACTGACGTGAAGACCAGTAAAACTGATCTGGTGGGGGAAGAATGGTGAAATTCCATCGCTGTCCCGCAACTGTAATTGGATGAAAATCCTGAGTCAGGCTACCCACCAGGGCACTTCGGACACCATCTTCGTGGAGTAAGAGGGTACGTCTTGCAAGCAAATAGCTGCTTTGCATTGCCGACCCTCTTGGTTTGAAAAACCACTAAGAGGGTCTTATTTTCGGAACGCAACAATAAGCTAACTAAGGTCATCACCAGGAGAACAAGAAGAATGAGCCAAGTCCTTTCAGCTGCCCCCACACATGCTGAGCCCTCAGCTAGCACTGGTGCCAACTTTGGTTTGAGCGAAACTCTCGTCAGCCAATTTGTGCTCTACAAAGTGCTAAGACGTAACGGCAATGTGGTTGAGTTCAATCCTTCAAAAATTGCAGTTGCGCTCACCAAGGCTTTTCTCGCTGTTGAAGGTACCCATGGTTCCGACAGTTCGAAAGTAAGAGACCTGGTCAACAAATTGACAGGTCAGGTTACTGAAACTTTGATGCGTCGTCTGCCTGAAGGCGGAGTTCTACATATTGAGCACGTGCAAGACCAAGTTGAATTGGCCTTGATGAGAGCTGGTGAGCAAGAAGTTGCTCGTGGCTATGTTCTCTATCGTGAAGCTCGTTCGAAAGAGCGTGCTGAGCGCGAAGCTGCTTTGCCAGCCACAGTACAAGCTGATAGCAAAGGGCCAACAGTTACTCGCCTAGATGGCAGCACTGTCGCTTTCTCTGATCTCGCTCTTGATGTCATTGTCAAAGAAGCTTGTGTTGCTCATGGCGATGTTGTTGACTATCGCAAAATTATTGAAGCTACTCTTGAGAGCCTCTACGAAGGCGTGCCAGAAGGCGAAGTAATTCGCTCGGCGATCATGAGTTCCCGTGCACTAATCGAAACTGACCCAGCCTATAGCTATGTCACTTCGCACTTGCTCTTGCACCAAATGCGCCTAGAAATTCTTGGTGAAGCTCTCAGTCAGAGTGCTATGAAAGAGCGCTATGCCACTTACTTTAGCGATTATGTTGCTAAAGGCATCCATGCTGGTTTGCTTGATCCTCGTTTGGCAACATTTGATTTAGAAAAAATCGGTGCTGCTCTTGATGGCGATCGCGATTTCAAATTCCAATATCTTGGTTTGCAAACTCTCTATGATCGTTACTTGCTCCATACTGATGGTCAGCGTTTCGAAATGCCACAAGCTTTCTGGATGCGAGTCGCTATGGGCTTGGCTCTAAACGAAATTGAGCGCGAGAACAAGGCAATCGAATTCTATAACTTGCTTTCTAGCTTCGACTTCGTTTCTTCCACACCAACACTTTTCAATTCCGGTACTCATCGCCCCCAACTTTCTTCTTGCTTCCTCACCACTGTTTCTGACGATCTTGGCTCTATTTACGATGCCATGAAAGAAAACGCTTTGCTTTCTAAGTTCAGCGGTGGCCTGGGCAACGACTGGACACCAGTGCGCGCTCTTGGTTCACATATTGCTGGAACTAACGGTAAGAGCCAAGGCGTAGTGCCTTTCCTCAAAGTAGTCAATGACACTGCTGTTGCTGTTAACCAGGGCGGTAAGCGCAAAGGTGCAGTTTGCTGCTACCTAGAAACTTGGCACATGGATATCGAAGAGTTCTTGGAGTTGCGCAAGAATACTGGCGACGATCGCCGCCGCACCCATGACATGAATAGTGCTAACTGGATTCCTGACTTGTTCATGCAACGGGTTTTGGAGAATGGTCAATGGACACTATTCAGCCCTGAAGAAACTCCTGACTTGCACAACTTGTTCGGTATTCCATTCAAGAACGCTTACGAGCGTTATGAGCAAATGGCTGACAACGGACAAATCAAACTCTTCAAGCGCATCCCAGCTGTTTCTCTCTGGAGAAAGATGCTGACCATGCTCTTCGAAACTGGCCATCCTTGGATGACTTTCAAAGATCCATGCAACTTGAGAAGCCCGCAGCAACACGTTGGCGTTGTGCATAGCTCTAACCTCTGTACTGAAATCACTCTCAATACTTCTGAGACTGAAACAGCCGTTTGCAATCTTGGTTCAATCAATTTGGTGGCTCACATCGTTGATGGTGCCCTCAACTTAGAGAAGTTGAGCAAGACTTGTAAGACTGCTATGCGCATGCTTGATAACGTAGTTGATATCAACTATTACAGCGTGCCTAAAGCAAGACAATCTAACGTCCGTCACCGCCCAGTTGGTCTAGGCGTAATGGGCTTCCAAGATGCTCTATTGAAGCTGCGCATTCCTTATGCCAGTCAGCAAGCTGTCGACTTTGCTGATTACTGCCAAGAAGCTGTGAGCATGAATGCAATCTTTGCTTCTAGCGAATTAGCCCGCGAGCGTGGCACCTACCATTCATACAAAGGCTCTCTCTGGGACAAGGGCATCTTCCCCCAAGATTCTCTCGCTCTTGTTGATGAAGCTCGCGTAGCAGCTGGTGGTCAGATTCTAGATCTCGAGCGTGGTGGCAGACTGGATTGGACATTCGTTCGTGAGAGTGTTGCTAAATACGGTATGCGCAACAGCAATTGCTTGGCCATTGCTCCTACTGCCACCATATCTAACATTGTTGGCGTCAGTCAGTCGATCGAACCAACTTTCCAGAATCTCTACGTTAAGTCGAATCTCTCTGGCGAATTCACCGTGGTAAATACTTACCTGGTTGATGATCTCAAAGAGTTGGGCCTCTGGGATGAAGTTATGGTGCATGACCTTAAGTACTTCGATGGCACTCTACAGCCAATCGACCGTATTCCTGACCATATCAAAGAACTTTATGCCACTGCTTTTGAAGTTGATACTCGTTGGCTGATTGAAGCAGCTTCCCGCCGCCAAAAATGGATTGACCAAGCTCAAAGCTTGAATCTCTACATGGCTGAGCCAAGCGGTAAGAAAATGGACGAAATCTATAAAATGGCTTGGACCAAAGGTCTAAAAACCACCTATTATTTAAGAACGGCCGCTGCCACTGCTCCAGAAAAATCCACAACTCAAATTGGTGTTCTTAATGCAGTCACCAGCTCTGGTGCCAAATCAGTTCAAGTAAAAGGAACGGCTTCCGCTCCAGTGCCAAAAGTTTGTTCGATTATCGATCCCGAATGTGAAGCCTGCCAATAGTTTTCTGTCGTTTCTATCCAACAACCTAGAAAGAAGACTTTCGCAATCGTTCTACCTATATTTTTAGCCTTAGAAAAGGAAACAAAAAATGCTTAGTTTTGATGACGTTCCAGTTTCAAATACAGCTTCTACCTCAGCTTCAACTTTGGAATCCGGGGGCGAGACTGCCACTTTGAATTTTGCACCGAACCCAGTGGCTGCTGCTAGTGTCGCTCAACCAGTAACTACACCAGTACCTCAAATGGTATCCAGCGTTTCGGTTGTGCCAGCCGCTTCTCCTGCTGTCGCAGTTGGCGCTGGTGCCACCGGTTTTGAGCAAATTGAAATCACTGACAAGCGCATTACCGTTGACGAAAAGCGCATCATCAATTGCCGCGCCGACCTCAATCAGCTTGTGCCATTTAAGTACGAATGGGCCTGGCAGAAATATTTGGATGGTTGCGCCAATCACTGGATGCCGCAAGAAATCAGCATGAGCCGTGATATTGCTCTCTGGAAAGATCCTAATGGTCTTAGTGCTGATGAACGCACCATTATCAAACGCAACCTGGGTTTCTTCTCTACTGCTGATTCACTGGTAGCAAACAATTTAGTGCTGGCAATTTACCGCCATATCACTAACCCTGAGTGCCGTCAGTATCTATTGCGTCAGGCTTTTGAAGAAGCTGTTCACACTCATGCCTATCAGTATGTAGTGGAAAGTCTTGCCCTTGATGAAGGCGAAATCTTCAACATGTACCGCGAGATTCCATCAATCTACGCCAAAGACGTCTTCCAGTTGCAGTTCACTCAAGAGTTGGCTGACCCCAACTTCAAGACTGGTACTGTTGAAACCGATCGCCGCTTCTTGCGTAACTTGATTGGCTACTACGTAATTATGGAAGGCTTGTTCTTCTATGTTGGTTTCGTACAAATGCTGAGCTTCGGCCGCCAGAACAAAATGACTGGTGCTTCTGAGCAATTCCAGTACATCATGCGCGACGAATCAATGCACCTCAACTTTGGCGTTGATATGATCAATTCGATCAAGCTCGAAAGCCCACACCTCTGGACCCCTGAATTCCAACAAGAAATCATCGATCTAGTCAAAGAGGGTGTCGAGCTAGAGTACGCTTACGCTGTGGATACAATGCCACGCGGCGTGCTTGGCCTCAATGCGCAGATGTTCTCTGAGTATCTACGCTACGTTGCGAACCGTCGCCTCAAGCAAATTGGTTTGCCTGAGCAATATGTCGGTGCTAAGAATCCATTCCCATGGATGAGCGAGATGATTGACTTGAAGAAAGAGAAGAATTTCTTTGAGACTCGGGTTATCGACTACCAAACTGGTGGTGCGCTCAGCTGGGATTAACTAGCAACATCTTGAAAAGTATGGGCCGGCTGCAAAGTCGGCCCTCTTTTTTTTGATGTACTTTGCCAAAAATATGAATGGTGTTAAGCTACAGCCATGGCCAAGCTCTTACTTGTAGACGATGACGAAGAATTGACTTCTATCCTATCTGAGTGGCTGGCCACTGAAGGTAACATCGTTGAATGTGCCAACTGCGGCGAAGACGCCCTGTCGCGCCTCAAGCTTTATCAGTATGACCTGGTTATTCTCGATGTTGGCATGCCTGACATTGACGGCTTTGAGGTCTGTCGGCGCTACCGCCTGGGCGGCGGCATGCTGCCAATTATCATGCTCACCGGCAAAGGCAATATCAATGATAAAACCGCTGGCTTTGATGCGGGCGTTGATGACTATTTGACCAAACCTTTCCACCCTAAAGAGCTGAATGTGCGCATCAAGGCTTTAATGCGCCGGCCCGCACAGATTGTTTCTGAGCAGCTGGTGGCCAAGCATTTGACCATTGATACAGCCTCTCGCAAAGTTCTAATTGAGGGCAATGAAATTAAACTATTGCCCCAAGAGTTCGCTTTGCTTGAGTTCTTTATGCGCCATCCCAATCGGGTCTTTAGTTCAGATGAGATACTCGATAAAGTCTGGTCGAATGAGAAAGACACCGCTAACGATACAGTGCGGGTGCATATAAATAAGTTGCGCAAGAAAATTGACCGCGAAGGCTTACCGGTATTGATTAGAACTATCCACGGCAGCGGCTACATTTTAGATCAGTAGAACAACCCTTTTGCTCGCAATAGCACTTTAGGGCTGAATCGGCTGGGGTAACTTGGTCGCAGGCTTAAGGGGAATGGATTTGGCCTGGGCGGGGTCGAGCAGAGTCGACTCGCGCAACATTTGTCTGGCCTTTAGATTCAGGGCAAAGGCCCGGGGCTGAATTTTCCAATCGCCATCAAATGGTTTACTGAGTACGTAAATTAAGGCCATATTGCCCCCTAGGGCAATGGCGACAAAAGCAATTACCACAGAGTGGAAGAGTGAGTTTCTTTTGACATAGAAGAAGGCAAAGGCCAGCACAATTACCGCTCCGGCCAGAAGAATGGGGCCCAGCAAGTGTTCTCTGGTGTTGTTTAAGGTGAGCAAGCGCTCGCGCCGGCCAGCACCAACAATATCAAGACTTTCCAGCATGCTGGCCTGGAGATTGGCTTCGCCGTCATGGCTAGGGTGAATCAAGACCACTTCGTCACTCAGTAGGCAGAAAGTCTCAAATACGGCCTGGCTTACTTTGCCTTGAGCTAGGGCGGGCCATTCATCTGAAATTACCAACTGGCAATAGCGTTCGCATAAGCCCTGTATCTGGCTGCGGGAAGGCTCTTGCAAGCCTCGCGAAAAACGATAAATTTCGGAGACGCTGGCGGCTTCATTGTCCACGGCCCTTTCCAGGTTTTGATATTGATCGAGGGCGGCGGCTACGAGCAGGCCAAGTATCAGAGACACAAGGGTGCCAACTATATTGAACATGGCATCTAAGAAGGTCTGATGCTCGCTAATATCGATGGGCTTGAGGAGCTTGCGCGTTAGGGTAAAGCTCGCCATAGCCAGGATAGCGGAACCGAGGCAGACGACAAGAACAATAGGAAGCCCTGACATAGATGTGTACCTTTATAGAAAAGGATTGCCGAGCTTAAGTATTGGGGGTTTCTGGCATTGTTTCAAGGGTGATTTTTAACTCTGATTTGAAAATTAGCGCTTCCGTTTACAACTCGATAACAAATTGTCGCTATTAATAGAGAGGAAGCAAGGAATGCTTCCCCCTTACCAATTATTTCTGGTCTAAAACCATTTTCTTAACCTTGTCAGAGAGGTCACTGCAATGCTCAATAGAATTGTATCTTCCATCATTTTCGCTACTCTCCTAGCCTTGGGCTTTGCCTTTATTAGCCCTGCCCAGGCCCAAATGATTGAGGAAGTGCAGCAAGCGGAAGGGGCACCAGCTGTGGTCCAAGAGCACCGCAGTCGCTCTGGTTGGGAGCAACCTTTAGTAGAAAAAGAGAACAACCTCAAGCATTACTACTGGACCGAAATTGACCGCAACAAGGCTGCTTACAAAGTAATTAACCGTGCTGGCACTGGCTACAGCGTTATGCCCCGTACAGCCAGCGATTGCAAGCCTAAAGTCTTGCCTCCTCGTGCTAATAAGAACATTTGGGGTGACATTCACACTGCCAACTCTGACCTAAGCGGCCGTATTCGCCCTGCCATAGTTGCCCAGGCTCACCCACAAACAGCCGTCTATTCTTACAGCGGCAGCAGCTACGGCAATACCTATGGCAAAGTAATGCCATCTTATGGCAGCAGCCCTTCATCTAGCGCAAGCAAGAACGTCAACGGCCGGGTTATGTCTTACTAAGACCTCTTATAAATTCGAAATTTTAAATTCTAAATTCTAGATACTGATGACTATTTTGCCAAAGTGCTTGCCACTTTCCATATATTGCAGAGCCGGTACGATTTCGTCAGCACTGAATACTTTATCGATGACGGGTTTAAGCTTGTGAGCTGTGATTGCTCGGTTCATGTCGTCAAACATACTGCGTGAACCGACAAATACACCATGTAGCCGAATAGACTTCATCAAGACTGGAACAGGATTGACCTGCCCGGCTGCAAGGACACCAATTAAGCTGACATGACCACCCATTCGAACCGCATTGAGTGAGCGGTCAAGAGTACCGGCCCCACCAATTTCAATGACATGATCGACCCCGCGGCCATTGGTATAGTCGAGGACAGCTTCATCCCATTTTTCGTTGCTCTTGTAGTTGATGGTATGAGCTGCTCCCATTTCTTTTAAGCGGGCAAGCTTTTGTTCCGAACTAGAAGTAGCAATCACTGTGGCGCCAGCCAGGCGGGCAAATTGCAGGGCAAAGATAGAAACGCCGCCGGTGCCCATAACCAGAACAGTTTCTCCGGCTTTGACTTTACCGTTTTCAACCAGGCCATGCCAGGCTGTTACGGCGGCGCAAGGTAAGGTGGCGGCTTCTTCGTAGCTGAGATGGTCTGGTACCTGGGTGAGGCAGTCTTGATCAAGCAAGCGATATTCTTGCAGCATGCCATCGACAAAGCCGCCCAGAGCGGTTTTCGCTATGGCACTGTCGACTTCTCCACTAATCCAATCGGTCATGAAATTTGGTGATACCCTGTCGCCCACTTTGACGCGAGTGACCGAGCCACCGATTTCTACTACTTCGCCAGCGCCATCAGAAAGTGGCACTACAGGTAGTGGCAAGGCTTTGCTGTAATAGCCTTTCGATACTAGAATGTCACGATAGTTGAGGGAGGCGGCCTTAATCCGCACCAATACTTGCGTACCGTGGGGGCGTTTGATTGTTTTTTCGCTAGCAACAATGTCTTCTATTTTGAAGCTGTTAAGTTGGAACGCTTTGAAATTTGTTGTGGCAATATTCGACACTTGATTCTCACCCTTTAGTTTAGATTGCGTATGAGTAGTTGGCAGGCAGAACTGATTTTGCCTTGAGGCCAAGTTCTTCTTCAAGAGCCTGGGCTGCGTGGTATGGCCAATAAGGGTCACGCATTAACTCCCGTGCCAAAAGAACAATGTCGGCGTGGCCACTGCTAATTATTTCGTTGGCTTGCTTCGCTTCGGTGATCATCCCGACAGCTGCCGTTGCTATTTTTGCTTCGGCGCGTACTTTCTCAGCTAAAGGAACTTGCCAGCCTGGACCATAAGAGTAGCGATCTCCTGGGCGCACATAGGCACTGCTGCAATCGATTAAATCAACACCAAGCTCTTTTAAAATTTTAGCCAGGGCCACAGAATCATCAACTGTCCAACCGCCTTCAACCCAGTCAGAGGCTGATAGCCGCACTGCTAAAGGCAGGTGCTCAGGCCAGACCTGGCGCACCAGTTTGGTGGTTTCAATGATCATGCGGGTGCGATTTTCGAAACTGCCACCATATTCATCGGTGCGGAAATTAGCCAGGGGTGAATAGAAACTGTTGAGCAAATAGCCGTGGGCGCCGTGAATTTCTAGCCATTTAAAACCGGCTTTGACGGCGCGGCTAGCTGCGCTTTGAAAGGCCAACTGAATTTCTTTTATTTCAGCAGTTGTTAATTCGTGTGGGGCGCGAGCACCGGGAGTGAAAGGCACGGCGGAAGGGGCGACGGGCTGCCAACCACCATCAGCCTCGGTAATTTCTTGCTTCTCGTGGCGATTGCCGACTTTCCAGGGATTTTTCGTGGATGCCTTGCGTCCGGCGTGAGCGATTTGGATGCCTGGCACGGCTCCATACTGTTCGATAAAGCCGGTTATTTTCTTGAGCATGTCGATATGCTCGTCTTTATAGAGGCCGAGGTCGTCAGGAGAAATGCGGCCACGCGCTTCAACACCGCTGGCTTCAAGAATAACCAGGCCAGCGCCGCCAATTGCTCGTGAACCCAAGTGCACCAGGTGCCAATCATTGGCAAAGCCGTCAACACTGGCGTATTGGCACATTGGTGAGACGCCGATGCGATTGCGCAAAGTGACGCTGCGCAAGGTGAAGGGGCTGAAAAGATTAGAGGCCGTATTGTCTTGCAGCTCTTTTGAACTTTCTTTTGCTTCTTCTTTAGTGCTGGCGCCGTTCGACATAAATTTCTCCTCTGAAACATTGGGAAGCAAAGAATAGACCGGTCGTCTATAAAAGTCAAGCAAATTATAGGTGCTTGCATGGCTAATTGTCAGATCCTGTCTAACTGGATTAGCTGGCTGTGCTTTTGAACGTAGATTCTATATGATCCTCAGGCAATAAGGTCTTAAATGTAGTGGGTGAAATTTATGTCTCGTCAAAGGCAAGTGATTCGGCTAGGGGCAAGAACTGGAGCGTTGTCAGTGTTCGGGGCAGCCTCTATGGTTCTGTCTGTAGTTCTTGCTCTGCTTACGAATTTGCTCTGTCCACTTTCTAGCGAAGCGGCACAGCGGGTAATTCCCTCGCAAAGATTTATTGGTAAGTTAGAGCCGGTAGCCTTTTTTGATGGCCCAATGCCAACTGGAGTGGCAGTTTCCGCCCAGGGGCGCATATTTGTCAATTTCCCTCGCTGGGGCGACGATGTTCCCTTTACTGTGGCTGAATTGGTAGACGGAAAGGCCGTGGCCTACCCCAATGCCGAGATTAATCGCTGCAACCTCAGCAGCGTCAGAGATCATTTGCTGTCGGTTCAATCTGTGGTGATGGACGGCAAAGACCGTTTGTGGCTGCTAGACACTGGTAGCCCGAAGTTTGAGCCTGTGGTTAGGGAGTCGGCCAAGCTAGTTTGCGTTGATCTTGCTAGCAATAAAGTGGTACAGATTATTTATATGCCGGTGAGCACGGCTTTTTCGGGATCGTATTTGAATGACGTGCGTTTTGACCTCAGTCGCGGCAAAGCCGGAATGGCCTTTATCACTGATTCTTCAAGTACTCACCCGGGCATAATTGTGGTCGATTTAGCCAGCGCTGAGAGCTGGCGCCGGCTAGGTGACCATGTGTCTGTGCGACCTGTCAGTGGCTTTCTCCCCATGGTGGAAGGCGAACCGCTGCCTGATCTGCATGTTGGTAGTGATGGTATTGCCATTGGTGCTGACGGTAAGCGCTTGTTCTATTGCCCGCTGTCCAGTCGCAAGCTGTATAGCGTCAGTGTTGACGCTCTTTGTGACCGCAATGTCAGCGAAGATGATGTGGCAAAGACTGTCTGCGATGTCATTACCAAAGGTGCTTCGGATGGCCTTGAAAGCGATAGCCTTGATCGCATCTACGCCGGAGATTATGAACACAACGCTATTCATCGTATTTCGCTCAGTGGCAAGGATGAGACTTTGGTCTGCGACCCCAGGGTCTTGTGGCCTGATACTCTCTGTCTTGCCCAAGACGGCTATTTGTATTTTATAGTCAATCAGTTGCATCGCCAGGCGCGCTTTCATGATGGCGTTGATAAAAGGCAAAAACCCTATGTCCTCTTTCGAATTAAGGTCGAGGCTAAGCCCGTGACCTTAAAATAGGGGAACATCGTGACTTTATCGAGCGTCATCAGGTCTTATGATAATTCGGTAGATAACTAGTTATGAAAATCAAAGCATTATTATCTATCGCATTTCTCAGCGCTGCAGCAGTTGGTAGTGTTCCTGATGTCTCGGCCCAGGGGGCGCCTCCTCTTGCCCCTTCCCGCTTGCAGCGCAGTTCTTCTTCTTCTTCTTCTTCTTCTTCTAGTTTTAATGGTTCCGTTCTCAACGGATCAGTGATCAATAATAGTACTATTGGTGGTGCTTCTCGCCTGCTGCGGCCCTCCCCGCCAGTTGTTGGTATTCCCGCTCCTAGTATGGCTCCGAGCTCTAGTAGCTCTGGATCTTTGTTTTCTGCCGATGAGCAAGCTGCATTTTCGCAAGTGCGCCAACCGCAACAAGCTGTTCCAGCTATCTCTGCTCCAAGTTCCTCTAGTGTTGGCAGCTCCAATCAAGTATCTAGTCAGTCTTCTAGTCAGGCTTCTAGTCAAGCATCTAGTCAGGCATCTTCAGGCGTATTTAGCAAGATTGATATAGGGCAGGCCCTACGCTTAGGCGCTCAAGTCGTTAATGCGATCAATGCCGGTTCTAGCAGAAATAACTACAGTTCTAGTTCTAGTTCTGGCCAGTTCAGTGCGTCGGCTGCGGCTTCCTCGAGTGCGTTATTGAAGAATTCATTAGGTAAACCGGCTTTTGTCAGCAAGTTCGCTCGGCCGCTCACCAGCAGCGAACTTGCCGTGCTCTCTAAATATGATGTGGTTATAGTTCTTGATAAATCTGGCTCGATGGATGAGCATGACTGCCCTGGTGGTATGAGCCGCTGGGATTGGTGCCGGGATCAAATGATGTCACTCACCGCTCAAATCGGCTCTGTGTTCAAAAGCGGCATTACTGTTGCCCTCTATTCTTCCGACTATGATATTTACAGAAATGTCGATCTAGGTTATGTCACTCGCATTTTTGGCGAAAATAGTCCATCGGGCGGAACCTATACTGGCAAAGTAATGGAGGCTGTTTTTGATGATTACTTTGCCCGTCGGGCCAGTAATCCTAATACCCGCAAACTGCTTGTGCAGGTGGTTACCGACGGTGACCCTAGCGATAAAGGGGCCTTGATTGCAGCAATTTCTCGTGCTTCTCAGATGATTAGCTCGCCTGGCGAAATCACCGTCAATTTCCTCCAGATTGGCCATGAAGAAGCCGGCGCTCGCACATTGGCAAAGCTTGACAGCAATATGGCGAGCGAGGGGGCCAAATTTGATATCGTTAGAGTGGAACCATTTGCTGTTGTTGAGCATGAAGGTTTACCTCGAGCGCTGGCCGATGCCACTAATTGATTTGGGGTTGGCAATGGGCTAACTTTAGCGCTTGTATGCTGTGCAACGTGGCATAAAGCTGTATGGCCTGAGGATGAT
>Ga0075444_10001073_pt1 | contig 16574 bp, 17 predicted proteins | sample CoawatmetaG01DNA_FD_76836 | JGI IMG/M metagenome (GOLD analysis project Ga0075444, IMG submission 76836) | Marine microbial communities from the West Antarctic Peninsula - Coastal water metaG017-DNA | ecosystem: Environmental > Aquatic > Marine > Coastal | place: Atlantic Ocean: West Antarctic... | reverse complement strand
CTTTATATACAATACCATTAAATGTTATATCTACTAATACTGTTGGTCTTGTTTCCGATGGTTCTTGTCCATCAGCGTTTGCTCTGAATACTTTACTTACACCTTTTTTAGGTTTAGTAAAAGTTTTACCATTGTATTTCCATTTTACAATTTTACCTTTAGACTCAAGTATCTCATCAGCATGTAAAGCACATGCCTTTGATCCGTTACCTGTGTCAAACTTAACTCTTACTTTACCAATATCATCTATATCAACTGTTTCTAACCAACCAGTTTCTATAAGTGCTTGTCTATCCCAATGAGCTCTGTCTGTAATATGATCTATTACATTGGACATCATTTTTTCACCATCTATTCTTCCTGCTGGTTCTGCTTCAGCATAATAGTCTCTGTGTTGATAGCCTTCGTAATCAGCACCTGATCCAGGACTACCATTGATCTCTAATAGATATGGTTTGTTTTTAAATATGATATGATCTACACCAACCATATAAGCTCTGGATACTCTAGCTGCTTTTAATACTAATTCTTTTTCTTCATCATTCAATATATATGGTGACGCCTCTGCGCCTCTGTGTGTGTTTGATCTAAAGTCAAAACTACTGTGAGTTCTTTTTGTACTAGCAAAAATTTTATTATCTACTACAAACGTTCTTATGTCAAAATCACTAGGCATATATTCTTGTATTAGAAGTTCTGCTTTTAATTTCCACATCGCTTGTACAGTTGCCACAAGGCCTTCGTAACTTTCTATTTTGATTACTCCTACACCTTGTGTTCCTGTTAGTGTCTTTAAGATGATAGGGAATTTTCCACCAATCATATCTAATCCACTTTTGATATTGTTCTCGTTTGAAATGAATGCTGTTTTAGGCATTGGTAATCCAAACTTCTCAAATAATAATGCTGTTGTTAGTTTGTTATCACAAGTTAGCATTGAAGCTCTTGTGTTCATCATAAATGCTTGTGAGTTTTGAAATGATGATATCAATGAAAGACCTGCTTCATTTTCAAGTGCGCCAGCTCTAACTATACAACAAGTGTCTCTACCAACGAAAGTATGCTCACCTTGATTACCGTCATAGTTATAAACAGTAAGTGTTCCTTTGTCTTCGTCTTTAGCTGTGATGATCGTTGAGTTTGTATTTACAATGATACACTTAATACCTTTTTTCTTACACGCCTTTTGTATAAGATCAGCAGTAGTGTTTTCTTTAGGGTCTTTTGAGTTAGCCACAGTTACCATAGCAACCGTGATCGCTTTATCTCTACGACCTATATCTGTTTCTGTAATAAACTCTTTAAACTTGGGTACTTGCATTGTTAGTATTATCCTTAGGTTCCACTTTTTTCCCTATATTATATTTCGCTGATAGGTTCCACTCTTTCTTTTCCTTAAAAGGTAATACTTTGATTTGTGATAATGGAGCTTTGTCTTCCGACTTTGCTTTGTCCACTATGTCGATTAAATTCCAATCTTGTAATAAGATAGAGATTGTGTTTCTTCTTTGAATATCGTTTTGGGTTAAAGTTGCTTTCTTACCATCTAATGCAAATAGTTCTTTAAAATGTGTTATGAAATACTTACCTTGTTTGTGTAATATGTGACAACTTTGGAATAGTGTCTTGTCTTTTCTACTTGCAACACCTATTCTAGTTAAAGTCTCTCTGATCTTTAAAAAGTCATCTGGTTGCTTGATGGTAACTTCTAACATGCTGTCAGCAGTCCAATTAATTTCTTCTTCGCTCATTTTGTTCTCCCACCCTTTAAAAGGCTAATTTTAATTAATTCAATTTGATCTTCAGTAAGTATATTAAGAGCGTCTTTTGCCTTCTCATTACTATAACCATAATACTCTTTTACATACTCTAAATTCTTCAACTTGGCTTGTGATAACCACTTGCCACCAAATCGCTTCTTTTTTCTAATACTATTTATGTAAAAATTAAACTGGACTTTCTTATCTAAAAAGTGATACCCATTCATTTCGTTTGCTTGAGCAATACAATCGTAATGAACGGACATACATTTGTTTATAACGAAAGGAGGGTACTTCTTTTCCCATGTTTCGTCTTCCGTATCTAATAGTTTTTCTTTGCTGAAATTGATCGCATTAAGATAGTCTCTCAATTCATACATAATATAAAGTTCTTTCTATAATTTTCTTTTATTCTTACTGCCTCTCATATAGTGTTCACCTGGTTCGTAATCCCAACGCATACCATGATGTCCTCTTATGTCCGCATAGAACATTCTCAATTTAACTATCAATGTCCGTAATATCGTTCTTTTTGCCATTTCTCGTATAACTCCCTTTACCTTTTTTTGGTTTCACTACACTAGGTTTAAACTTCGGAGTTCTTACTTCTTTGGCAACAGGATTGGTTTTGAATATTCTATCCCAACTTTCCCTGTACTTGTCATTTGATAATCTACTTCTACCGTCCCACTTACCTGGCATAATGTTCTCGTTTTCTTCTATTTAGTTTATTTAAATTTACAACCCGCCATTATCTCTGTTAAACAAGCGACCATATTGATCTCTTGGTCAGCGACAAACGCAGACTTGTATTGATAACCAGCGATAATCAATATCGCTTGTGGTACCGACTTCGCATCTAAAGAGGTATATAACGTCTCATACAACGTCTTAAACAAGGAGGAAGCCTCTTTGTCTAGGTTTTGTACCACCCATTTTCTCATGTCATTAAAACGTTTATCTTTAAGAAGTGTAACTAGTTCTTTGGTATTCGCCTCACCTAGATTGAATAATATACCACTATCAATTTTACCCCTTACGGAATATCTTTGTAGTTCGTTTATTGTTCTTCTAAAGTCAGGATAGTATTTTTGTATTAACTCTGCTAATACTTTCTTATCAAACTCTATATTTTGATCTTTAAGTACACCCTCTAGTCTGGCTAGAAAGGCAGTAGCAGTTTTAACTCTTTGACCATTTACAATCTTAAAATCAATAACAGTACATCTACTGTGTAGAGCTGGTATGATTTTGTTTTTGTAATTACAAGTAAAGATAAAACGACAATTCTTATAAAAGGTTTCTATAAAATTACGAAGCGCTGGTTGAACACTATCAGCATTCATATAATCAGCCTCGTCTATTATAACAACTTTATGATTGGCGTCTTCAGTAAGAGAAACAGTAGAGGCAAAGTTTTTAATTTTACTTCTTACTGTATCAATTTGCCTACCTTCATCGGAACCATTAATGATGATATAATCAGCACCTAGTTCTTCACATAAAGCTCTAGCGACAGTAGTCTTACCTGTTCCAGCGCTTCCTGATAAAAGTAGATTTGGTATTTCTTTTTGTTTTAGAAATTCAGTAAATGTATTCTTTAAGTCTTCACTTAATATACAATCACTTATCTTCTTTGGTCGATATTGCTCGACCCATAAAAAATCAGACATTTAAAACCTACCTTAAAATTCAGAGTCAGGTTCTAATGCTATCCAATATTGTACAGCTTTGTTTCTGTTTACAAAATGAGAAATCTTCGCTTTTGAAATCGCAACATCATAATCATCAACAATCTGTTTAAAGTTTTCTGTTCTAAAGTAAGCAGTAAACTTCTTATCTGTTTCGCCTACATCAATAGAGTATGCGTTAGATGATTTGTTTTTCTTATCAGTTGCAATCATTTTAACTGTCTTACCGTCACCTGTTACAGCAACATCTGGTAGATTTAAGGTAGTTGTACCTTTCATTAATCTAGCAAAGTCATCTTTCTTTAAAGTAAATGTAACATGTTTATCTGGCATGTTGATACCTTTACTTGGAGATACGATAACTGATTTGTCAGCAAAGAAGTATTTGATTGATTGTGATGCTTGTGATATCTTAACATTAGTACCACCGTTAAATTTAAGTTCTGGTTTTTCAAATAGTTCAACCGATCTTAAAAACTCTGGTAAATCGTATATCGCAAACTCGTCTTCAAACTTTTCACTTACCTCAGCCTCTGCCAAGATGTTTTTCATAGTAGAAATAGTTTGTATTTTGTTTCCCGGTTTAACCAAAATGTTTTGATTAATATCCGAAAAGTTTTTTAGCACATTAATTGTGTCGCTTGTTAGGTTCATTGTTCACTCCTTTTCATAATTTAATATAATATAATTGTATCATAGTTTAGTTTAATTGTCAACCCTAGTTGTTCTTCCCTAGTTCTAACCAATGTAGTACGTTCTCAGGTGAAGACTCACCATATGGGTCTCCATCAAAGTTATCTGACTTACCAGGTTCTTCAAAGACTTTGTTTATAATGCCATCATCAACTATCATAGCATATCTCCAAGATCGGTAACCAAATCCTATTGCGTCTTTTTTGACGAGCATACCCATTTGTCTAGTAAACTCACCAGACCCATCAGGTATTACTTTAACATTTTTTATCTTCTCGTTATTCGCCCAAGCGTTCATAACAAAAGAATCGTTTACCGATATACAGTAAATCTCATCTATAAAATGTTTTTTAAATTCTTTTTGTAGATTATCATAACCAGGTAACTGTTGTGATGTACAAGTAGGTGTAAAGGCTCCTGGTAAACTAAACAATACTACTTTTTTACCTTTGAAAAGATCATCAGTAGTTTTAGTAACCCATTTGCCATTGTCAAATGTACAACCACCGTCTTCTCCTATATCGCCTTCTCTTATTTTAAATTCAATTTTTGGTAACATAATATCCTCTTTATTTATTTTGTATAATCAAGTCATCATTATATAAGGAAAGCGCTAAGAAGTCAAGTCTCATTGCTTTCTACTTATAGAAATTCACTAGGCTGAGGATCCCTACCAGTTCCCTAGTGAATATCTATAAGTGCCACTTTTTTGTTCCCGCAGGAGTGGCAACCTGCGTTTTGCGACACCGAGATAAATCTCGGGTTTTTACACCGTCAAGGACTTATGAAATGCCTGACCATAATATATATACATCAAAGTATAGTGTAAAATCTAAAAACCTCTTTCTAATCTATTTTTTCTTTGGTTCTTTTTGTGATTAGCAATGCCTTCTTTTTTCTTACGTCTTTTCTTCTCAGAAGGTTTTTCATATACAGACCTTTCTTTAGCTAGTCTAAAGGTGCCTTCTTTAAGACACTTCTTTTTAAGAACTCTCATTGCCTGTTCTAAATTTCCGTTTCTAACATCTATTTTAATACTCATAATTTATTTACCTCCTCTCCTATAAGTGTAATAACGTGGGTGGCCACTACACCACCCACAAGGACTACACTATGATTGATAGATTTAGTATCCAGATGAATCCTCATCTTTATCCGACTCACTATCATTGTCTTTCATTTGCTCGGTTAGATCAGATTTCTTCTGGTCGTCCATAATGCTTTCAGCATTGGCACCAGCGTCAACCTTTGTATATAACTCTACAAACGAATTCTTTGTATCATCATCAAATCTATTAGTACACATTTGAATTGCTTTCATTTTGTTATCAAAGATAGCAAAAGCTTGTGTGATATGCACTAGTCTTCTAGTTGATATGATCTCATCAACACCACCATCAAAATAAGTTTTTCTGATTACATCTGCCCAAGTAGTCAACTTGTCAACAAACTGATCATCTGTCTTACCAGCGGCTTTTAACGTGTTGGTTAATATCTTTTTTTCAATCTTCATTGTTGGATAAGATTGTTCAAATGTAATTGGGAACCTTTCAAGGAACGCCTCATTCAAAACATTAGTACCGATAAACTTACCGTCTTCGGAACCTTGACCTTTTGTATTCGCAGTAGCGATAACATTAAAGCCATCTTTTGGTTTAACGAATTTGTTAATCTTTTTAACAAAGACACCTGAACCCTCAAGGATAGGTTGTAAACACATAATCTTATTACTTGCCAAGTCAACCTCATCAAGTAAAAGAACTGCGCCTCTTTCCATCGCCTCAATTACAGGACCATTCTGCCATACAGTCTGGCCATCTTTTAATCTATAACCACCAAGTAGATCGTCTTCATCTGTCTCAATAGTAATATTAACTCTGATCAATTCTTTTTTCAACTCGGCACACGCTTGGGTTACACCCATCGTTTTACCATTACCTGAAAGACCTGTAATGAAACAAGGATAGAATTGACTCGATTTTATAATTTGTTTTACATCTGGATAGTTACCAAACGATACGAATATAGGATCCTTCTTCGGAACTATATTACCTACTAAACTTGAAACAACATAAGCGGCTTCTGTCTTCGTAGTTTCAACAGGCGCCTTAAGACTTCTTGCTGGAATATCTTTCTCACCCATTAACTGTTCGTTCTCGGTAGCTTTACCTTCAAGTGGTAACTTGTAAGTACCTCTATCAACTTTGTACTTATCTGTTTTCAACCACGAGGGATTGTTTAATTTCTTTTTTGATACCAGAGAATTAATCTCACCTCTAGTAAGAGTATCTTTCTTGTAGTGTTTATACAAAACATCAACTTGTTTTTTTTGACTAGTGTTTAAGTCTATCATAGTGTTTCCTTTATTTTTTCTCATTGTTTATATACTAATAATATCAGGTTTTGTTTGAATTGTCAACCCCTTAAATTGCGTTGTTATGTCTATCTTATTCATTACGCAACCTCCTGAATAAATTGATTTAACAATATTCTACTGGCGATTCGACCTTTCATTGACTTTTTAAACAACTTAGCGATACCACCGACTTTCATATCATCTTTAATACCATCTAAATTTGTATTCTCAACTTTCATAGTTTTACCATTTAGTAAAAAGTATTTACTGTAACCTGTTTGTGGTACCTCAGCAAATCTGTTTTTAGTCATTGATGATCTTATCTTAGCTCTTTTTAATTCTTTATCAGCGTAATCTTTATAGTCACCAATGTAAGAATCCATATCCCATGTTCTTAATTTTTTAGTCACAAAGAAACCAATAGTTGATACACCATGTCTTTGTCTAATAATATCTAATAGTAAACCTGTGTATTCATTACTTCTATAAAATCTACCGTCTGTTGGTGTAGTATAAGATTTTTTACCAACTTTAATAACTGGCGTAGTACCATGTGTGATATTTGACTCACCATCATCGCCCATAGTAGACCCAAAACACCAGTTAGCGCCGCCGTCTGTAAGAGTAATCACGGACATTTTTTCAACCTTGTTTCTACTTTTGAATACTGGTATCATTTCATTCAACGCAACAATCGCTTGATTTAACGGAGTCGAACCTAAGTAATACTCTGACGGACAATTGAAGTTGTCGCCATCCCATGATTTTCCACTAAGCGAATTAAAGTATCTACCATGATATGATAGTGCCATTGACCAGATGTACATTAACGACTCATCTAGTTTAGTTTTTTTCATTCTGTTATTAGCGATACAAACTAAATGACATTTGTCCATAATGGCGTCACCATATTTGTAATCAAAAACTTCTTCACCTTGTTTACTTTTTCTATCTATAGACCAAGCTGATCCACCAACTTCACTTGTAAAGAAATAAACTTCATAAGGAATATTAACTTTTTGACAGAACCAAACTAAATTCATAAGTTGTTCTGTACTCTGTTTAAGACTATCACACATTGAACCTGACCAATCTAACATCATAATCATACCATGATTTTTAGCGTCTGGTGTAATAGTTAATCTTTTAAATATATCATCACTAAATTTGTAATCTTTTAATTTTAGAGGGTCAATAGTACCTGTCTTGTCTGTACTTGATCTCTTATGAGCAGTCGCCGCTTTTTTCATTTCAAACTCTTTAACAAGATACATTACTGTTTTCTTATTTTGATTTTTGAAATCTTTGTATGCACCTTTTAACCAATTGTAATATATAAGATCACTTGGATATTTTCTAGTACAATCTACTATGTGCTTTCTCATATCGTTTAGAAACTTGTCATTAGAAACAATCATATCTTTTAATTTAACTTTTGGTAAAGTAAAATATGAATAACTTTTTTCTTCGTCATGTAAACTTGACATTTTAGATTCCATCTTCTCATTAGTAATTGAAACTAGAACACCTGGCGCAACACCTTTACCACCACCGTCTTTTGCTTCGGAATTTACAGCAGTCTGTTCGTCACTATCTTTTTTATCTTCACCATTGTCTTCTGATTCTTTTGTTTCACCGTCACTAGACTCTGCGTCTTTACTTTCACTAGACTCTTCATCTTCATCTGTCTTGTCAGTTAAGTCGTAGTTTTCAGCGATTGGGTGATTATCAAAATCAGGTAATTTTTTCATCTTCTCTAAATCTTGTTTCTGCCAATCTAACATTAGTTTAGCAAGGTCAACAACATCATCAAACGTATTCAATGCGTCAACCTTACTTAACCAATTATGATCAACATTACTAAACAAAATCGGTAATCTTTTTGAAGACTTATAAAACAAGTTGATCTTATCAATCAACATTAATTCTTTGTTTAGGTCTTTACCATTAGTACCAAAGAAATTTTGTTTTTCTAATATATCAAAACCATTTAAGTAATTCTTAACAACACCTGGGTATTGTTTTTGTATAATTCTATCTATTCTACAATCTTCTAATACATTTACATATGATCTTAAAGAGTCATCTTCGATCTTTGCCCAACCATCTGCGGGTGTATGTAAAGCGTGAGCGCATTCGTGTGCGATTAACATATCGTAAACATCACCTTTTTGATTTTTGAAAACTGGTAATGTTAAAACTCTATGTTTCGTATCAAACGAAGCGGTTTTAACTTTGTTATGTTGTACTTGAATATTCTCGGTAGCGATTAACTTTGCGAGAATTGATTTTCTATCTAAATTTATTGTTTGTGTGTCCATACAAGCTAATATATCAGGATCAGATGAGAAGTCAACCCTTATAATTGCTAGTGTTTATCTGGGTTATTTGACGTAAATGTTCTTACTTTGTTCTTTTTAACACTTTTTCGTATATATTTGACGCTAGATTCTTCATCATTAGGGGTGCAACCATTCTTCCGATTCGTTCAGCTTGTTTATCAAACTTACCTTGTAACTTGTAATCTTCGGGTAATCCCATCAATCTCTTTAATTCAGGTATAGTAAACTTTCTATTTAACGCATAATGAAATACACCTGATACACTCATTTGTTGTCCTCTTTGTGTTAGTGTTGGACAAGGTAAATGTGGCGCTGGTCTTATCATATTAAACATTGATCTTTTAGGGTTTATATCAATAAAGTCAGGATCACTAGGTTTTCTATGTTTCTTTGGATTAAATTCTAGTAGTTCTATCCACTTCTTTTGAAAGCCTTTTTGTACATAATCAAATAACTCTTTCTCTTGTTCTGGGTCATTTACACAATCCTCAATCGCTTCTCTTACACCTATGTGTTTTAATGTAACTGGCTCTGGATATATCTCATTTTCTAAAGTCATAAAGTTAAGACCTGCTTTTTCCATAATGTCATGTCTTATCGCTACAAAGAAACATCTTTTTCTATCTTGTGGTGTTTCAAAGTCAGCGGCACTCAATACTTTATATACAGTTTCGTAACCTAGTTTATCAAATTCGTTTATAATTTTGTTTCTATATTCTTTGGCTTCACCCATAGTTATACCAGCAACGTTCTCACCAATAACAACCTTTGGCATTATGTCTGCTGTAATTCTAGTAAATTCAAAGAACAAGTCTTCTATATTTTCTACTTGTTTTCCGTCTGAATATGTCTTGGTTTGATCCCAACCCTTTTCTCTTTTACCTGCGATACTAAACGCAGAACATGGTGGCGAGCCATCTAGTATATCTAACTCACCTTTCTTAATACCAGCGATCTTTAAAAAGTCTTCGCCTGTAAGTTTCTTTATATCATCTGGTAAAACAGGTGTGTTTGGATAGTTCTCTTTGTATGTTTCAATCGCCGCTTCTACAAACTCATTAACAGCGAGTATCTTACCACCAGCCATTCTATAACCTGTGGAAGAACCTCCACCACCAGCAAAAGTAGATATAACATTAAACAACTCTTTATTAGAGTTATCTATTACATCTTTCATATAGTATGGTTTGTATGGCATTGTTTATATAGTATCAGGTTTCTTGTAAAATGTCAATGTTCTAGGGTAAGTATCTATTGTCGTTCTTAACGGCTCTCATTTTAACAGTCTTATCCATTTGTTTCTCTGCCTTTTTGTATGCTCTATCTAGTTTCATTTTACTAGCATATTCAGTAAAGTTCTTTCCTAGTATATGATCATATTCGTGTTGAAATATACGAGAAAACATACCATCTAAAGAACCTTCTTTTAATTCACCCTTTTCATCTTCATACTTAACGACTATCTTACGTGGTCTTGTAATAGATAAAAATACAAATGGGAAAGTTAAACAACCCTCTTTCATAACAACAGTATCAGCGCTAGCCGATATGATCATAGGATTAAAACAAGATAGTTTCAAACCATTTTCTAAACCAGCATGATCTCCTAATACGAACATATTGAAAGGTAACCCAACTTGATTACAAGTTAGACCTATTCCACCATACTTTTTCATTGTTTCAAACATAGAATCACTTAACTCTTTTCTATCTTTAAAGCCTTCTTCTTTTAACATGTCGTCACTAAAAGGTGCGATTGCCGATTGTACTCTCATATCTGTTGGTGGTATTAGTTTTATTTCTTTAGCCATTTTTTAACTCCGTAAAATTATGTTCTTTCTTAAACTGAATGATGTTGGTAAATTTATCAAATAGTATATCTCCTTTGTGTGATATAATAAAGATATTCTCTTTGCCCATATTTCTTACAATCTTAAAGAAATCATCTGTACCTTGTCCATCTAACGAGCTATCAAATATTTCATCTAGTATTAAAAGATTTGTATTGGCACTGTTCTTCATCTTCGCAATAGCACGCCATGTAAATACTAATGCTAAGTCTATTCTCATCTTCTCACCCTCACTAAAGTTATTGTAGTCAAAGGTATCTCTATGTCTGCTTTTTACTTCTTCTTTAAATTCTTCATCTAAATAAAATGATACAAAGAAATCCATAGCTTGTAGATGTTGATTAATTAAACTATTCATAATCGGTAGATACTTTTTAATGATTTTAGCCTTGGCGCCTCTATCAGATAATATCTCTCTAGCAACATCAAGGTATTTCTTCTCTTCAGTAATTCTAACTAGTTCAAGTTTTGTTTGTTTTAGTTGTTCTTGTAAATCAACCAAACTCTTTTCTATATCTTTATCATCTTCGTTCTTACCATCTAGTAATAATATCTCATTGTGTAATGAATCAGAAAATCTTTTAAGTTCTTTTAGAGAAGATTCTACTTTAGATAAGTCTATCTTATTCTCATATAGTTTAGTTGATATACCATTAAACTCTGTAATCTTGGTTTCTGTTTTGGCTAGTTCAGCCATTAAATCTTTCATACCTTGATTAAGTGTGACTACAACAGTTCGCTCTTGTTCTATCTTTTTGTCTCTAAATGTTTCTTCAATCTTTTGAGTACAAGTTGGACAGTTATCATTCTGTTCAAAAAACTCTAAATTTCTTTCATGCGTTTTTAAATTTTGTTCTATCTTTGTTTCTAGTTTCTCTAATTGTTTTAGTTTTGTTTCGTATTGAGGTCTAGTAGATACGCTGATTTCTAGTTCTTTAAATTCTTCTTCTAGTCTTTCAGACTTTCTTAAATATGATTCAGTGGCGTCTTTGTTCTCTTGTAGTTTAGCTTTCTTAATATCACTATCGCCTGAGCTTCTATTCTTTAATTCATTAAAGTGTTTTGTTTGTAATTCATGTTTAGATTCTATTATATCTACTTGGTGCCTAGCTTCTACTATTTGTTTACCTAATTCTGTTTGTTGATTTCTAGTAAGAGAATCCATGTGTGTCAATACTCTTATGTCTAGTATTTCTTCTACGACCTCACGTCTATGTCTTGGTCTCATCTGCATGAATGGTTGATAAGAAGAAGAACCTAATACAGCGATTTGTTTAAATGCTCTATAATTCAATCTTAATATTTGATCTTCTAATATCTTTTGATAATCAACACTAGAAGCATTTTGATTTTGTAATACACCATCTGAATAGATTTCAAATATAGCAGGTTTAATACCTCTTATTATTTTAAAATTTTTTGTTCCAACTTGAAACTCTAACTCAACGACTGTATCCGCATTATTAATAGTATTAACTATCTGTTCTTTTTTGATTTGTCTAAATGGTCTATTGAATAGCGCAAAACATAATGCGTCTAACATAGTTGACTTACCAGAACCATTAGCACCAATCATCAAAGTCATTTGTGATTTGTTTAGTTCTATCTCAACAAACTGAGAGCCTGTTGATAGAAAGTTCTTCCATCTAATTTTTTTAAATAATATCATCTTTCACTTGCTTCAGTATATAAGTCTTTCATAACTTCTTTAAGTTTGTTTTTATCTAAATCACTATCTATCTGTTCTATATAGTTACCTAAAAAAGTAATTGTATCTTCACCTTCTTCTAGGATATTGTCTTTTACAGATGCTGTTACGTCTGGACTTAAATCTTCTATTATATTAATTTCGTGTGTATCTATTGTGGTATGTAGTCTATCAATTAAATTACTAAACATTTCTTCATTAGTTTTATTAGTTATAAAAACTTTTACAAAGCAATCTTTAAAGTGTTCTAAATCTAACTTACTATAATCTTCTTCTTTATCATTGTAAACTAATTTCTTATGTATTCTAATTGGATTAGGTATTCTAGTTAGTTCTCTTGTTTCTGTATCTAATATATGAAAACCTTTTGGACACTTATAGTCTGACCAAGTAATTTCATATTGAGAACCACAATAATGTATTTGACCATCATCAGATTTCTTATGAAAGTGACCAGAGATAACTTTTTCGAATCTATGAAACATCTTCTTATCTAAACCTTGATTATTGAAAGCGCCATTGTGCATTTCAAAACCTTTAATCTCTAAATGACCTAGAGCGATTTGAGCATTACTTGTTTCTATTTCATTAATAGAGTGGTTATGGTTATCATCACATATCCAAGGTATTAAACAAATGTCAGTTCCCCCAAAATTTACAGTAGTTGCTTTCTCATATATCCATGGTTCTTTTACTCCATCAAATGTTGAACATAGTTCTTTGATAGCATTTACTTCGTTTGTATTCTTAAAGTATGTATCGTGGTTACCTAGTATGATATGAGTATCAATACCTTCTCTATACAATCTATGCATAAAGTCTTCTCTAAATGTATGAGCTGTTTTGAAGTTGATAAACTTTCTTCTATCTACCACATCACCTAAATGAATAAGTGTTGTTATGTTATTCTCTTTTAGATATGGAAAAAATATCTCATTATAGAATCGCATGAAGTAATCCAGAAATGCGGAACTATCGTTTCTCGCACCGAAGTGTGTATCGTTCAGTAGGGCTATTTTCATGCTTTAGAATAGTTTAGATGTTGATTTTCTTACTCTTGTTTTTTTAACTTTCTTTTCTACTTTCTTAGGAGCAGAGTCTTCCATGTTTAAATTCTTTTGTAAAAACTCTCTAAACTGATTCTTAAATTCAGCGTCATCACCTGGTTGTAGAGCCACATCATCATAATTACTATCCATAATAAGTCTATGTTTAATAGTAGTTTGTTTCTTCTCTTTTTGTATTCTTCTTATGAATGCATAATAGATTATTTGTGTGAAGTATGCGAAAGGGTTACTTGACTTAGCTGGATTGAAGTTGTCCAAGTATTGTAGACAGTTTTCAATACCATCACTAACCATGTCGTCTCTAAATGTATAATTTATGAAGTTAGGTCTATATGATAAGTGATTCGCTATCTTTAGAAAACAACTACCGATATAATCACTAACCATTGGTTTATCTTTTTTCTCTCTTTCGGCTTTTCTTACACTTTTTCTATACACAGTCATAGCCGCTAGAAATTCTTTATTATTAACGTAATGTTCTTTTTTTGCTTTACTCATATTCTTAATATATCACCTTTCTTTATAAATGTCAATGTTTTAAGCGTGCCTAATTATATTTATTTTGGTTCGTATCAGCGTTGACTTTTCAATCACTTTGTGTTACAATGAGCTTGTTGAGCGATCAGAGGAATAGAGTCTATTAGTGTAGCGTCTTAGCAGGAATATCATAATCATCAAATTCATCTTCTTCAAATATCTCATTAACTTTATCATTGTCCTCGTCACTTAACCTCTCTCTTTTAAATACAGTCGAGGGATCTTTTTTACCTATAGGCTCCGACTGATCATATCCAACAACAACATGCGTATAAGATTTACACATATCAGGATTAGCATTTACAATAGTCAATATCTTATCTTTAGGAATAGTTAGAACTGCGTCTCTAGTATAAGGAGACCACTTGATTAAAGCTACATAGTCTTTTAAACCCTGAGCTGTAAACTGTGGAATATACTTTACTTGTAGAGGTCTATTTAATCTTAACAAAGGAGACTTCTCTCCAAGTTGTGTCAGTGGTAATGAACAAACTATATCATCACCATTAATTAACTTGATAATCTTAATTGGTTGTTTTTCCATTTTTGGTTCCATTAGTTAGCTCTACGTTATGAATTTCGTAATCGAAGTCCTCTCCATTGTATATATTTATCCTTTCTCTAAAGTGTGCCAAAGTATAGTTCTCTTTACCATTGTGGCTTATGTCGTCACTTATATCATATAGTGTCGCAGTGCCTTTATTATCTTTAAGTCTTAATCCTCTACCAATACTCTGCAGATTTCTTATCCTAGATTTAGAAGGACTAGCAAAAATAATGTTATGCAAATTCCGTATATTAATTCCGGTTGAAAAAGTGCCGTAACTAGCAACAATAATGGCGTTGTCAGATTTCTCGGTAATCTCTCTAATCTTTTCTCTTTGTTCTGTGTCAACTCCTCCGTGGACATAGAAGACTTGCTTGTCTGTTGCTCGTTCTCGTATAGATTCATATAAGTTCTTTCCGTGTTTCTCTACATATTGAAATAGGCATAGTGTGTTACCATTTAGTGAAGTCGCCAAGTTTCTTATATATTTATTTCTTTTCTCATTTGACACCAAGTAATCCATTTCTTCTTGGTAAGTCTTATCTTTCAAAAAGTGTCTAGCAGTTTGATCATGTTGTAATACTAAACACATAATTTTTAGTTGTGCTAGTTTACCCTTTTCTATTAACTCACTTGTTGATACTACTTTATTCACAGCACCAAACAAACCCTCTAATACTAATTTGTGTGTTTTACTTCCATCTAAAGTTCCTGTTAACCCAACTCGGTATTTGGTCTTTTCTAATTTTGTCATTAATTTTGTAAGTGACACAGCTTTGAATAGATGAGCTTCATCACCTATAATCATACCAAATTGAGTAGACCATTTCTTTGGTAAATTATATACAGACTGCCAAGTAGATATGATAACTCTCTTATTAGTTTCTTTTTCATGTCCAGAATATATCCTATGTACGTTTCTTTCACTATTATAACCATAGTCCTTAAAGTCTTTAAATAACTGCTCTACAAGCGATGTAGTGGGCACTATAACAAGGATCTTGTCTTGTTTAGTATCTTTAAGTCGTAATAGATTATATATTAACATAAGATAGATTATGAGAGATTTACCACTTGCTGTAGGAGATACTAATAAACATCTATCTTGCTCAACTGAATACTTGAAAGCTTCTCTTTGATAATCTCTAACTTCATATGGTAGTTTAAGAGCTTTGATTAGTTCATCAATCTTACTATCATCAACTGTCTTCTCTTTAATCTTTGTTCCATCAACTACATGTATATTGTTTTCTTTACACCAATTCTTTATATAAAGATAGAGACCAGCATATATCTGACCAGTTGCATAAGAGAATAATCTGATCTTGCCGTCCCAAACTCTATTCTGGTATGCTGGCATAAACTTATAACCTGGTACTTCAAATGTAAAATACTCACCAAGTTCTCTACGAATATCAGCCTCAGCTTCTATCTTTAGATATACTTCGTTTACTTTATCTATGATTATGTATCTAGTTGTTGTCATTATACAAAAGGTTTTCCTACAATCCAACCAACCAATGTCTTTCTAATACCACTTGTGACTTTATCTACCTTGTGCCATTTGTGACTAGGAAAGATAACCATTGATCCTGTTTTAGGTTTAAATAATTGTTCTGAATGTTTTAATGGGTTAGGGTGTGGTTCACATATTCTAAAATCACCACCCTCGTAATCTTCGTTTAAAAATAATGTAAAACTTAATTTTCTAACAAGACCATTGCCGTATGGTTTAGTATGACTATCAACATGCCAATCATAATGATCGCCTATATTGTAAACTGAATATTGTAATGGTTCAAACTCTTTTAATAGAAAGTTCCAATTACAATTCTCATTTACTTCATTAATAGTAGGTGTTAGTTTTTCTATAAGGTTGTCGTTCTTTAACCAAGTAATATTTGACTTTCTATTATTGTTATCGCCATCAGCAATAACTGCCTTTGTCTTCTCTTGGATATCTCCTTGTGTAATTACTCCTTCACAAAACCATTTAGAAAAGGCTTCTTCTTTAATATAATAT
>Ga0075444_10001068_pt1 | contig 16603 bp, 16 predicted proteins | sample CoawatmetaG01DNA_FD_76836 | JGI IMG/M metagenome (GOLD analysis project Ga0075444, IMG submission 76836) | Marine microbial communities from the West Antarctic Peninsula - Coastal water metaG017-DNA | ecosystem: Environmental > Aquatic > Marine > Coastal | place: Atlantic Ocean: West Antarctic... | reverse complement strand
CTTGAAGACTATAATTCCGCAACGAATTGTAGGCTACGGTCGCAAACGCTCCAGCCTTAAGGACATAATTTTATTGGTAGACCAAAGTGGCTCCATGGCAACCTCTGTGGTTTACTCAAGTATCTTCGGGGCGGTACTTGCCTCAGTACCAGCAGTATCGACACAACTTGTGGTGTTCGACACTGCCATAGTTGACCTGACTGAAAAATTGGCAGATCCAGTGGAAGTTATTTTCGGCACACAGCTTGGTGGCGGCACCGACATTAATAGAGCCGTAGCCTACGCCCAAACACTGGTAAAGAGACCAACCGATACCATTTTGGTGCTTATCAGCGACCTCTTTGAAGGGGGCAACAATCAAGAGATGCTCAAACGCATCTATGCCTTAGTCAACTCTGGGGTGACCGTGGTGGCACTGTTAGCATTGACCGATCAAGGAGCACCGGCCTTCGACCACCGCAATGCCAGCCATTTTAGTGAAATGGGAGTACCGGCGTTTGCTTGCACCCCGGATCAATTTCCTCACCTAATGGCGGTGGCAATCAATAAGGGTGACCTGGCTTCTTGGGCTGCAGCCCAGGGTATTGTCACTACGCGAGCCGAGAAGAGCGAAATTTAGACAGACAACGCTAGAGAAAAGCTAAGGACGAATATACGTTCCTACAGTCTCACCGTGAGCAAGAATATGACCAGCAATGGCTTTTTCAAATGCTACTTTGTCTAAGCCCGGCTTCTCGCTAAGCATTTTGTCTAAAGCAAAGACACGGAAATAATAGTGGTGCACTTTGCCCCTGGGCGGTGATGGACCATTATAGCCAGTCTTACCAAAGTCATTGTTACCCTGACTAGCATTGGCTGCGACAGCCGTTTTCGCCGTTCCTTCCTTTAGTTCTGTAGTTTTTGCATCAAGTCCATAGAGCACCCAGTGCCACCAATCGCCCCGGGGAGCGTCAGTATCAACCACACAAACAGCGATACTCTTGGTCTGTGGAGGAACAGCTGACCAGCTCAATGACGGTGCAATATCTTCACCATCTGCGGTGTACTTGGTTGGTATAGCAGCACCACTGACAAAGGCAGTAGTTGTCACTTTTAAGTTTTCCAAATGCGCTTCCTTTGCCCCGGTCGGCTCAGTATGACTGTTGCCAGCATTGACTGGCAACATAAAGCCGAAAGTAGAAAGAGCCACTGCCGCAAGTACTAGAGAGGAAACACCAAATAGCAACAATCTAGAACTAGACACAGCTAATTAACCTCAGCAATACTTGATGCTCTCACTTCGCCGCGCTTAATAATGCCCACCACTTTTACAACATGAGCCTTATCGCGAGCCGATGCTTTCATAACTTTCTTGGCTATGGCCGAGCTGGCATTGTCAAGGTCAAGCCATTGCCCCTGACTGTACACTGAAAAACCAGCTTCACAGCAGGAGGGCTCAAGGGAGCAAGCTTTAGTGTGCTCCTTAACGCTCTTCATGGCGTCTTTGTTATCACCTTTAATGGCCGCAGCACAGGAGCGGTCGACTAAATATCCTGTCCAAGTTTGTGAGCCTTCAGGCGCAGCGCTACTCTTTGCAGCAGGGCTAGAAGCGGCAGAGGTGGCCTTAGCAGTCTTGTCTACCTTGGAAATAGGCTTAGTAATTGGTTTAACAGGCGCCTTAGTGGCAGTGGGCTCGGAAGCCAAGGCAGGAAGAGCTGTTAAGAGAAATAGCGCCAAAAGAGAAACGGTTATTTGTTTTGGTAACATGATCCACGTGATTGCTAACTGAAGTATTACTGATTGCACTGCTGAACATATGCTAGAAAACATGTTAGCAAATCTGCTCCTGTTCTAGCCTCAATTCCTTATCCTATTCTTATTCCTGTTGATAACGATATGCCAATGACCGTTGAAGAGCTAGCACAGAGCTTAATCAAAATAACAGCCCGTCTGCCAGAGAATCAGGCCGACCAGGTGCGACAGTTTATCTCTTGCAGCCGCACAAAAACCCTAGGCTTAGTGGCTCAAGCAGCTAACAATACTAACGAGACCCAATCTAGCAATAAAGAAGGTGTCATTGGCGGACAGCCACTCTTGCCTCCTTATTTTAAATGGCCAGAGGATCGCTACGGCCAATCGATGTTGTTCTTAGCCCAATTCGATTTAGCGCAACTCCCATCCGTGCGAGAGGACGGCCCTAAAAGCGGCCTGCTTACGCTCTTTCGCTCATCTGCGGCAACAAGCCTAAATAGCAAAGACCGCAAAGGATTTCACATTCACCTTGTACCTGAGAGCGATCGCAAAAACCTTGCCCCCACAGAACAACCAGATGGTCTCGAGCTACCAGCTTTCAGCTTTAAAAGTGGTCTGACCTATACCGTAGCCTGCGACCTGGAAGGGCTCAAAAAAATAGTCGACATACCCTTTGATATGCAAGCCGATATTGAGAAATGGATTAGTTCTTTTAACTCACTTTCAAAATGTCAAAGCCAAATGTTTGGTACCAATATTAGTGGCTTCAATCAGCTGCAAGAAACCTGCGCTTTTGCTTTCAACGGCATCTCTTACAATTCAGCAAGGGCTGCCGACAGCCACTATAGCCACTTGGTCAAAGACGCCGCAGACTGGCTCTTACTCGCTCGCATAAATGAAAGAGAACTATTTGGCGAAAATCACCCGGTACAAGAGACGGTGGTGCTGATCAGGCAGGAAGATTTGCAAGAAGGTCACTTCGACCGAGCCTGGATGGTCGTGCGCCCCAAGCTGTAATTGAAATTTTTAAGTATGAACAGTGGATGAAAGCCACTCAAGAATGTGGTGAATTGAACTTTTCACTTGGCCCTTTAGTGTCGCTGGAGCAGCCTTGCCTTCTAGGCTAGCCAAATAGTTACCAGTGCTCTTGTGATCAAAGGCGCGACGCAAGAATAGCTTAGGATCATTAATACCTTCCATGCCTACTGGTGTCTGACTGCGATCAAGACTGACCACAAGCTTAGACGACTTGATTGGCACCGATGAACCGGGCCAAACAGCATCAGCTGTTAAAGCCTTACCGTCTAAAGCAAGAGGCTCAACTACAATTTGCCTAGTGGCAGGCTGATACTGACTGCGAAGCATCAATTCAGAAATGCGACTATCACGAGTAGGCATTAGCACTCTAGTGATTTTAGAGTGGAAGAAATCAGAAGTGCCATCAATGCGCTTATCGAGGGGAAAAAGCTTCTCCACATTGCCAGCAGCGGCCTTGCTGTCGGCAATTTCATAGTACTGCCGATTGATCACTACGGGTGCCACTTCCGAGCGACCAGCAAATTTCGCAGTCTCAACCAAGGAACTAACGCTTTCTGCAGGTGTCAAAATAGTGACATCATGATTGCTGCGATCGCCTTGCTTAAGAACGCCAACAAGACGTCCTTCAGAATCAATAATTGGGCCGCCAGAATTGCCATTCTCGGCATGCAGTTTAATGCGCATATTCAATGGGTCAACACGCACAGCACTCAGTGTTTCTCCCGGAGACAAAAATGGTTTTTGCCAGCCGTTAGGAAAACCAACGCTAAAGAGTGGCTCACCAGCGGCATTGTTCTTGATCACACCAGAGCCTTCCACTGCCACTGGCGAAAATCTCGAAGCTGCCGCTGGATTCTTTAACTGAATCAGAGCCAAATCATGTAGGGGCAAAGACTTTAATACTTCGGCCTGGTGCGCCCGGCCAAAGCGATCAAAGATAGTCAAGTCGAGGGCATTATCGACCACATGGTGATTGGTCACCATGCGACCATCATTGCCCACCGAAAATGCGGTGCCAAAGCGACCAACCATGCCACCATCTTCTTGAGCAAGCACCTCTACCCGACCAACCTTACCGCTCATACTAGAGTAGAGTTTGCCTAAGTCACCAAACTTAGCGACCGTGACTTTCGAGCTAAGCGAAGCCTCTTCACCGACCTGCAAGAGTGGAATTTCAATTTTGGCTGCGGCCTGCTTGATGAAATAAGAACGAGTACCGATGGCCCCAGCACTGCCTGCCGCGCCCATCAAAGCAGTGTCAAAGAGAAAAGCACCTGCGGAATTACTCACCACTGCCTTGTTTTGCCAGTGTTGAGCTTCGGATTGCCAGCTCGAATTAGCGGCAGAAGCTACGTCAGCGCCATGCTTGGCCACTTCTAGACCAAAGGAAACGCCACCGGCAAGGCCGACGCTCTTTGCGGCCAGACCTATCATTCCTGGTTTATGAGTCACAACTGCCAGGCCAACGCCTAGGGCAGCCGCACCAGCGACCTTCAAACTTGTTTCGCCGGGGTTCTCAACTGCTCTTTTGGCCTCGGCGACAAAACCGGAACCCACAGAGCCTAGTAAATCGGCTTCCCGCAGAATCTTCGCGCCGGTAGATTCATTGGAGATTTGGGCTGGTTCTGCACTAGCTTCAAAGGGCATTAAGAAATCTCATACATGTAGTAAAGAGATCTATATGTTAAGGCCGCCCCTCGACCATGTCAGTGGGGAAATTACGAAGCTGAACCTAAAGAAAGAACGGCGTTTACAAGAGGCTATTTAAAACTGCCTAAATATAACTCGCCGATTGCGCGCCCGATTGGCTTCGTTGGTATTGGGCTTCTCCGGCCTGGTGAAGCCAAATCCTACAGCCTTGAGGCGCTCAGGTGAAATACCGCAACTTTCTATCAGATAGCGCTTCACCGACTCAGCCCGTCGCTGTGACAAGCTCATGTTGTAGTTATAGCTGCCAATAGTGCAGGTATGGCCCTCCACCTGCAACTTCAACTTCGGCTCTTTAGCAATGTAATGGCTCAGAGAGCGCAGAATAGCTTTAGAAGAATCGCGCAATTTAGCCGAGTCAAAGTCAAACAAAATCAGGTAAGAAGTTGCCACACCGCCATCTTTGAGCTGGTCGAAGATATTGCGGGCTTCTTTGGTAGCATCACTTTCGCCATAGGCATGGGCCAAAGAAGTCACCCAGCGAAACGGGGCGTTGCCTTGAACCATAAGGGGGAAGCGTGGATTGTCTAAAATCCAATAGGTCCAGCCGTTATCGCAGACAGCCTTAATACAGCGCACTGGCACATCTTTGCCTTCCACGCGCATGCTGATTGTCTCTTCCCCACTGCCGGTAATGTAATGGGGCATGGGCACAGTCTCTTGATGGAGGACCATGACACTCTCAGGGCCATCCAATGAAAACTCAGAGCGCTTGCCGAGCTTGAGATCTCTAAAGAGATCGTCAGAAATACGCAAAGCATTGTTATAACCAACCAGGGTGGTGGTTTCGTGCTTGGGATAGAACAAACTGACTTTGCGCGAATGATGAATATCGCCAGGCTCAACTCGCCGGGAACCCGATGCATCGGCAGGATTGCTCATCTGCCACTCGTATATATATCCGTTCCGTCCAGACTCTTCGATGCGGGCCATGAAATCGTAATTGCCGACCAGCTTCCACTGAGTATCAAGACCGTCAAAAATATGAAATGTCACTTCCAACCCTGGAGCAAATACCACCTGGGTGGTGGGGTCGGTAATCTCACGGGCCGCTGGCGCCTTGGCTTGGCGCTTTACAGGATCAGCGATTATGGTCTTCTTCGGGCCATAAGAGGCCGCCATGGCTGCCGGAGCCACTGTCAGCGAAACAAAATGTAGTAAGAGAGCTGCAAAAGCAGATATATAGGCGAAATTTGACATCTCTGCATTGTCGCAAAAGTTGCCTGAGCAAATCTAGGTAATGGCGCTAATGAGACAAAGAGCAACGACGATGATTAAAGAAAACTAGAGAATTGGCATTTAAGCCCTGGAGTTCAATAGGCTGACATTAGAGGCACGCTGAAAAACGGGCCAAATTGTTTTTTAAGGGTCACAAAACGGAGTTAGAGCAATGGGCAAGGCAGTAGGAATCGACTTAGGCACCACCAACTCTGTAGTAGCGGTAATGGAAGGCGGACAGCCAACCGTAATTGCCAATACTGAAGGAGCACGTACTACCCCATCAGTTGTAGCCATGAGCAAAGGTGGCGAAAGACTAGTAGGTCAATTGGCGCGACGCCAGGCTGTGGTAAATCCACAGAATACAGTCTATTCAATCAAGCGCTTTATGGGCAGACACTACTCTGAGGTAGCTTCTGAACTACAAAACATTTCCTACAAAGTTAAAGAAGGCCCTGAAGGCGGCTGCAAAGTTGCTATGGGCGGCAAAGACTATAGTCCTGAAGAAATCTCAGCAATGATTCTGCGCAAACTTAAAGAAGATGCTGAAAAATATTTAGGCGAAAAAGTAACTGGAGCAGTTATCACAGTTCCCGCCTACTTCAACGACTCGCAACGTCAGGCCACTAAAAACGCCGGACAAATTGCTGGACTTGAAGTACTACGCATCATCAACGAACCCACAGCAGCTGCTCTGGCATATGGTCTAGACCGCAAGAAGAACGAAACCATTTTGGTCTTCGACCTTGGTGGTGGCACCTTCGACGTATCAGTTCTCGAAGTAGGTGATGGTCTTTTTGAAGTCAAATCTACTTCAGGCGATACTCACTTAGGTGGCGACGACTTTGACCACTGTGTTGTGGAATGGCTAGCTAATGAGTTCAAGCAAGCCGAAGGCATTGACCTGCGCAAAGATCCACAAGCACTGCAAAGATTGATGGAAGCTTCAGAGAAAGCCAAAATTGAGCTTTCTTCAGTAACAGAGACTAGCATCTCGCTGCCATTCGTCACCGCTAACGAAACTGGTCCTAAGCACCTCGATATGAAGTTGACACGGGCTCGCTTCAACGAACTAACAAGAGACCTAGTGGCTCGTTGTAAGAAACCAGTAGAACAAGCTCTAGCTGATGCAAAACTGACTTACGACAATATTGAAGAAGTTGTATTGGTAGGCGGTTCTACTCGTATACCTGCGGTCAAAGACCTGGTTAAGAGCTTAACTGGCGGCAAAGAGCCAAACCAGAGCGTTAACCCCGATGAAGTAGTAGCAATTGGTGCGGCAGTTCAGGCTGGCGTTCTCGCCGGTGAAGTGAAAGAGATCGTATTGCTCGATGTCACACCACTATCGCTTGGTATTGAAACCATGGGTGGTGTGTTCACCAAACTGGTAGAAAAGAACACCACTATTCCTTGCCACAAATCGCAAATCTTCTCCACCGCTGAAGACAATCAACCAAACGTTGATGTCCAGGTCTTCCAAGGCGAGAGAGCCATGGCGCGCGACAACAAGATGCTAGGTAACTTCATTCTGGATGGTATCGCGCCAGGACGAAGAGGCCAGGCCAAAATCGAAGTATCTTTCGATATTGATGCTAACGGTATCGTTTCAGTTACAGCCAAAGACCAGACAACTGGCAAAGAACAGAAGATCACTATCACCGCTACAACCAACTTGACCAAAGAAGATATTGATCGCATGGTTAAAGAAGCCGAGTCTCATGCCAAAGATGATGAGAAAGCTAAAGAGAAAGCCGATATGCGCAACGATGCTGATGCATTGATTTACGCCGTAGAAAAACATGTTGCCGATTTTGGTGCTAGCAATAGCTCAGACAACAAAGCAAAAGCGGAAAGCCTGATTTCCGAACTGCGCCAGAAGGTCAAAGACAATGTCAGCAACGAAGCTCTTAAGAGCGCTATCGAAGCGCTACGTGCTCAATTGATGACTATGCAGCAAGAAGCAGAAGCAAAAAATAGAGAACCTGTCGGCGCAACTGCTGGTGGTGCATCTAGTGGCGCTTCTAGTGGTGGATCAGGCGGCGCTTCTAGTAGTAGCTCATCTAGCTCTAGCAGCAAGCCAAGCTCAAACAACGACGACGTGGTAGATGCTGAAGTTGTCTAAGTAAGGCATTCTTAAGGCATTACCTAAAAAATGCACAAAGTAAATGGTGGCTCAAATAGATATTTGAGTCACCATTTCTAAAAGGAGAGAAAATGGAAAAGGCTACTTTCGGAGCAGGCTGTTTCTGGGGCGTAGAAGAAAAATTCCGCCAGACCAAAGGTGTGGTAGAAACGAAAGTTGGTTACAGTGGCGGCCACACCGAAAACCCCACATACGAGCAAGTCTGTGGCAAGCAAACTGGTCATGCCGAAGTGGTCGAAGTAACCTTCGACCCAGCAGTAATTAGCTACGAGCAGCTCCTCAAGATATTCTTTGAGATGCACGACCCCACAACACTCAATCGCCAGGGCCCAGATCACGGCAGCCAGTACCGCTCAGCAATATATTTCCATTCCGCAGAGCAAGAGCAGCAAGCCAAAGAAATGATTGCCGCTCTGACTGCAGCCAAGGCCTTCAGAGACCCAATCGTCACCGAAGTAACAGCAGCAAAACCATTTTATGACGCTGAAGAATATCACCAGAAGTATCTAGCAAAGCGCGGCATTAACGTCTGCCACTAGTATTTATTTATTCTCTGAAAAGTGGCAGGGCCTTGTCTGCGCCCCACTCCATTATGGAGCCATCGTAGACCGGAAGCACGCGGCCTGTGTATGCCTCTAATAAAAGAGCATATGTAGATGCGCGTACACCGACCTCGCAGTATGTGATTAGATTTGGGTCGGAAAGCACCCGAGGGTCTAGCAGGGCCAGAAATTTGTCGCGGTTGACAAATGTCCCAGACTCTTCAAAAAGACTCTCATAAGAGAGCTGAACGGCCTCTGGTAGGTGACCCGTGCGTGGTTGATAATCAAAAGAATCACCCTGAAATTCGCTCAAGCTGCGAGTATCCACCGAAGTAGGCATTCTTCCGCTGCCGCACATACTTGCCAAGGCATTGGTACTGACCCGTCTGCGATGATCTAGGCGTAAGGTAAAGCAGCTTCTCTCGGCTCGGCTCTCCAGACGGTCAGAGCTACCGCCTGCATCAAGCCAGGCCCGCCAACCACCATCTAATAAGAAGACGTTTTCTACCCCCAGATAAAGAAGCATCCAGGCAATTCGCCCCTCGCGACCTTTAGAGGCAAGCGAATCGGCATAAACCACCACCGGTCGATGATTAGATAGCCCAAGCTGAGCCAGTCGGCCAGCAAACTCCTCCAGCCTAAAATTATCTAGCGCGCCCCAATAGCCGGGCTCCCAGAGGTCAAGGTTAAGGCCTGTAACCTTGAGATCAGGTTTAGCGTTCCAATCTTCCCAGCCCAACCGCAGGGCTGAGGGGATGTGTCCAGCCTCATATTCAGACTCAGGACGCGAGTCGACCACAAGAGGTGGCATCTGCCCGGGGATTTCACCGGCCAGTAGCAGTTGCAATTTGTGCGCTGAAATAAGTGCTATAGCCAATTGCGCAATCTAACTCTTAGTCGCTGCTTTGACAGGATAGTCTCTCGCGGCGGTCGTAACTTACTAGCATATTGAAGCAAGGTAAGTAGCTAAACAATGGTAGGTTCACGTAGTGATAAATGTTTGACGCAAAGAAACAAGGCGAAGTAGAAGAAGTAAAAGAAGTAGGAGACAGAAACGGGACAATACTCAATTGCTCAATCCAAAACTGTCAGATTTTTTGAAGAAAAACTGACAGCTTCAGAAAGTCAACAACAGAGAATAACTATCGCTCGAACTATAGCCCCTGACCGACCCTGAGCGTGCACAGTGCAAGAGAAAAGGGGGGCACTTGTCTTTCTGCTGAACCCAATTTGCACGTTTAATCTTTTTATTTTGAATTTTTCGCTTTTTCTTTGAACTTTTTAGAGCTTGCTGACGTTTAACAGTAAGTAAGAGGCAATTGCTGAAAAGCAAATTTGAAATTGCCTATCTCTAATAAAACAATATGAACAAGGAACCAGAGCAATGAAAAAATCAATTGCCTTCAGCACACTGTGCCTATCTTTAGTTACTGCCCTTATGCCAGCACTCGCTCAAGGCAGTGATACTAAAGGTGAAATAAAGACCGAAGTGAAGAGCGAGAAATCATGTAAAGCCGGCGGACACAAGGGTGGCGGCCACAAAAAAGGTGCCAGGCTTGAAGCTCTCAATCTTACAGAAGCACAAAAAGCTAAAATGACTGAGCTAAAAAATAGTCTCAAAGCTTCCATTTCACCTAAGCGCGAAGAACTAAAGACACACCGCAAAGCTCTTGGCGAACTGCTCTCCAGCGACAAAATCGACAAAGCTGCTGTGCAATCAGAACAGGATAAAATCAATGCACTATCAAATGACTTAGCAAATTCAATGCTTGCTTTCCGCATTGACTTTAACGAGAACCTCACCGCTGACCAACGCAAGCAAATGAAAGAAATGCGAGCTAGCTGGGGCGAAAAAAGACACGGCCACCGCCGCAACAGCTAAGGACAATTAAGACCAAATCAAAGGAAGCAAGAAGAAGCGTCAGTTTTGCTGACGCTTCTTCGCAATAGCCTAGAGACAATAAATGCCCCGCTGGCGAGGCGTGGCATTTATCTGGAGTCTCTACAGCTGCGATTATCGAGGTTGCCAAGATTAAAATACATAGGGAAAAGGATACTAATTCTCGAAGATTTCAATTGATAGTGACCGCTATAATCTAGAAGTGCAGCACCCTGAAGATTCAAAAGTTCAATTTATAAAGAGCGACTTGAAAAAACTAACGCTATCAAAATTTCGACTTCCCCTCAGTTTCCTAACACTCAGTACACTTGTATTTGGCTCACTGAGCTGCTTTAGCCAACCGGTCTACGGGCAAGTACTGCAAGGAGGCGTTGAAGAGCGCGTTTCTCCGCTGCAGGACAAATTTCGCATTGGTTCCACATTTTCTGAAGACTTGCTACCAGGCAATCACAAAATCAAAGAATGGTACAGATTGCCTGCCTGGCTAACTGGCGGCTTTGAATCCAAAACACTGAAGCTAACGACCCTATTGGGTGCCATCGAAAGTAAAAACGAGACCAGCTGCATACGTGGTCTGCAAGCAGATAAAACCGGAACTGTCTGGGACGCAGTGATTATCCCCAACTATGCTAGGGTAAAAACGGCCGGTGCCACAGACTTTGACATTTTTGAAGAGTACAAAGTATTAGAGTCTACAGCGGAAAAATTTCGCTGTGAAATTAAGTATACGGCCCTAACCGTAGACGACTTGTCGCACAAAATTTTGCGGGCGGAGAAGCGCAGCGAGATTCAAGAGCTTGTACCTACAACCAACGAAAACGTCATTGAATACAGCAAACAGATGCGCTATGACCAAGACGGCAAGCCACTTATGCATAGAGCAAAAAAGCTAGAAGTTCTGCTCTTTCACAACAGCAAATTTAAACCCCTCGATCAGTCGCCTGGTGGAACCTTCAACTACAAAGAAGAGTTTCGCAGCTACCTAACTGAATCAGGACAAGCCGATTTAATTCCAGAAGATCTCAAAGAGACAAAAGAATCAAAAGACGCAGAACTCCCAGAGGCGACAAAAGCCAAAGAGCCTCAATAGCCTGAGACTAAATTATTTCGCCGGAATCAAATCAGCTTGATTGGTCGACTGCAAGTATTCGCAGAAATCGCTGAAGTAATCGCGACCATCTTCATTTCGAATTGGTTTGAACGGCGCCTTGAGATATTCGCTGTAGTATTTTTTGAATGGTTTATCGAGAAGGGGCCGCCCCTGCTGGTCATAGCCCATACCAGTTGATTCTGCTTCGATAGTACGCCCCGGCTTACCGGGTCTAAAAGTATGCACTTCTCTTTTCTGAATATTTGAAATAATTCGGCCATCAGCTTTGCTGACACGAATACCCATGGCATGAATCTCAAGCACAACTTGATTAGGACTGACTTCAAGCGGCTTCATCTCAATAGTGTTATTTAGATCATAACTATCGCCTCGATCTACGCGCACCGTAAATGGTTCATTGCGCGGATGCCAAATATCACCACGATGATCAACCTGATAGCCGCGTCGCATGTCACGTTGAGAAACCTGCCGCCGATCAGGATAACCAAACTTCTTTTCTATTAGGGCCTCACGGTGCCAGTAACCGGCAAACCATGAGGGAATGCGATACCAGCCCTTGCCGGTATTCTGCGGCGGTAAGTTAGACTCCTGAAAAGTAGCACCAGCCTGCAACTTAAGGGGTACTGGAGCGACGGTAGCTCTAAACTCAACTGGCGCAGTATCAACACTATCTTGTTGCTCTTGCAGTGGCTGAGCAAGAGCAGCCGCAGTAATCACGAATGGCGCAAGCAAAGACAGAAAGATTGCCAATGAACAAGCAAAGCCAGCTTTCAAAGACGACTTAGTAAATGACATTTTAAGAAACCAAAGATTTAAACATCACCTGGGATGGTGGCTCGTAGCGAAAAATAGAGTAACCTTCAAAGTCAGGCAATAGTTCAATATGTCCATTCAAGACGACCTGATAGCCAGCTTTCTCATACATGCGACGAGCTCTTTCATTAGTGGCCTTAACGCCAATTTCAGAAGCCACTAATCCAGCCCTGACAATCAAAGCTTCGGCATTGTAAAGCAGGGCCTGCCCCACACCTTCACGCTCAATTACCGAGCGCACTCGCTCAATAATTCCAGTTGGCTTATCAACTTTAATGCGACTCTTAGGCTTCTGCCGCTCTAAGAGATCGACATAAGCCATAGCCACAATTTCATTGTCCAATTCCCCAACAATGGCGACAGAACCAGAGTTGATCAAATGTTTAAAAAAGCGCCGAGTCAAATCTAGATACTCTTCAGTTGGCGGCGGGGCATCATCGGGTTCAGAATCGGAACCAAGAAATTCAAGTGAAAGCCGGTCAATATCATTGAGTTCGGCCAATCGAAATTTGACAATCCCCCTAGAGGTTTTGTGCTCAGCCACCGGTAAAGGAGTTTCAAGAAAATTCACGACAATTCCCAAAATCTATCTGCGCAATAATGACACATGCCAGCGAAAGTATAAACCATGGCAGTCTACTTACAAGAGCCAGCACAGCCGCTAGCAGGATTGAGGAGAAGGACGCCCCGCTCCATTATGCAAGCATCATCGAAGCTGCCACAACTGCCATGGCAAAGCAATACCGGGCAAAAAACCGGATTGATATAACGCTTGCGCCAATGAGCAAAGTGAGCAACTGCCGAACCGGGCAAAATTATTGCCTTGTCTAGACCATTCAAGCCTTCTTCGCCCTGACAACAAGAGTCAGTCATATCAACGGCTTCAGGGCGGCGAATTCGCAGCTCTGAAGCTAAACCTGGCGGGCACCATAAAGAGAAGGCAATGCCGCCAACACTGAGAAAACAAAAAAAGGCGGAAGTCGACGAACGCTTCGGCCGCAAGCCTAATAAATAGTGCCAAGCTCCTGGCAAAGTTTTTGCCATCAAAAACGAAAACGCATCAGGTGGCAAGCTGGGCAATGCAGACCAGCGGCCCGCAAACCAATAGATGCACCCTGATTAAGAGCCGTATTGAGGAACATACGAGCCACTGGATGACTGCGAGGAGCCACCCCGACCACCGGCGGGGCTGCCGGCAGAGTTGCTGACGCCGGGGTTACTCCCATGGTTGGCGCCAACAGGCCGTTCTTAGCGGAGCTAAGCTGAAAAGTTCCTGGGGCAACGGTAACTGGATCTACTGGCAGCGCTCCTAATTGGGGGGATGCAATCAAAGGAGGTTGCTCGGCAGCACTACCAGGCAGAACAGCAGAATTGAGAACCGGGGCAGTCAAAACAGGAGCGCCATCAAAGCCCATTGAAGAATCACCCGCTATTGCCGGAAACTGAGCCGGGGCGGCGTTCGGAGTAGAGCCCGAAGCATAGGCCGGAGCAGAGCTCGAAGCAGAGGTCGGAGCATAAGTAGAAGCAGGGGCTGCCGAAGAAACACCAGGAAGGCCAAATTGCCCACGAGCAGCTTGGCGATGGTTTTCTCTGAAACTAAAGGCCGGGCAATTGCGCAAGCTCTTCTCAATAGAGCTAACGGCCTCGGCTATTTCTTTATCATGAGGTTTTAGAGCTAAAGCGGCACGATAACTGCTTAGCGCCCCTATCAAATCACCCTTTCGCTCGGCTAAAGCACCGAGATCATAAAAAGCATCAACATTGGCCGGATCACGACTGAGCACGTGGCGGAAAGCAGCTTCAGCTTCTTCATAGTTGCCTTCATTGTGCTTACGGGCACCATACTTGAGGACGGCAGTCACTTCAGCATCGGCCTTCTGCCCTGACTGGTCTATATGGGGAGTGAGAGCCGTCAGTCTAGTTTCAGGGCCTAGTCCTTTCAGCGGCCTTGCCGCAGACGTGACAGTCGATGGTTTTGCAGCCCTGCGCTTACGCTGAGACCGGTGTGCCTTGGCCGCTTTGGTATGAGCAAGGGGCGGACTAGTTGAAACCTGAGAAGACGTTGAAACTTGAGGAGAGTTCGAAGTCTGGCAACGAACTGGCTCCACGGCAGCGATCGCCACTAGCGGTGCCATTGCCAGAGCAAGCACAGAAGCCGACAGGCGTCTAAGAACAGGCGCAGCAAAGAGGGAGGACCCACGCCAACCTGCCTGCTTGGTATGCTTTTGCTCGTCTAGCTTGCACATACCTCAATTATCCTTCAATTTCAAAAATTAGGCGGAAACTTGCAAAATCTAAGACTTTTGAGCATCTAACGATACCTGGAAGCTTTGGAACCGCCAAAGACGCCATCATCGGCCGCCACCCTGCTATCAATTGAAGAGTTAATAGTCGCCATGGCCCGAGAGAGCCCATAGGTATAGCCTAGCGAATCAAACTTAGCGCCAACCTTCTCTTCTGGGCCAATTTCACCGCTAAATACCCTGAAATAGTCAGGGCCAGCATCTAACAAGTCTTTAAAGTTGTAGGCCCACTTTTCAGCTACCCCTAAGACACAGGCATAGGGCAAAAACCGTCCAAAGGCACTAGGGTCTTCGCGAGCTATGCGTTCAAATTGAGTGTGATCAGCACTCCTGACAAAACTTCTAAAGGCTTCCGCTTGCCGCAATGCAACAACCCCTTTTAGAGTTCGCTTAGGCATAATCACACTGGCGAAAATGATCATCAATCCTGATAAGGCAAAACCCATGCCGTATTGCTTATAGAGATCGCCTGCCAGCACTGCTTTTGTCAGCAGCATCACACCTACACCCAAAACCAGTGAGCCGACAACCACAAAAGCATCACGATCATTCTGAGGTAAACGGGCGAAATATTGGTCTTTCACCAATGTTTGATAAATAAGACGACGCATATCACTAAGATACTCGCGGTACTGGCCACGCAAAATCGACAAATGGGTTTTATCGTTGGCCACGAACATACTCGATAGCAGCAAGACCTCATGGGGCTTTAGACGCTCGGGGTCGGGGCTAGCTGCCTTCTTAAACTGATAATCTTTGTTGTCTAGCCCCATCAATCCACCATAGGGCACTTCAGTAATTATCAAATAACCCCGACAGGCCAAATCGAGCAGAGTAGCAGTGATGTCATGCTTGTCGCAGTGCTCATCAATGAGCGTACCTAGCTCAGCAGGTGTCAAATCAGTTGGTGGCATCCACTCTGAAGCAGCCTGGAAACTAAGCGGGTCGCGACCGCAGATAAACCACAAGAGCGCCAGTAGAACAAAAGTGATAGCAGGAATTGCCAGACTAGACTTCCAGTAAAGCAAAGCGACAATGAGGCTATCAATAATTGTTGGCGGACCAATTGACGCCATCGGAAAAGTAGCAACAAGGGAGAAATCCTGGCCAGAAGATATATGGTTAGCAGAAAACTGCAAACTGTTACCGGCAACTCGGCCCTGGGATCGACCTTTTGCGCCGCTAGAACCAAGATAAGAAAGGGTCTTAACGGCAGAAAGATTGATCTTGGCAGGCACGTGCAAAACAACATTTACATTATCAATGGGGCATGACCATTCACTGCCCAGACAGCTCCAAAAAAGTTCGGGTAGCTTAGTTAAGAAGTTAACAGCATTATTGGCTTCATACTGAACGCTAAAGATATGCTGACCAGTCAACAATTTCTTGCTATCACCAATCTGTAAATTGGCAAAGCCACCCATAAGTTTGCAGGTATAGGGCGCAGACTTATCACCGTCTTTAACTGCAAGGGGCAATATGGTCAGGGTTGTAGCCTTGCCATGGCGCGTATACTGCAGAGGAATGCGCCGGTATATGGCTGGCCGTCGAGCCTTTTCAAAATCATAGCGTATAGTTTCGGTAACTTTGAGTACACCATTTTCGCTCAAAACCAGATCGACACGAAAGTCTTTTATGCGCTCAGCTTGAGCACTTTGCCAAGGGAAAAGAAAAGCCAGGGAGAGCAAAGTGCTAAGCAATAGTTTTGACCAACTAAAATGCATCGTGTCACCCCTAAACTTAGGGCTATTATAGTTGCGGTAGCAGTGACGAATTTCAAGAGGCTTTAACCAAAGCTTCTTTCTGAGGGCCATCAATGACAACCTGGAAAGTGCTGGCATTAACGGCCCTGCCCACGATAGCGGCAATCGGATGCGATAGAGACAAAGACACTGCCAGTGAAAGTATTAGAATTAGCAAAGATTGCGCAGCAGTCTGCGATGTCAAATCTGCCGATAGAAAAATCAATGACTAGTCTTGTTCAAAGCCAGCACAAGAAGAGCAAATTCCTCAGCACTCTAGCAATGTCAGTTTTGCTTGTTGCTTCCCACCTCTACTGGCCACTTAGTTGCCGAGCAGCCGAAAACACCGTTAGTG
>Ga0075444_10001065_pt1 | contig 16626 bp, 16 predicted proteins | sample CoawatmetaG01DNA_FD_76836 | JGI IMG/M metagenome (GOLD analysis project Ga0075444, IMG submission 76836) | Marine microbial communities from the West Antarctic Peninsula - Coastal water metaG017-DNA | ecosystem: Environmental > Aquatic > Marine > Coastal | place: Atlantic Ocean: West Antarctic... | reverse complement strand
GATGGTAATTTACTTGTTCTTTTGGGGATGGATGTAAATGATAGCAATATTTTATTATCTACTCTTAATTCAATTGATAATTTATTAATAAAGATCCATCCTGCTACGAATATAAATCAATTTATAGATAATAAAAAATCTACATGGAAATATACAGATAAGAATTTATATAATTTATTTGACAAAACAAGCATTGTTTTTGTTCCAACTATGACTGGAACTGCATTAGAGGCTGTAGCATCAGGAGTTTCAGTAATAGTTATTTCTGACTCAGATAAATTTTTAGTAAATCCCCTGATTAATTTTGGGCAAAGTAAAATATGGGATATTGCAACTAACACTAATGAGTTAATTGAAAAAGTGAATATTCTAATGATGTATAGAAAGGATAATAAAAAAGAAGTTATGTTAATCTCCCAATGGTACAGAGACAATTTTTTTATAGAGCCAAATGAAAAAAATATAATAAAGGCATTCGACATATGTTAAAAAAATATAAAGATAAAACAGTACTTGTGACTGGTCATACTGGATTCAAAGGAAGTTGGCTTTGTTCTTGGCTTACGCTTTTAGGAGCTAAAGTTGTTGGTTTATCAATAGATATACCCTCTATACCTTCTCACTTTTTATCGACTACGCTTGGTAATTTCATTGAAGATCATAGGGTAGATATTCAAGATACTTCCGCTATTAAAAAAATAGTTAATGAAGTGCAGCCTGATTTTATATTTCATTTAGCTGCTCAAGCTCTAGTTAGAAAATCTTATGAAAGCCCATTTGAAACTATTAAAACTAATGCGATAGGCACTGCTTCAATATTGGAAGCAGTTAGAGTACTTGAAAAAGATGTTGTTGTTGTATGTATTACAAGTGATAAAGTTTATGATAATGTTGAGTGGACATGGGGTTATCGAGAGGTTGATAGGATTGGAGGTCGAGATCCATATAGCGCATCAAAAGGAATGGCAGAACTGGCTATTAGAAGTTATTTTGATTGTTTTTTTAACAATCGAGATTCAAATGTTAAGATAGGGATTGCTCGGGCAGGAAACGTTATAGGTGGTGGAGATTGGGCTTTAGATAGAATTGTTCCAGATTGTATTAAGGCTTGGTCAAAAAATGAAATAGTTGAGATTCGAAATCCTAAATCTACAAGGCCATGGCAGCACGTTTTAGAACCTTTAAGTGGGTATCTTACTTTTGCTTTAAATTTATATGAGAGTTCTAATAATCATGGTGAAGCATTTAACTTTGGCCCACCAGCAGATCAAAATTTTCCAGTAGACGAGTTAATTAATGAGATGTCAAAATACTGGGATAAGGTAAAGTGGAAAGATGTTTCAGATATTTCATCTCATCATCATGAGGCTGGACTGCTTAAACTAAATTGTGACAAAGTGTTACAAGAATTAGACTGGACCCCAAATTTAAATTTTAAAGAAACTGTAAAGATGACAGTTGAATGGTACAAAGAATTTTATAATAATAATGAGTCAATGTATGCATTCAATATATCTCAAATAGAAGAGTATACAAAATTAGCAAAAACTAGAGACAAATGCTGGATATAAAACTAAATAATACAACTCATAATATTAGTGATTTATTTTTAACCCCCTTAAAAGAAATTAATGTTGAAGGTGGAAATGTTCTCCATGCATTAAAAAAAAGTGATCCAGGATATGATGGTTTTGGAGAAGCGTATTTTTCAAATATTGAATTTAGATCAATAAAAGCCTGGAAACTCCATAAAAAAATGACACTTAATCTAATAGTTCCTTTAGGATCTGTCCGTTTCATTATTTATGATAATCGAAATAATTCATCTAGTTTTCAAAAGTTTGATGAGATAATACTTTCACGAAAAAGTTTTTTTCGTCTAACAATTCCTCCAATGTTATGGGTTGGTTTTCAGGGTTTAGATAAAAATACTAGTTTGATTTTAAATATTGGTAATATTGAACATGATCCTAAAGAAGTTGAAAGGAAAGAAATTTTGGAATTTAATTATAATTGGGGGCGTAAAAAGTGAAAGTTATTATTCTTGCTGGAGGTTTTGGTACAAGATTATCAGAATATACAGAATCCATACCAAAACCAATGGTAACTATCGGGGGTAGGCCTATCCTATGGCACATCATGAGAAGTTATGCTCATTATGGGCATAAAGATTTTTATGTTGCGCTTGGATATAAGGCGGAAATAATTAAAGAGTACTTTCTTAATTATAATGCACTAAATTCAGATTTTACTGTTGATACGTTGTCAAGAAAAGTGAAAATTCTTGAATCAAGTAATAATGATTGGCGTGTTACATTAACTGATACTGGTTTGAATTCTATGACAGGTGGCCGAGTAAAGCGAATGCAGTCTTTAGTTGGAAATGAGCCATTTATGTTGACTTATGGGGATGGTGTTTCAAATATTGATATAGAAGCATTATTAAAATTTCATAAAAGTCATGGGAAGATGGTTACTATATCAGCAGTTAGGCCTAATGCCCGTTTTGGAGAAATTCAAATGGAAGGAAATAAAGTAATTTCTTTTCAAGAGAAGCCTCAAACATCAAAAAGTTGGATTAATGGAGGTTATTTTATTATTGAACCAGAATTTTTTAAATTAATTGAAAATGATACTACCATTTTAGAGCGTGGACCATTGGAAAAAGCTGCTGCAATTGGAGAATTAATGGCTTATCATCATGATGGATATTGGCAATGTATGGATACAAAAAGGGATAGGGATAATCTTGAAGAGTTATGGTCTTCTGATAAAGCTCCCTGGAAGGTTTAATGAGTGAGTCTTTGAAGATAAGTAAAAATCTTCTTATTGTTGGTGGTACAGGGTTTATTGGAGTATGTGCAGTAAAGAAAGCAATTAAGAGTGGCTATTATGTAAGCGTAATATCTCGAAATAGCATCGATTTATCAAAAAAAATTGAAAATGTTGAATATATTCAAGCTGATATTTCAATTTATAATGAGCTTTTAAAGGCTTTAAAGCCTAAAAAATTTACCCATGTAATCAATCTATCAGGTGATATAAATCACACTAATTTTAATAGTGGTGGAAAGCAAGTTATTGAAAATCACTTTATAGGTGTTCTTAACCTAGCAAGTTGTTTGAATAGGGAACATCTGAAATCCTTTGTGCAAATTGGTAGTAGTGATGAGTATGGTTATTCTGATTCTCCTCAAAATGAAGAACAAAACTGCATACCTCTCAGTAGCTATTCGTTTGGAAAACTTAGTGCAAATAATTTTTTACAGATGCTGAATAAGACTGAAAATTTCCCAGCAATTATGGTTCGATTATTTTTAGTATATGGCCCAAATCAAAATACTCAAAGATTCTTGCCACAAGTCATATCATCTTGTCTATCTGACAAATCCTTTCAAGTTTCAAAAGGAGAACAGCTTCGAGACTTTTGTTTCGTTGAAGATATAATTGATGGCATATTTCTTGCTCTTGAATCTAAAAGATTATTTGGTAATATTTTTAATTTAGCTTCAGGAAAGCCATTAACTATTAGATATATTGTTGAGCACATAGTTGAAATTATAGGAAAGGGAGTTCCAATTTTTGGAGCAATTCCGTATAGAGAAAATGAAAATATGAAGTTGTTTGCTGATGTGTCTAAAGCGAATAAGCTTTTAAATTGGAGAGCTACTAGGGATTTTGATGATTGTCTAATAAAAACAATAGAATATTATCGTAATAATAATTCACAATGAAAAGTGAGCCATTAGTAAGTATTGTAATGAATTGTCTAAATTGTAATGAGTTTCTTAGAGCGTCTATTGATTCTATTTATGAACAAACTTATAATAATTGGGAGATTATTTTCTGGGATAATGCTTCTTGTGATGATAGTTTTGAAATTGCTCAATCTTACAATTCAAAATTAATATATTTTAAAGCTGATAAAACAGTTCCATTATATGAAGCTCGAAATTACGCAGTAGAACAATGTAATGGGGAGCTAGTTGCTTTTCTGGATTGTGATGACATTTGGATTAATACTAAGTTAGAAAAGCAGGTTAAAAAAATTTCAGAATTTACACCCTTGGTATATTCAAAATTTAAATTTATTGATGAAAATTCTCAAGAAATACTTACTAGGTTACCTAACCCACTTATCAATGAAATTTCTAGTCAGCTTTTAATAAATAATCCAATATCTATTAGTGGTGTTCTTATTGATGCTCAACTTTTAAAAAAAGAAAAATTTAATAAAATTTATAATCTATTAGGAGATTTTGAGCTATGGTTTAGACTTTCTCTTACTTATGATTTTGCATTTGTAGATGAAGTTTTAGAGTTTTCTAGGCAGCATCCTAATACAACTACTTTAATCAGTAAGAAAAACTGGATTAAAGAGCAAAGGATTTTCTATAAAGGTTTCTTAAATTCTAATCATGCTAGAAAAAAAGTTGGAACAATGGAGATTTTTAGATATATTTTAAAATGTGAGCTACTCGCTATCATAAGTTTGGTAAGATAATTATAACAAAAGATATTGGTATAAAACTAGTGCACCTTCATCATCAATTACAAAGCATATTAAGCCCAACTTATACTCTTTTTAAAAAAATTGGTAAAAAAAGTGGAGCATTAGATGTTAACTCTTTAAGAGTTATTGCATATCATGATATTCCAAATAACCAAAAAGACTCGTTGTTTGCACAATTGAATTGGGTTAAAAAAAATTGGAATATTGTCTCACCAACTCAATTTGAATTAATGATAAAAGGCGATGAGCCAATAATTGGAAATAATGTGTTAATCACTTTTGATGATGGATTTATTAGTAATAAAATTATCGCAGATGAAATACTAAATCCGATGGGCATCAAGGCAATTTTTTTTATAGTTTCTGATTTTGCTAATATTGAAAATAATGAAATAGCACGCCTTTTTGTTGCTAACAACATAATACCTAATGCTATCGTTGATAATATCCCGGAGAATTTTGTTAATATGCGGTGGCATGATCTTGAAGTTTTACTAGATTATGGGCATACAATTGGAAGTCACTCTAAAAGTCATTTTCGTTTAGACTCTTCTGCTCTGAATCTCGACTTAAAAGAACAACTTATTGTTAGTGGAGACACTTTAAGTAATCGGTTAGGGGTTGATATTGATCACTTTGCGTATACTTTTGGAGATATTGATAGCTTTAGTGAGGTTGCATTAAAAATTGCAAAAAAACGTTATAAATTTATTTATTCTGGAATACGAGGAGATAACTCAAAATTAATATCTTCATATTCAATTAAAAGAGAAAGTGCAGCTTATCAATTACCCAATAATCAGTATCAACTCTTTAGTAATAAATTATTAGGTTCATTTTTAGATGGTTTTGCGGATTTTAGATATAGAAAGCAAAGACTAAAAATAGATTCCTGGGCTCGTTAATACAATGCGATTATCAAAACTATCTTTCGCTCCTCTTCCAGCATATAGAGAAATTACTAAGATATTTAAGGCAATTAACAAAACAGATCATCAATTCAAGGAGAGTTTGTCTATAGACAACTCAAAAACTTTTTGGTTTTCTAGATCTGCTTGGGCACTCTATACAATAGTAAAATTTCGCATGCAAGCTTTCTCTAATAGATCGATTAATATTTGGATACCTGATTATTTTTGTAACTCTTCACTTCTACCAGTAAGATCTTTAGGCGCTAACATTTATTTTTATCCTATTTTAAATGATAGAAAGCCTGATTTAAATGAGTGTAAAAATATGCTCAAGAATAATTCGCCTGATATAATTTTATTCGTTGATTATTTTGGAGAAACTCTGTTTTCGGAAGGGTTGTTTGATTTAGCAAGGATAAATAATGCATGGCTAATAAAGGATTCGGCTCATTGTCTTAAACCTCTATCTCAAGTTAAAGATGCTGATTTTGTTCTGTATAGTCCTCACAAATTGTTACCAATACCTGATGGTGGATTGTTAATTATTCAAAAAAATGGGCCAAATAATTTTTCAAACGAAATGCTAATAAAATTTGACTTTAATAGTATTTACTTTTCAGTAATTAACCAAGATAAGTTTTATAATTTACAAGAATATAAATGGCTATTAAAAAGACTATTACAAAAATTAGGGCTTCCTTTAAAATCTCCTAAAGTTCGATTTAATACTCAAGAGTCTCTATTAAATATAAAACAATTTAGCCACCCAGTAATGAGTGAAATGGCTAAAAAAATATTGTTTTTAACTCGTGTTGACTTTAATCGTGAATCTCAAATTAGAAAGACGAATTATGATGAATGGCGAAAATTATTAATGAATAATGCTTTTCTAAAGACAGTAATTGAAATCCCACCAGTAAATCATGTGCCTTATTTAGCCGAGATTAAAGTAATAGATATTACTCAAGTTGAGAAAATTTTTGACATTTTTAAAAAAGCACAAATCCCTATTTCTACATGGCCTGATTTAGCTCCAGAAGTATTAAAAGAACCTGTAAAGCATAATGTCGCAATTAAAATGAGATTGAGTCGAATTTTTTTACCGGTTCATTCTTCGATTAATCCTTATCTAATTGGATTAACTTTAAAAAACCTCAGAATCAAAGGAGATTAATTTTGTTTTCTGTGAAAGAAATAGATTATTTTGAGTGGAAAAAATATTTCCTGCTTAGTAATAATAATAATATTTTACAAACCTGGCATTATGGCGAGGCAAAAAAAACATGCAGTAATGTGAGCATTATTCGCTTTGTAATATTTAATAATAAAGAGGCTGTTGGTTTAGCGCAATTTATTACAAGGTCTTTTCCAATAGTTGGTATTTTTGCGAGAATGAATCGTGGTCCTGTCATTTTAGGCCGTGAAAAAGATGCCCATACCGAATTATTGTCATTTTCAATTATTTCCGCTCTATTGAAAGAGTTTAAAATAAGAAAGTGGAGATTAGTAGTATTAGCTCCAGAAATTAACGACTCATTAAACGCAAAAAAAACTTTAAAAAAACTTCGATTGTTTAAATTTCATGCTCCAAACTATGCTTCTGGTTTAATAGATTTGAAATCAAATGAGAAAGTTATACAGATGAGTTTTAAAAAAAAATGGAGATATTATTTACGAAAAAGTTTATCAAAAAATCTTAATATTAAACTGAGCGGTGGTTTAAATACTGAATTAAATATACTTCTCACTAAATACAATGAATTACAGAATAAAAACTCATTTACTGGAATTCCAGAAGCTTTGATCGCTTCTTTATCTAAGCAAGTTGATAAAGATTGGAGTTTTAATTTATTTATTGCTAAAGATAATAACCCTTTAAGTGTGGATGATTTATTGGGAATGCTTGTTTTAATAAAACATGGTGATACAGCCACTTATTTGATTGGGCTTACAGAAACCAAGGGTAAAGAATTAAATGTAAACTATGCATTGCTTTGGCATGCTATTTTACATGCCAAAGAACTGGGTTGTGATTGGTTTGATATTGGTGGTCTTGATGAAACTACACCAGCTGGTATAGCACACTTTAAAAAAGGATTAAATTCAAAGTTATATTCGTTAGTTGGTGAATGGATATATGTTTCTATTCCTTTTTATCGTTAATATTAATTCTATGATTTATAAAATTTAGAGAAAGAATATGAATTATCAACCTATGAAAGTAAATTTATTGACCAAAATATTTGTATGGTCTATTGCATTGGAACCTATGCTATATTTTATGGTTTCTGATCCAAATTTAATTGGGATAGGTCTTCATTTCAGCCGAATATTGCAGATAGTTGTTGTCTTTGGGTTCATTACAAGGATTCTTTTAGGCAATAATTACAGCATAATAATACCAAAATCTGGATCTATTTTCGTTTCAGTGATATTCTACTTAGTATCAATTTTAGTTGCTTCATTATTAGGTTTTTTTGTTTTTAATGCCTACCCTTTAATATATACTTTGGCAGTCCATAAACGTCCTTTCATAGAATTAATAATGGTTTTGTACACTTTTATATACTTTGTTTCTTTTAGTGTTTATTTTTTAAAAAATGAAGAAGCAATTAGATATTTTTTTAAAATTACCCTCTTATTATTTTTATTATCATTTATTTTTGGGATATGTGATCTAATTTTGCAACACCTGCTTAAATCAAATGGCCGTTTTGACTTGGGTTATGATTTAATTACAAGGCATTTAGGTGATCCCACAAATGTAGGGAAGCGTTTCCATGGTTTTTTTGGAGAACCTCGAGATGCATTTGGGGCATTAATGTTATGGGTGGGGTTAATATATCTGAAAGATTATTGGCTCGAAGTTAAAAAAAATAGATTAATCCAAGTTACTATTATAGGCATTTTTGGCCTTGCATCAATTTCTGTATCAGCATTTTTAAGTGTATTTTATTCAGCTCTGCTTGTTTTTTATTATTATTTTCCACGTGTTAATTTCTTTGAAAAAATTAAAATATTTATTATATTTGTGTTGATTTCATTAATTATGTTTGGTTTTTCTAATGTTCATCGATTTACAGTATATTTGGACCAAATGAATGTAGTAACCGATTTTTTTTTAGAGGACAGGAAACTATATAGTAATTTTGAGCAACAACGAGTTGATATTGTTCCTATTAAAAAGAGATTCGATGAGATTCGAGAATCTAAATTTATGCCATTAATATTTGGTTCTGGTCTTGGTTCAAGCTCTTTTGAAAATAATCGATATGTGCCTATTGTTGTTGGTGTTAGTACTTGGCAACCTGAAGTTATGAATGCACGTTCAGGTGGAGTTAGACTATTTTATGAGGGTGGGATATTAGGTACTTTTTTATTTTTATATATATTTCTTTCTTATTTGAAAAAAGAGAAGATAAAGTCAAAGTCAATAGTTATTTCAATGCTTGTATTATTGGCTTGTTATTTTGCTCAAAAATCTTATGTCCCATTTATATTTTTAGGAGCATTGGTAGCAGTCGTCAATAGCAAAAAAAAATCTAATAAAATACTCAACGAATAGAGTATCAATTTTTTATAATTAGAGCCTATGATAAACATATTGATTAATGCCCTTGGAGTTGAAGATTCTGGTGGTCTAACTATTCTACAAAATACTATTGATGAGTTATCACTTGATTCTGATAATATTTATGAGGTTTTGGTATACGAAGGAAAGTATATCAATGATTTAATCAATAAATCAGATAGTTATGTAAATATTAATTTTATAATTATTGCAAATCATGGAAATTCAATTAGAATATTTTATGAAAATTTCATATTGCCTTTTTATGTTAGAAGGAATCATTTTAATCTGATTTATAATATGACTGGAACTGGCCAGCCACTTATTAACTCTCCTTCTTTAGTAAAAGTTCAAAATTTATTGTTTTTCTCAAAAACTTTAGATTCAATATACTTCAAAAAAAACTTAAGAATTCTATGGTTTAAACAAGTTTATTTAAAACGAATTATTTTTTTGTTTTTGATGAAATTTTCTAGAAATATTGAAGTTCAATCAAGCCATGTCATAGATGAATTGTCAAATTTTATAAATATAAAAAATAAGACTTTCTACATAAAAAATGACTTTCCTATTTCTAAAAGTATGTTTTTTGATCCTAAAAAGTATAATTTTAATAATGAAATTATTTTTTTATATGTTGTTGGACCTCACTTTATGAGGGTGCATAAGAATATTGAAGACTTTGTCAAAGCTATGAGCACTCTTACTAATCATAATATTAAATTCCATATTAAAATTACTCTTACAAGTGATGAGCTTGCACTAAGCGGTCTATGGGATAAAAAATTAAATAAAGTTACTACTTTTTTAGGTTATGTGGACAATAAAGAATCTTTGCAAGGTCTATATGATGATAATGTAGTTCTAATTTCTACTTCAATTATTGAAACTCTTGGATTGCATGTTATAGAGGCAGTAATTAATGGAATTCTTGTTATAGTTCCAAATGAATCTTATTCAGTTAAAGTGTATGGAAATAAAATTTTAACTTATAATCTTTTTAATTACCTGAGTCTTATTGAAACTATTAATATAATGAAAAAATATAATAATGCTGATTGTCAAAAAAGTATTGTGAATAATCAGGATTATTTATTCCGTAATGCAAGTGATAAATACTCGAAAAGCCATCACATATTTAATGATTTATTAAAAAAGGAGCCTAATGTTTAAAAATAAAATTTTATTAATTGCTGGTGGTACTGGTTCGTTTGGAAATGCTGTGCTAAGAAGATTCTTAACTAGTGATATTAAGGAGATAAGAATTTTTTCTAGAGATGAGCTTAAGCAGGATAACATGAGAAAGCTATACAATGATGATAAGCTTAAATTCTATATTGGTGACGTAAGAGATAAAAATTCAATTGATGATGCAATGAGAGGTGTTGACTATGTTTTTCATGCCGCTGCTCTAAAACAAGTCCCATCGTGCGAATTTTATCCAATGCAGGCAGTCAAAACCAATATTATTGGAACTGAAAATTTATTAAACTCAGCTATTCGTGCAAAGGTTAAGAAGGTCATTGTTCTTAGTACAGATAAAGCTGTTTATCCAATTAATGCTATGGGGATTAGCAAGGCTATGATGGAAAGGGTTGCCGTCTCTAAAGGTAGAAACGTAAAAGATACGATGATTGTTTGTACTCGATATGGTAATGTGATGTCTAGCCGGGGTTCAGTTATTCCTTTGTTTGTAGAACAATTAAAAAATGGGAATCCAATAACTATTACAGACCCTAATATGACTAGATTTATGATGAGTCTTGATCAGGCAGTAGATTTGGTTTTATTTGCATTTAAGAATGGAGAGAGTGGTGATATTTTTGTTCAAAAGGCTCCAGCTGCAACTATCAAATTGCTTGCTAACACGATTAAAAATATTTTTCAAAGGCCTGAGCACGTAATAAAGACTATTGGTACAAGGCATGGTGAGAAGCTGTATGAGACTTTACTGACGAAAGAGGAGATGGTAAAAGCTATTGATTTGGGAGATTATTTCCGAATTCCTGTTGACACAAAAGATCTTAATTACAATCAATATTTTGAAGAGGGTGAAGAAGTCATTACAGAGTCGAGTGAATATCACTCCCATAATACTCACAGATTAAATGAAGAGGAGCTAACAAACTTGCTATTAAGTCTTAGCGAGATTCAAGTTGATTTAAAGGAGTTTCAGAAAAATGGGTAAGCTTAAGGTAATGACTATTGTAGGTACCAGGCCAGAGATCATAAAGCTAAGTCAAGTGATGAAAGAGTTGGATCGACATGTAAATCATACAATTGTCCATACTGGCCAGAATTATGATTATGAATTGAATGGGCTATTCTTTGAGCAACTTGAAATTAGAAAGCCTGATATCTTTCTTGAAGCTATTAAGGGTTCACCATCAGAAACTATTGGTGATATTATTTCAAAAGTAGATAGGGTTTTCGAGGAATTAAAGCCAGATGCATTATTAATCTATGGTGATACTAATAGTTGTTTAAGCGTTATTCCTGCAAAGAAGAGAAAGATACCAATCTTCCATATGGAGGCTGGTAATCGATGTTTTGACCAAAGAGTTCCAGAAGAAGTTAATAGAAAAATTGTAGATCATTTGAGTGATATTAACTTGCCCCTTTCAGAGCAAGCTAGAGATTATCTTGTCGCTGAAGGAATAAGACCTGAAACAGTTATAAAGACTGGCTCAGCAATGACAGAGGTGTTAAGGGCTAATATGAAAAAAATTGAATCAAGTGATATTTTAGAAACAGAAAAACTTGAGTCAAAAAAATATATTGTAATGAGTATTCATAGAGAAGAGAATGTCGATTCTCCACGTAATTTCAGTGACTTACTCGAATCAATTGAAGAGTTAACGAAAAAATATAATATGCCAATTATTATTTCTACACATCCAAGAACGAAGAAAAAACTAAAAGAAATTGGCTATGAAAATAAGAATAAACTTGTTAGATTTTCTAGACCATTTGGTTTTCATGAATATAACAACCTCCAATTAAATGCTTTTTGTGTAATTTCTGATAGTGGAACAATTGCTGAAGAAGCTTCAATTCTAAATTTGCCAGCGGTTACTATTAGACAGGCACATGAAAGACCAGAAGGGATGGATGAGGCTACAGTAATAATGTCTGGATTAAGCAAAGCTAGAGTTTTACAAGCAGTCGAGGTTGCTACAACTCATAATTCACAAGATATTAGAGTGATAACGCCTGTTAGAGACTATGAGGCTGATAATGTATCTAAAAAAGTTCTAAGAATCATTTTGTCTTATACAGATTATGTAAATAGAACAGTATGGCATAAAGATATATGATTCAGAAAAAAATACTAATTTTAGGCTCTACTGGAATGCTAGGCCACGCGGTTACAAATTATTTTCTGAAAATTGATGAATATAGAGTCTTTAACGCATCATTTAAGAATATGTTAAATGATGATTCTATAATTTTAGATGTTTTAGATAATTCTGCTTTAGAGGACTGTATTTATAAGATAAAACCCGATATTATAATAAATTGTATTGGAGTTTTGATTAAAGGCTCAAATAATATAGAAAACTCTATCTATATAAATGCTTGTTTGCCACACAGACTAAAAAGAATTATAAAAAATACCGATTCAAGAATTATTCATATATCTACTGATTGTGTTTTTTCAGGAAAGAATGGGAACTATAAGGAGGATGACTTAAGAGATGGGGATGGTACATATGCTAAAACAAAAATACTTGGTGAAATTATTGATGAGCATAATATTACGATAAGAACTTCAATCATTGGTCCTGAGATAAAAAGCAACGGTGAAGGTCTTTTTAATTGGTTTATGAGCCAGTCTGCTAGTGTAAATGGCTATTTAGAAGCATACTGGTCTGGAGTTACAACTATTGAATTAGCAAGGGCAATTAAGTGGGCTATAGATAATAATATCACCGGGCTTTATCATGTAACTAATAACCAGTCTATAAGTAAGAACGATCTTTTGAGACTTTTTAAAAAATATACAAAAAAAAATATTGAAATTATTCCTTTAGATTTAAAAAATATAGATAAAAGTTTTATTGATACAAGAAAATTAATTAACTATGAAATACCTTCTTATGAATCAATGGTCAAAGAAATGGTAGAGTTAGTTTCTGAAAATAAAGAACTTTACCCACAATATCACATTGGTTAAAATTTTGAGCCCTAAGAGTATCTTAATTGTTACTGAGCTCTTTTATCCAGAAGAGTTTAAAGTTAATGATGTTGCATTATATTGGATAAAAAAAGGATTTAAAGTTGACGTTCTAACTCTTACACCAACATACCCCATGGGAAAGGTTTTCCAAGGTTATAAAAATAGTATTTTAAGGAAAGATAATTTTCAGGGCGTTGGGGTCTTCAGAGTCAGAGCAATTTCTGGTTATCAAAAAAGTTTATTTAAAAAAATTCTTAAATATTTTAATTTTATGATTATTGGAAGTATTGTAGGACTTTTCATTGGAAGAAGATATGATTATGTATTTGGATTCAATGCAAGCTCTCTAACCTCTATGGTGCCAGCATATATAATTAGGAAGATATATAAGAAACCTTTGATGTTGTGGGTCCAAGATCTGTGGCCTGATAGTGTCTACGCTTATGGGTTCAAGAAAACTAAATTTATTTCATATATTTTAGATAAGTTTGTTAAGGTAATTTATCAAAATATTTCATCAATAGCCATATCTGGAAAGGGTTTTGAGTCTAAATTAAAACCTTATGTAAAAAAAAATATTAAATTTAATTATTTACCAAATTGGGCTGATGAATTAAATATGAGTCTAGAAGGTATAAAGTTAAGTAAGGATGAAAAAGTGCATTTTACATTTGCAGGTAATATTGGAAAAGTCCAAAATTTAGAAAACATAATTAAGGCTTTTTCAAATTTACCTGAACCTTATCTAAAAAAAGCACAATTAAATATTATTGGTGATGGTTCTAATCTTGAGTCTCTAAAGGGACTATCTAGTAATAATAATAAAATTATCTTTCATGGGAAAATTAAACGAAGTGATATGTCCAGATATTATAAATCTAGTGATTTTTTGATTGTATCGCTAATAGATAAACCTATTTTTGATGTTATTGTACCTGCTAAAGTTCAAACGTATATTGCAGCTAAAAGACCTATTTTGGCAGTTATTAATGGCGATTCTGCAGCTATTATCGATGAAAATAATCTAGGCTTAAGTGTTGGCCCATCAAATATTCCATTAATCCAAGAAGCGATGCAAAAATGCATTAATATGACTGATGCTGATAAAGCGGGCTTTACAAAAAATAGCGAAAAGGTGTTGAAAACAGTATTTAATAAAGATGCTATTTTAAATAATATTACTAATATTTTAATTAACTAGTTTTTTCAAATTAAACTATATTAAATTATTCAGAAACTTTAATGCCTATTTTTTTAGCAAAATGATTTGTAGCGCTGACATAGCCCTCTACACTCCCGCAGTCAAAGCGCTTACCATTAAACTTATATGCTAAAACCTTACCTTGTTTTGCTTGAACAAGTAAAGCATCGGTAATTTGTAATTCTTTATTTTTATCGGGTTTAATTTGTCTAAGGATGTCAAAAATATCAGGAGTAAGTATATAACGACCAATAATTGCTAGATTACTTGGTGCCTCATCTATTCTAGGCTTTTCAATCATATTATTAACTAGATAAATATTATCTGAATTATCTATAAGCTCACCTGTAATAATTCCATACTTATTAGTTTTATTTTTTGGAACTTCTTCAATTGCTATTATTGAACATTGAAATTGATTATAAATTTTAACCATTTGAGAAAGAACACTTTCATGAATAAAGTCGCAAAGATCATCCGCCAAGATCACAGCAAAAGGCTGATTTCCAATTAGTGGTTCTCCGGTTAATATTGCATGTCCGAGCCCAAGCATCTGCCGTTGTCTGACATAAGTAAAGCTGGCTTGATCTATTACTTCTTTTATTTCACTTAAGTAGTGCTCTTTTGATGTATTTTTTAATTGCGCTTCTAATTCAATTGCATCATCAAAATGATCTTCAATTGATCTTTTTCCTCTACCAGTAACAATAGCCATATTAGAAATTCCGGCAGATAAAGCTTCTTCCACACCATACTGAAGAAGTGGCTTAGTAAGAATTGGAAGCATTTCTTTAGGAACTGCTTTTGTAGCAGGAAGAAACCGTGTTCCATATCCTGCTGCAGGAAAAAGGCATTTATTAATCATAAATTTTTAGAATAGATCCAAGTATTAAAAGATTTAATATAATGTTAACAGAATGATGATTAAAGTATACCAATCCTATCGATTAAAGTATGTAAACACAAAAGAGACTATTTAATTTTTTTTGATGTTTTAGCTAATTACGTTTTTCGTTAAATGATTTGGAATAACTTAAGCTGAATGATTCAGCTCCAATAGGACTCATATGGACATTATCTCCCCATTTTGAGAAGTCTAAAAAATTCTTATCATTTATAAAATTTTGCATTACTGTGATATTATCAATTTTTTGAATTTCTTCGGCGATCTTATTAAGTGTATTAAGATCTTTTTCATTAATAGGGATTGGTGAAGGAAGAAATACAACAGTAAAGGTATAATTATTATCGTTACCTTTTTGAGCCATATCCTTAGCCCAATCAATTAATAATACTTTGTTAGTCAATACATCTTTAAAGTAGACCTCACTTGGATATATTATTTTTGTTGAAGAATAAAAAGGAATATACCCATTATTTTTATGAGAGGTTAAATAAATCTTTTCGCTAGATTCAAATCCTTTAAGACTCATTTCACTATTTAATTTAATCGACTTATATGCAGAGGAATTCAAACTAAAGGGAGGTCGTAAATTTTGACTTGGCAGGCTATTTAGAACCTGTCCTTTTTTCGATAATAAATTATTATAAAGTAGCTTTGCAAAGGCTAGATTTGCAAAGTTCATATTGGGCCCATCATTATTTGTGATTATTGAAAAAGGAGATAGAACATAAATAAGTTCTCTTTTTTCATTTCCATATTTTTTATTGAGCTTATTTATGATGTGATTACCAATATGCCCATAACCCTCTAAGCTTGTGCTTCTGCAACATGAAGCATTATAGTAATCATTCGAAATTAGATTTGGTTTAACCCCATGAAGTCCTCCACTTCCTCCAATTTGGATGTACTTATAATTTTTTTTCAGCGACTGTTCAATTTTTGTAGCTACAACAAATGCAGATCTATTATCAGGCTTAATAATATGCCTTTCAAATATATTAGATTCAAATATTGATGGATTTCCTAAAAATGAATAAAGAGAAAGCTCATATAAGCTAATAAGGAATAAACCAAATAATATTTTTTTAAAATTGGAAGTATATGAATTCATTTCCTGTTCTTTTATAGAATGATTGAATTAGAATATAAGTTACTAAAATAAAGGTGCCAGACAGATTCATCCGTAAAGATATAAAATCACTAAGTGAACGTCTGCCCCTAGTTATTACCTCAAAGTACATAACTGGAGAAATTAAAGCTGTTATGAATATCATAATAGTATAGAACTCTAAACTAGGTAGCTGTAAATAAATTATTGGTCTTAAGATGCTATGATAAATTTGTAG
>Ga0075444_10001064_pt1 | contig 16632 bp, 15 predicted proteins | sample CoawatmetaG01DNA_FD_76836 | JGI IMG/M metagenome (GOLD analysis project Ga0075444, IMG submission 76836) | Marine microbial communities from the West Antarctic Peninsula - Coastal water metaG017-DNA | ecosystem: Environmental > Aquatic > Marine > Coastal | place: Atlantic Ocean: West Antarctic... | reverse complement strand
TTATATCTACGCGACAAGTCGTTTCTCCCGCGTGGAGATACCGATCGTTAATGATCATGCCTACGGACGCATTTCGCATCTAATGAGATGTGGCTGGACACATCGGAAACCATCAACGACAACAAATACGGAGCAAATAAAATGATCGGCGAGAGTCAAAACGCAGAAGGCCTAACTAAAGAACAGCAGAAAGCTGTCGAGTATTTCGAGCAAAAGCTCACTTACGAAATGGGGCCAGGGCTATTAAAATCGGCTGTGGAATCAAAGCAAGCAATCACTGTTATCGATATGCGCACTCCTGAGCTGTATGCTGCTAGTCATGTTCCCGGCGCCATCAATTTGACTCTCAAGCAACTACAAGAGAGCACCGCCGCGCTGAACAAAGATCACACGATTGTTGTTTATGCCTACGACATTACTTGTGCTCTATCAACTAAAGCGGCCTTGCTGCTTGCTAAGCAAGGTTTTGTAGTGAAAGAACTCTATGGCAATTTCGCTGAGTATGCTGCTGGTAAGTATCCACTTGAAGGCACTAGCGTTGGCGCTACTTGCGGTCAGGGCTGCGGATAATCCTCGGCCTTTCGGTTTCTTTTCTTTGGCTATGCTCCTAAAAAAAGAAAGAAGCGATCACTCGCTTCTTTCTTTTTCGTCAACACCAGGGGGAAGTTTCTTTCTTAATTCGAGACTTGTTAGCGTCTTTCTTTGATTTCATCGGACACGTGGCCGAGAATGCCACCAGCGGCTCCTCCAATTAGAGCTCCTTTGAGGGCGCCGTTCTTGCCTCTGCCATCGCCGATGACACCACCAATTACAGCTCCTCCCACTACTCCAATTAATGTGTCACTTGGGCCTTCAGAACGTCTGTCGTAGACTCCGACTCGTGGTCGTTCTGGAACCTGGCAAGGCTCTGGCTGTCTGCCTCTGTCCCTATCGCGGTCGATAATTATTACTGGCGGTGGGCAGTGGGGTTCAGGTCGGCGAATAATTACAGGTGGTGGGCAATGAGGTTCAGGTCTTTCAATCACAACCACAGGTGGTCGGCGATGTTCTGGACGCTCGATTATTACCACTGGTGGTGGTGGTGTGAAGAAACGAGAGGCTTCTTCACAGGGCAGGTGACCAGCGTTGTAGCGTCTGCCGTCTTGGGAACGCACGACCACATCACCATCTCTTTCAATTTGCAGGTCGGCTAGGGTGCAGTTGCCGCTGTTGCGCGATGTTTCTTGAATTAGTCTCGAGAACTCGCGTGGATTCATATGCTGACAGTCTTCTCTCAGCAAGCTGGCGGCACTGGCTGCATCTCCTTCGCGCAGTTCGCGGGCGGCCATTCTTGCGTCTCGGTTGATGAAGTAGCCTTCGTCCATTTAACAGTACCTCGAATGTTGGTGTTGAAGTCGATGGTGACATTCGAAGCGCTTTTGTTAGTGGGGGGCAGGTAATTGCGCTTCGATAGGTTTCACTTTGGGGCACAAATGTGACACGAGTGTGAAACTAATCGAAGCTAGAGAAAGGGAATGAACTTAGCCGCTGCCTGGGAGGTAATTGTGTGCGAAAAGGCCACCATGTCTTCGCAAATAGGCAGACCTGAAATCATTGCCTCTAGTTCCTCGGTATAACAGGTGTTGACTGTTCCGCCCATTCTATGTACGGCCTTCTGCGCGCGCATCATTTGGCCTTCCAGGGCGTTCAGGTTTTCAGCATAGATAGTGGCAGAGATGCCTATGCCTGTGGCTGCCATTTCGCTCTCGCAAAAGGCTCTGAAGTGCGCCAGGTGCGTGGCCGGTGTTCTGATTTCCTTATATCTTTCGACGGTGTTCAGTTCGCAGTTAAGGCGAAAACGTGCTTGCCTTTTTAGGGCTGCCATATTGCAGGGCCTTAGATACATTGAAAAAGAAAGCTCAGCATCGCAATCTAGTAGTTTGTCCATCAAGCCAAAATTAACTTCAAGGGGCAAACTAGTTAAGTGAATAGTCGAGACATACATTCCATCTATTAGCACGTAGCGAGGCTTGTGCTCAAAGCCAGCCACACAGAGCGAGAGTAAGTCGCTGCCGCTGTTTATCGAATTGGTGGCATGAAGATCTGGCTCAGGGTGCGAGGGGCTCAGTTGGGCATAGAGCAAGCGGCGCACATCAACCGCCGAGACTGCCTCTACACCAAGGCCGTGCTTGCCAATGCGGTCGGCCAGTTTGAGAAAGCGCGAGCGCGCTCGTGAAGGCATTGGCGCGCCTGCTTTTGAGTCTTGGTTTGCCATTTCTACTTTTGAAACTTCTTTGCTAATCAAGTAAAAATCGCGCTGCTCTGGGTTGCTTTGGGCCCAGCTTGGTGGCGAATAGATTTGCAGACTGCCCGATTGATCATTGGCGAAATCGACAATCAGGTCGGCTATTTTGAGGCGCTGCACTGCATCAAGATTGGCTAGGTCCTGATTGTTGATTTTGAGACAAGAGCAATTAGAGCCGCTACCGACAAGGGATGACGAGAGTTCGCCCTCTGGCAGATAGAGGGGCAGCGGTTCTCTGATGTACCTAATTCTCTTTAGCCACCATTTCAGGGGCTTCAGTTCTAGGGCTTTGACATTGCCGGCTATTAGCGAGAAGGCGCAGATAAAGGTCAATAAGTTGGCTGGAATATTGCCTATGTACAGATGGGGGTCAATATAAGATGACAGTTTGAGGGCTACTAAGCTTGCGGCAATTAGACAGAAGAGAGGAATTGGTTTGAAATCAAATATTCGAATCGGGCGGTCCAAAATTACCACGGGGTATCTATCCATGAACACCTCATGCGCATTTAGATGGCGAGCTTCTCGCTTGACAAGTTAGTCGACAGTAACATCGAAGCCCGTGAGCTTATATGGGGAAAAGGATAGATTTAGATGAGACAGACCTGGAAGCGCAGTTTTCACTTATCTGCTGCGTCTAGCTGCTTTTGCTTTAGCCTATCTGCCTCTGCTCGTTTGTTCTCTCCCAGGGCTGTTAGTGCTTTTGCTCGCAGGGTGTAGAGAGCAGGTAGATTTGGAGCTTTCGCGATTAGTAGATTGTAGTCAGTTAGAGCTTCCTTGTACTTACCAGTTTCAAGGTAAGCATTGGCTCTTAGAGTAAGTAATGTCACCGTAGTCTTTTCCGAAAACCACTTTGGATTGCTCAGGCCGGTCTTCGTAAGGGCAATTAGCTTTTCTGGTTTGTTCCAAGAGACATAGGCTCTTGCTAGCTCAGGGTAAGTGAAGCTACGCATGGAGGGATTGTTGAGTATGGGCAAGAGCAACTGCTCGGCACGGTTGTATTGCTTTAGTTTAGTGTTCATGCGGGCATTGAGAAGAATTGGTATGGGGGAGGACGTGCTGTACTCTTTTTGATAGCGATCGGCTAACTTTATGCCAAGCTCTAGTTCGTCCAGATGATCTGCTAAATCGACAGCGCGAAAGAGGGCTGTTTGGCTCATTGGCAGTGGCAGTAATTGCTGAAAGTCTGCTCTAACATTTTCTTCTTGCAAGAGTCGCTCACTAAGTTCTATTTTCATAAGCAGAAGCCGTGCTATATCTTTCTTGCTTTTGATAGCCTTTTCTGTCTCTGCCAGCGCTTCTGTGGGCTTACCTGCCGCTGCTATTCTGGCGATTCTTTTCTCATCGTCTGTGGCATCAGTGGGGAGGTAGAGATTTGTTTTCCCCCAATCTTTGAAGGCTGGACTTGCCCAGCTGTATGGAATTGTATTTGCCAGCATGAGCAAAAGCAAAAGTATTGGTGCAACAGACTGTATTGTCGTCATGGAATCTTCTTGCTGTCTGGCTTAGTTTCTGTTTTAGTTTCTGGTTCAGTTTCGGGCACAGTGATCTGCTGTGGCCAATATGCCACAAAGCTAGCCTGATTATGGCTTAATTGCCTATTGTTGCTTAAATTTGACTGCTTAATTAATGGTGCTGGGAACTTTCGCCAGGGCCTCCCGTCGCCCGGTCCACCAAAGTTAAGGAGGATGTGTTATGGCCACTGATGTCACCACAACTGCTGTGGATAAAATGAATTGCTTGCTTCAGGGCGAACTGAGTGCATTAGAAACATACAGACAGGCGCTTGAAAAAGTAGAAGATCCAAGAGCTAAAGACGTTCTTATGCAGTGTCACATGTGTCATTCGCGAAGAGTCGATGCCATTGTTGAGAAAATTGTTTCACTGGCTGGCAAGCCCGCAGAAAATTCCGGTGCCTGGGGTTCGTTCGCTAAATTGCTAGAGGGTGGTGCCACTGTCTTTGGTGATAAAGCTGCCATCTCAATGCTTGAAGAAGGCGAAGATAAAGGTCTAGCTGACTATCGCAAGCTGGCATCTGATCCTGATTTGTATGTGCGAGAGTTGGCTGCTGATCTGATCTCTAAACAAGAAGGTACCCACGAGAAAATGCGTAATCTCAAGCTTTTAGTGAAGTAAGCGCGACCAACTTATTGCCAGCTTCAACTATTGTTTTTCTAAGTGCGAGGCAATTTCATAGTTGTGGCGAAAGCCGTCCACGCGGCAGGAAGGCTCAACAGCTGAGGGGCTAAGGGTTTGCTCTAGTTGATCTCTGGTCGTTGTATTGGTCGAATAATTCTCTGAAAGTTGAGTAAGGTTATGGCAAGCGCCAAGTCGATTTAAGTCGTCTACTAGCTGCCTGCCTTTTCCGCTGTTGACTTGTTTGCGGCCTCCTAGACCAAGCTGCAAGCGCTGCTCAGTTTGAATTGCTTTAGCAAAGGCCAATCGTGCTTCGCGAAAGTTATTGTGTATCAAATGGCAGATGCCGATCTGATTGTAGTAGAGAGCGTTTATGGGTGGGGCGCTATTGTTAGCGGCCCATCCGATGTCGAAAAATTGGTCAAGATCTGGATAGTAATTGCCTGGTGAAATTGTTCCTGAGGTTGCTCCTTGTAGCGGCCTGGTGTGGATTTGGCAAAATGGTAAAGGCGGGCTGTAAACCCAAAGGCCGTTTTTAAGGGCTTGCAGTGGAATATCCCTATGTGGATCTTTGGCACTATATTCAATGTCGTCTGATGGACAGCGAGAGCTCGTGGATTCAGGGCATGCTCCGCTCAGCTTGCTGCTTCCCGACCAAAATATGAGTGCAATCAGCAGCCAGAAGTGGCCGCTTGTAAGGGCTTTTTGCTTGTTCATAGTAAATGTTGATATCTAGTAACGGGTTTCTACAGCGAGATAAAGTCTCGCATCTTCTAAAATATGCGATTTTGCTGGAATGTCAAGGGTTGACCGCTTCGTCTTGAAAATCTTATCTCTGTCTAGTCTTCTTCGGTTTTAGCAGTGGCTGCGGGTGAAGGAGATGGCCGCCGACAGACCAGGCAATAAATTACTGGCAGAACCAGGAGGGTCAGTAGAGTTGAACTTACCAGTCCGCCAATTACAACTGTGGCCAGCGGTCTTTGCACTTCCGCGCCGGAGCCGCTGGAAAGCGACATTGGTAGAAATCCAAGGGCTGCTACCAGAGCCGTCATTATTACTGGTCTAAAGCGGGCCTTGACCCCTTCTGTGACAGCTTGCTCGACGGGGTGGCCTTTGTCTACCAGGCGATTGATATATGAAATCAAGACTACACCGTTAAGCACAGCTACGCCGAACAGGGCGATGAAACCAATTGCTGCTGGAACGCTCAGATAAAGGTGGCGCAGGTAGAGGGCGATGACGCCGCCTATTAAGGCAAAGGGTACATTAAGTAAGACCACTAGCGCGTGCTTAACTGTGCCAAAAGTCATGGCTAGAAGAATGAAAATGATGATGATCGAAAGCGGCACGAGAATGGCAAATTTGCGCATGGCTCTCTCTTGATTTTCGAACTGGCCGGCCCAGGTAATATGTGACCCGTGGTCAAGTTTTACTGATTTGATTTTTTGCTGACATTCTTTGACAAAGCTGCCGATGTCGCGACCGCGCACATTGCACTGAACGACGATGCGACGAGCACCTTGCTCTCGATTGACTGTCTCTAGACCAGACTCAAGTTTTACTTTTGCCACTTGCGAGAGAGGAATGTGCTTGCCGGAACTAGTTTCTACCAGTAAGTCGGCTACGCTGTCTGGCTCCATGTTAATGCCTTGCGGTAGCCTCACTCTCAGATCAAAGCGTTTACGTCCATCCAGAATTTGCGATACTGATGTACCGATAATAGCTGTTTCAGCCAGGGTTTTGATATCGGCCATGTCGACCCCATAGCGAGCCATGCGCACGCGGTCTGGAACAATTAGCAGTTGCTCTGCTCCTTGCAGCTTCTCTACCTGTAAGTCTGCTGCACCGGGTATAGTGGCAATGATTCTTTCAATCTCTTTGGCTTTGCTTTGTAGATAGTCCATATCTTCGCCAAAGATTTTTACTGCTATATCTGCGCGCACGCCAGATACTAACTCGTCGACGCGCATGGCAATTGGTTGGGTGAAGTTGAATTGAGCGCCGGCGATGTTCTTTGTAAGTAGCTCGCGCATGCGTTGGGTGAGCAAGTCTTTAGTGACGCCTTTGGGCCAAGCCGACCGCTCTTTTAGCATGACAAAGCAATCGGTGCCATAAACACCCATGGGGTCTGTGGCAAGATCTGGTCTACCGGTTCTGGAAACCACTGTTTTTACTTCAGGCATCGAGCGAATTAGAGTCTCTACTTCAGTTGAAATTTTCAAGGCTGAGGGCAGTGAGATACTAGGAATGTTCTTGATTTCAACTAGAATGTCGCCTTCGTCTAGCCGTGGTACAAATTCGGTGCCTAAGAATGGTAGAAGTAGTAGTGAGCCGACAAAGATGATTAAGGCTGCAGCCAGGGTGGCTAGCTTATGCTGCATGGCGATGCTAAAGGCCAAGGCATATGGTTTGTAGAGAAATTTGATTATCGGGTTATCTTTCTCTTTTGGCGCTTTTTTGATGATCAGTACTGACAAAACCGGCACTAGCAGAAGAGAGACAAAGAGTGAACCTAAAAGTGCTGATGAAACAGTCACCACCATTGGTGAGAAGAGTTTGTACTCCATGCCTTCTAACCCTAGAATCGGCATGTAGACAACCGTGATGATGGCAATGCCAAAGAGAATAGGTCTAAAGACTTCTTTTGCCGAAGCTTCAATTATTGCTTGGGTACTGAGCTTAGGCGCTTCGGGGTGAAGGCGCGCTTCTTCTTGAGCTTCGCTTAAATTGCGCATGGCATTTTCTACCATAACAATTGAGCCGTCTACGATCATGCCAAAATCAACTGCTCCCAGGCTCATGATGTTGGCTGTTACACCAAGCAGTCTCATGCCAATAAAAGAGAACATCATAGAGAGAGGAATAGCCGAGGCACAGATCAGTGCTGCTGGCAGGCTGTCTACAGTCAGTAGCAAGACGATGAGAACAAGGGCACCGCCTTTAATCAAGTTGTCTTTTACTGTCTCAATGGTTTCGCCTACTAGGCCAGACTGGTCGTAGAAGGGTTCTATCATCATGCCTTCTGGCAATGACTGAGAAATTTCTTTCAATTTCTCTTTTACTCTTTCAATTACAGCCTGACTATTTTCGCCTTTGAGCATCATTACTAGGCCGAGCACGACCTCGCCCTGGCCGTTTCTGGTGGCGGCGCCCTGGCGCAGTGCGCTGCCGTGATAAACTTTGCCGATATTTTTAATTGTTATTGGTACGCCGTTAACAGTGCGCACAATTATATTTTCGATGTCTGTCAGTGAATTGGCTCGGCCCAAGCCACGTACAATAAATTGCTCTGCTTCATGATTGATGATTCCAGCACCAAAGTTGTCATTGTTCTTTTCTATGGCCGAAAATACGTCTTTCATTGAAAGACCATATTGTTGAAGCGTTGTTGGTAGAACTTCTACTTCATACTCATCGGTGAGGCCGCCCCAGGTGTTAACCTCAGCCACCCCAGGCACAGTGCGAAGTTGATACTTAATATCCCAGTCTTGAATGGTTTTTAGTTCAGTGGCTGAGTAGCCCCGACCTCTTAAAACATATTGATAGATTTCACCCATAGCAGTTGAAATTGGCCCAAGCTGTGGGTTTATGTTGGCGGGCAGGCGGGCGCGTGCACTTTGTAAACGTTCTAGGACGAGCTGCCTGGCAAAGTATGTGTCAACTTTGTCTTTGAAAATAACTGAAACAACAGAAAGTCCGTACTTCGAGATTGAGCGAGTCTCATCAACGTTGGGCAGACCGTTCATTACTGATTCTAAGGGAATAGTTACTAGCTGCTCAACTTCTACTGGTCCCAGTCCGGGCGATTCGGTGATGATTTGTACCTGATTGTTGGCGAGGTCAGGAAAGGCATCAATAGGTAAATTGAGAAGGGAAAAAACACCAGCGGCACTTACTGCTAAAAATAGAGTGAGCACCAGCAATCTTTGACGAATCATGCCGGCTAGAAAGTTTTCCATTCTCAGCGAACCTCTTAATCTTCTTGGGCGCCATTGAGGCGTTTTAAGAATTCGGCTTTCAGTGTCAAGCTGCCACTATTTACTACCGGAGCGCCGCTTCTCAGGCCTGATTTAATCAAGTAACCATCGAGCAATCTTTCGCCTAACTCGATTGGTCGTTTGGCGAATTTGCCACCACCCAAATCTTCAAAGACAAATATCTCTTTGCCGTAGCGCTGCACTGAGTTATCGGCGACGTAGGGTAAAAACTCTTTGCGATGGGTGTGAATAATTGCTGTGCCAAACATTCCTGGCTTGAGGACCATTTGCCGGTTAGGCAGAACTGCCCGAGCGAGAAATGTACGACTAGCGTCTCCCGCTAGTGGTTGAATATAGCTAATCTTGCCGTCAAATTTGCGGCCCCCCAGGCTGTCGCTGGCAAAGGTGACATTCTGGCCTATTTTTACCTGGGCCAGATCTTTGTCGTAGATTGTAATGTCGAGCCAGATATCAGAAAGGTCTGCCACCACATACAGTGGATCAGCGGTGTTAACCACATCGCCAAGAGTAATGTTTTTCTTGATGACCACTCCCGCTCGCGGGGCTGTTAGCGGGCTCTCACTTTCGATTTTATGATTGTCATAATTGCTGAGATGCTTGCCATAGGTTGAAAGCATGGCATCGGTTTCAGAATTCAAATGGACATCGTGTTCTTTAATACCACGCAGCTCTATTGTTAGTTGATCCACTTGATTCTTGGCTGCAAGCACATCTTTGAGTGGAGCAATGCCTTCATCTGAGAGCTTGTTGAGGCGGTCAAGATTTTTGTTGGCAAGTTCTAGGCGGGAGTTTAGTTGATCTGCTTGAATTTCATTGGCGTGTTTTTGATGGATATAATCGCCAATTAGCTTTGTCACTTCTTTGTTTTGTACGATTGCTAGAGTTTGACCCTGGCGAATGAAATCCCCAAGATTTACCTTGTCGACAGTAATGCGGCCGGCCACCATTGAATTGATATGAAAGACATTATTTTCATCGGCTTTCAATTCACCAGTGGTCTTAATGTCGCTCTATAGCTCATGTCTTTGATCGGCTGACTTTTAATTCCAGCATTGTTAATGGCTTCGGGGCTGAGCGCAATTATGTCTTCTGTTTGGGCTGCGCCACTTGAAGAAGAATTAGAAGATGTAGAAGAAGCAGAAGAATTAGTGGAGCCGCTAGCACTACTAGATGATTGATTGCTGCTGCTTGGGCTGCCGTCTTTCGATTCTACTGTGCTTTGATTGCAGCCGCTGAGCCAAAAGGGAGAAAGCCCAATTAGCAACCCTAGCGGTATCGCAGCAACACTTAGCCGTGAAGCCTTCGTTGTTGCCAATTTATTTTTTCCGACCATAGTTGTTTAAACGCTTGCTTTGAGAATTGCTTTGGCACAGGTTCTCATGTGTTCTGCCTCGGCTTCTCGATAGGTGGCAGCCAGAAGATTGGCATAACCATCTAGTGAGTGAGCGACATCAGGATGATTCGGTCCTAGACATTTAGTGCGAATATCAATAGCGCGTTTGTAGTTCTTTTCTGCTTGCTCATATCTACCATCGGCCCTCATGATTTCAGCCAGATAGTGTAAGCAAGCGGCTACATCTGGGTGGTCTAGACCCAGATTCATCTCGCGCAATTCGGTTAGTTGCTTCAGCAAGGCCTCAGCTTCTTTGTATTTAGTTAGTTGCAGATAGCAGATGATCAAACTATCAATGCATGCCTGGGTATCGGGATGGGCCATGCCAAGCTTGCGCTCGCGCAAATCCATTAGTCTCTTCCAGTATGGCTCTGCCTTTTGATAACGGTTGTGGTTGTGATAGAGGCAGGCAAGATCCCATAGTCGGGCCTCGGCTTCTGGGCTTTCCGGGCCTCGAGCCGTCTCGCTTATGGTCAATGCTTCTTTATAGAGGTTTTCGGCAAGAAGATACTTGTTGTCTGATTGATGGACGAAAGCAATGCTGGCTAAGATTTCGGCTACTTCTGGGCTTTGGCGTCCGAGGGACCGTTCGCGAATACTGAGAGCGCGCTTGTAGAGCCGTTCTGCTTCAGTAAAGCGCCCCTCGTAAATGTATGAACCAGCAAGATTGGTGATGCAAGCCACTACTTCTGGATGATTTGGACCGAGCGTGATCTCTTTTAAGCTCAAGAGCTTCTCTAGGTGGGCGCTTGAATTTTTATGGTGACCATTGGCTTGACTGACCGCCGCTAGATTTACGAGAACGGGAACGAGGTCTACGTGGTCATCTCCAATTGTGTCGGAGAGAATGATCAAGGCTTCAGTTAAGAGCGGTTCTGCTTCTTCGTAGCGCTCGAGTGTCAAATAAACATTGGCCAAGTTGTGAAGAATGTCACCAACTTCTGGATGGGCTCTACCAAGAGCTTTCTCTTTGACACTGAGGGCCCGTTTGAACAACTCTTCGGCCTGGCGGTTCTTGCCTTGGGCGGCGTAGATCAAAGCTAAATTGTTTACAGAGGTCGCTACCTCGGGGTTTTCGGGGCCCAGTACTTGTTCGTAAATTTCGGTCAGGCGCTTACAAGGCTCTTCGGCCAGTTCGTGATTGCCCTCGAAGAAATAGAGGGCTGATAGGTTGTTTAGGGCTGCTACAACAAGATCGTCGTGAGGTTTGAGCATGCCGTCGCGAATAGCCAAAGTGCGCTTGAAGCAAGGTTCAGCTTCGCGATAACGTTGGGTCTCGAAGTATAGTTCGCCCAACTTTTCTGAGCATGTTGCCACGTCTAGCTGGTTCTCGCTATCTTCTGCTGCCGCTAGTGCGGCCTTGAACAAGCTTTCAGCCTGTTCGAGGCGGTCGGCCTCAAAGGCCTGGATGCCTTGTTCGAAAAACTTTTCCCAATCTTTGCTCATCTGAGAATGTATGTTTCCTGATTAGTCTTTCCAGAACATTTCTAAAGGAAATGTCAAGAAAATCGCTAGTACGATCACATGTTAATTCTACCCAGCTTTCAATCTGTTCTAATGATGCAAATAAGATGCTAATAGTCATTAGTGATTCTAGGGCGAATAATATCTAAGCATTGCCCATATTGGGCTAATTTGGGTGCGAAGTGAAGAAAGAAATATTTATTGCTAAGTCACGCTTTCATGCCACTGCGGATGAAATTTTTGATTGGCACGAGAAGCCGGGCGCTTTTGAGCGACTTTCACCCCCTTGGGTGGATGTTAAGTGTGTTGAACGCAGCGGTGGCATCAAGGACGGCTCCAGGGTGGTCTTGTTGTTGGAAAAGGGCCCGGTGCGTATGCCTTGGGTGCTTGGCCACAAAGACTATGTCAAGGGCAAGAGCTTTGTTGACTACCAGATTGCTGGCCCTTTTGACTATTGGCAACAGAATCATGATTTTGAAGAAGATGGCCCGGCCCATTCTTATCTTACTGATCGCGTTGAGTTCTCCGTGCCCATGGGCCTGGCTGGCAAGATTGCCGCTGCTGGCTTTATTCGCTCCGAGCTTAGCCGTTTGTTCCGCTACCGGCATGCCTTACTTGCTCGCGATATGGCTTTGCTAAAGCGTTACGGCCAAAAGCCTTTGAAAGTTTTGGTTAGCGGCGCCACTGGGCTAGTGGGAGAGCGACTTGTGGCTATGCTCCTCACCCAGGGACATTCAGTGGTACGTCTCAGTCGCCGCGAGGGTGAGGTGGCTATAGATCCGTCAACGGGGGCGAGTGAAGCCGGAGGAGCTGTTAAAGATGGGGCTCTCACTGAGATTTTTTGGAACCCACTGGCCGGGACAATCGAGTCTAAACTTCCTAACGATTTAGATGCGGTTGTGCATTTGTCTGGTCGAAACGTTTCTGCCGCTCGCTGGACCATAGAAGAAAAACAATTGATCCACGAGAGTCGAGTGAAGAGCACTCAGTATTTGTGCCAATTACTGGCCGCACTAGAGAAGAAGCCCGAAGTGCTGGTGTGCGCGTCAGCAATTGGATATTATGGAAACCGAGGCTCTGAGCCATTGACTGAAGATGCCAGTGAGGGCTCAGGTTTCCTTGCTGAAGTTTGTATTGATTGGGAGCAGGCGGCAAACACAGCCAAGGCTTCTGGTATAAGAGTGGTTCTGGCCAGAATTGGAGCTGTGCTTAGTCCGAAGGCTGGGGCTTTGGCTAAGTTGCTGCCGATATTTTCGGCCGGTGGTGGTGGCCGAATTGGCGATGGCAAACAATATTTCAGTTGGGTTTCAATTGATGACGTTTGCGGTGCCATCTATCATGCCATTGTCACTAAGCAGGTTGAGGGGCCACTAAATGTAGTGGCGCCGAATTGTGCTACTAATGCCGAGTTCACTCGGGCCATGGGGCGAGCTTTGCTTAGACCGACGCTATTTCCGGTTCCTCCGGGGGCTCTTCGTATTGCTTTTGGTGAAATGGCGGATGCTTTGTTGATGGCCAGTGTACGGGTCTTACCGCAGAAACTGAAGCAAACCGGTTACGAGTTTCAAGATCCTGATTTGCTTGATGCCATTAAGTTTTTGATTGGTCGAGGGGCCGGGCACAAGTAAATGATAACTATTCTTGGTGGGTTGGCCCTCTTGGCGGTCATCATTTTGCTTGTTAGTGGCGAGAAGCGCTAGAAACTCTAGAGTAAATTTCTACTGCTAGTCACAAGGCGGTCACCGAATGGTCACCACTTGGTTTTATTTCGAAGGTAGTGTGATGGCATGACCGACACCCTACTTTCTTGAGGACCAAACTATGCCATATGCACCTGCCGAGTTTAATGAAGCCCCTTCTGCCAGAACTCTAAATTCCGTTGAGTCAGCAGCATCTAACAATATGATGAATGAAGTTCAAAATTACCAAGAGCAAAAGCGTGGAGCCAATATCATCGGAACAGCCGAGACACTCACTGGTGACGAGGCCGTAAAGAAGATGTTTAATGGCAAAGAAGTCGAGAAAATACTAAAAGATTTTGTCATTAATGAAGATCCTAACGGTGGCATAAAGAAAATCACTAAGGACAGCAATCAAGAACAGGGCGGTCTCAAGCCCATTAAAAGAGAGAATCCAGCCACTGGTAGCTTGAAAGATCACTTAGGCGATTGCCTCTTGCCACCTAAGGGACCAAAGAATATCAAAGAGTTTCAACCTAATTCTGACGGCAGTGAAGGTGAGCCAAAAAAAGGTTCTGTTATCGATAGGACTGAATTTTTGAAAGATTTCATGGAGGGCTTTAAGGTCGGTGCTGGTAGATAGGCCACCTGAATTAAGTGTTCTAGTATTTCGAAGAATCTTCACGCAATCCCCGCTTGGTCGTTCCATGCACCCGGAGATTGCGTGATTTTTTTTCTTCTTTTTTGATTGAGAGTTCGCATTGTAAAGCTGCTCTTCTGTATTTTCTGCCAGTCACAGACTCGTCACTGTACGGTCACCACTCGGTCGCGTTGCTTCGATTATTGTATTTGAGTAGACACCACGCACTTCTAGTGAGGAGAATAGATCATGGTACACGCGCAGTTCGAAGGTGCTCAGTTCCGAACTACTGATTCAGGCACTGCAAGCCAGTCAGATACGGCCTCTGCAAAAATGTTATTTGAATCTCAATCTTACCAAGCTCATGATAAATCTTTGTCTGGCGCTAGAGGTGGCGCTACTGCAGGTGCTGGCGATAATACCGGAACCAAGACTGGCGATAAAGAAATCGATAAAATCATGACTGGCTTTGCTATTAAAGAAGACGATGCGGCTGCCCATAAGAGTGCCATCGCTTGTCGCATGATGAAAGGCCAACGAATCGAGTATGGCCGAATCATCTCAACTGATAAAGACGGTGATGGCAAGCCTTCTCTGCCTGGGCGCGATGGTTCAAGGGGGCCAACTGATCAGGATCGAGCCAGTCGATTTGAATTGTATTTGTGGAACTTGTGTAATCGCCGCAAGTAATTTAGCTTGGGGCAAAATTTGATTTCTGCACTACCGGTGGTGTGTTGAAAATCAGTCAATTTTATAGTCTTGAACCTGTGGAGGAGAATAAACAATGGTATATGCACAGTTCGAAGGAGCTGAAGCGAGTCAGCTCAGTGTTGCTAAAAGGGACAGTGATTCAGTATCGTCGCGAATGTTTGCTGAAGTAGGAAATTACCAGGTGGCCGAGCAGACCGTTTCTAATACTAAAGGTAGCAACTATAGTGCAGAAAAATCGGCTCATAAGAAAGAGATCGAGAAAATGTTGAATCACTTCGGTATAGATGATGCTCAGCAACAGAAGCCCAAGCCCATAGACCCCGGCCATTGTCCGCCGTGGATGACTCCTGATAAACATCCTAATAAGCCAAGCCTGACAGAGGTCAAGCCAGACAAGTATCCAGATAAATATCCAGACAAATATCCTGATAGACATCCGGACAAATATCCCGATAAACCAGGCGGTAAGCCCTGGAACCCAGAGCTTGGAATTTGCGCACCGGGTAGCCCCTACAAGATCAATTGTTTTGACGACAAAGATTCAACGCTCAAAACTAAATAGCCAATCGCAAAAGCTGGCGTGATAGTCTCAAGCGCTAACACGCCAGCTTCTAGCGACTTGAACGTAGTCTGTAGCCTACTCTTGGTATGTTTTCTATCAATGATTGATCATCTTCGCCGCCATCATCGATTTTCTTGCGGATGCGCTTGATTGCGGTGCGGAGCCCTTCTGGGCTGGCGTCCGAATCCGATTCCCAGACTCTGGCAATTAGGGCTTCGGCGCTAAAAACTTGGTCCTTATGCCGGAGCAGGAACTCTAGCAAAGCAAAGTCGCGGGGCAAAAGATGCACTTCTTGACCGCCTCGCATAATGCGATGCTTGGAAGAATCAAGTTCGATGTCGCCAGCCTTTAGTACAGATGAGTTAATCAGAGTTGGACGACGCAGTAATGCTTTTATGCGAGCGCCTAACTCCTTGATGTTGAAAGGTTTGGTGAGGTAATCATCGGCTCCAATATCTAAGCCGGTTTCTTTATCTGTAATAGTCGATTTGCCGGTAAGCATGATAACTGGCGTTGAGCCGCCATTTTCACGAAATTCGCGCAGAATTTCTATACCAGAACAGCTCGGTAGGTCCCAGTCGAGTACTACTACATCAAAACTCGATATCTTTAGGATTTCTCGGGCTAGATCTCCATCATAGGCTGCTTCAACGGTATAGCGCTCGCTCTTGAGCCAGCCAGAGATCATGTCTGAGAGGTCTTGGTCATCTTCAACTATTAGGATTTTAGACATTCTCTCAGTATCCGTTCGATAGCTACCTTCTGGGCAATTATAAATATACCAAACCATTTGCTCTCGGGTCAGCAAGTTTTAGGCTGAGGCGAGGAAAGTCCAGCTATTGCGGTGGTGGAAGCCAAGCGGTCCTGCTTTGCAAGTATTCTTCCGCAGTAGGAATATACAATCTAGTCCAGCTTGATTTGCAGAGTTCTTGTTTTGGAAGACCTTGGAGATATTCGGCCCATGCTCAGACCCATTAGTCTAAGACTGAAGATTCTAGTGCTCGTCTCTTTTCCGTTGCTTCTACAACTGGCACTTTTAGCAACAGTTGCGAACTTGCAAAACCAGGCAGAGAGCGAGGCTCGGCGGGCTGAGATTTCACGGCAAATTGCAGACGAAGTAATTGCTATCACGCGTGATATGGTGTCACTAAAAACTAATTTGGAGGACGCTCCCCTTATCGCGTCTGAAGCGGCTCCGACTAGTCAGTATCAGATATTGAACGATGATATCGAGAGACATTTTCTGAAATTGAGAGAGCTAACTCGAGATAAACCAGTCTTAGCTCAAGCGGTAGAAAAGTCATTTGCCACTATGCATCGGTCGCGGCAACTAGTTGACGATACCCGGGTGGCTTATCAGGCTGGAAAATTAAGGGGGCGGATTGATCGATTTCAGTTTGTTGTTCATTTGCGCCGCCTTACCCTTGAACTCTCTAATCAGTTGCTCAGTATTGGCGATGCTGGTAAAGCTGCAGCAGATGCCAGTCCTGAGAATCAGAGAAAGTTTCGCGAGAAAGTGCAGTTCGTTTTAATTGGTGGAGGCGTAGCCAATATATTCTTAACTCTACTTCTTGCGCTCGTTCTCACTCGTAGTATTGTGAATAGGCTCAAGATCATGAACGACAATAGCTACCGTCTAGCCAGTGATAAGCCGCTCAATCAAATAGTTTCGGGTAATGACGAGATTGCCCAGCTCGATCATGTTTTTCATGACATGGCCTCAGCCTTGAAAGAAGCAGCTCGAAAAGAACGGGCGATTCTGGAG
>Ga0075444_10001062_pt1 | contig 16641 bp, 26 predicted proteins | sample CoawatmetaG01DNA_FD_76836 | JGI IMG/M metagenome (GOLD analysis project Ga0075444, IMG submission 76836) | Marine microbial communities from the West Antarctic Peninsula - Coastal water metaG017-DNA | ecosystem: Environmental > Aquatic > Marine > Coastal | place: Atlantic Ocean: West Antarctic... | reverse complement strand
GTTCTGTATCAGTCATCTCTGAATAGATAATAGACATAGTTGTATCCTCTTTATGTCATTAAGATATAAGGCAGTTGATACCTTATATGGTGTGAGAGCCACACCGCAGATAGTTCACCCGTTATGAGCGTAGTAACCTATCTGCGCTGGGGCAAACAAGAAAAGGCCCACACTCCAGACACAATAAAGCCAATACCATTGGTTAGGTATCGGCTATGCGTCTTTCCTTATGGGCCTTTATATACTATAGACACACACATAATAATGCATCTATAGCGACTGGGACAATCTATTACAATGGACACTAGGCCATCTATAGACTGCTGCTATACAAGAGGGAGCAAGGGGTGCTATCTTGTATCCAGTTTAGGCCAGTATTGAGTAATTGGCTAACCTTTCGAGGTCGTGCCACACTACGCCACCGCGCCTATTTGAGAGAATCGTATCTTTAATACCTCGCGATATATGGCCGCTCAATTCGGCCTATACCTATTGCTAAGTTATTGGGGGGGAGCATTGCCAGCCTAATAAGTTGTTAACAGATTAGCGGCCTTAGCTTTACCCGCAAGGCGACCTAACGCCTATGCAATAGTGCATTCATTATGGGCATAATTATGCGCCCATTGTTACGCTTTCCCTAGTTAAAACTAGCAATTGCCGATATTCGGCTATGCTTCGATGCCATAGGTGCGGCTTTAAATGATCTAGCAGCCCCTATGCCTTTACCGCCGCACAATAGCAGTTTATCTAGTTGTTGCGCCTTTATCTTGCCAGTTTTAAAGGTGGCATCATGTTGATTATTTGAGGCAGTAACAAGCTGCTTAAACTGGGCATGAGTTAGCCCCAATTTACGCGCCTTGTTGATAAGCTTGCGCCAGTCACTAGAACCAACACAAGGCAATACTATGCCTTTAATATTCATAACGTCGCGCCCCTTTATCACTAGGCTTTATTGTATCATAAAATGATACCGTATAAACAACACAATAATAACTATTAATATTGTTTATACTATAGCATCTTTAAAGCTTTACGCTCAAATTTCACCAATTCAGGCTCAAATAACCATGCCATAGTGAGCAACATCATAGCCCACTGATTATTAGTTAGTATAGCTAGGCAAATCATGCCACCTATACTAAGCCGCGTTAACAGATGTAATGTTTCTCGCTGTCTTTTGTCTTTCCTACTCATTACACGCCCCCTTATATAGCTTAAGTGTAAAGCCTAAGCGATATAATAGTATGGCTTGCTCAAATGTTAGGCGGCGCAATAAATAACGCCTAACGCCTAACGATGGATAAAACCATAAGCCTTTGTTATTCATAAGACTAAACCACCGCCCCAATTTTGGCGCGTATTGAATGCGCAATTAATACAGTGGCGTATATAGTCGCCTAAGTCTATAAAGGTTTCAAAATAGCAGTCTGGGATACGCTCACAAGTTGCAATAACGCCGTCCCCGTCCACGCCATGCAATGCAATATGAATATCATCAATAGAATGAAATTCTCGCAACTTTTCCAAATCCGCCGATACTACAACACCTGTACACTTGAATAAAATTCTCATTTCGTCGTGCCTCGCTTGTTGGTGTGATTAAAGCTTAGTAGCGATCGCAGATAAAGCAAGAATATATAAAACTATTGGCTAGGCCAGTATCATAGTCTTTGTTAACCTTGCTATTTCCCGCCTCTTTGTTGTGATTACACTAAGTTTAGAGCAAACCTTGTGCCAGCTTGTAAAAGTCTAATAAAATCAATAGGTTAGCTATCGACCTGTACAGATATACAGTGGAATAAAGTGTTACCGTAGTTACGAATGGTAACACTTTTGTTACTTAAAGTAACACGGTAACACTTTGATAACACGCAAAACTACTGTACATCCATACAGTGCATGATGGTAGTGGCTATGCATACAGTGCTGTACATGTATACAGTAGTGATAGCAGTGTACATCTATACAGGTGTACGGGTATACAGTGGTCAATTAACGTACAGTTGTACGGATATACAGTACTCAATTAACGTACAGTATGGACATGCATACAGGTGTACAGGTATACAGCCTGTATAGCCATACAGTGGTCAATTAACGTACAGTATGTATAAGTATACAGGTGTATGCATGTACAGTATAGGCAGGCATACAGGGCTGTACAGACGTACAGTGGTGGATACATGTACAGTATGTATAGGCATACAGTGGTGGATAAACGTACAGTACTGGTTGGATGTACAGTATGTATAAATATATAGTGGTGTATATACATACAGTACTGTATTAATATACAGTGGTGTGGATAATACTAAGAGTAATGGTGGTACGAATGGTAACGGTGGTGCGAATGAGAAGGATTCGTGATAGGGTAATGGGTACGTTAAGCGAAGCAGTAACACAAAGCGTAGTCGTAGTACGAATGCGAATCAATCTCGTTCAGAGTGAGCGTTCACTACAGGGGGGTGGGGGGCAAAAGACGCGGGGGGCGTGCAAAAAGTGCTTACCCTCATACTCTTAATTTGCACAGAATTCTGATATAGTTACGGCGGTTACAAGTGGCGTACGAGCGAGTGAGTAGATCGTTGAGCGAAGCGAATAAGATCGATCACGAGCGAGTAGAGCGTGAATATAGTGCATTTATCCCTCTTTTTACCTCTTTTTACGTTTTTTTTCATTTATTTTCTCTTTTTATGGAACTTTTAGGTTTTTGGTGTTGTCAAAGTACTATAAGGGTTTGAAATGTATGATAAGTAATAAGGAAGATAGAAATAAGAAGATGGAGAATACGACTGAACGACTGACTGAGTGTAACGAAGGAAGGAGTGAAGGAGTATATGTATGGCTTTCTCACTCTGATTGCTCTACCTTACTTTTTAACAGCCTAAAAAGGATATTTAGTAAAGATGAAGAATTATACCAAGTATTCCGTAATATTATGTTTAATTAGTGTGTTACAAGGCTGCGAAGTGCTCAGTATGATCAGTTCTGTGATGCCTTCTTCTGGTATATCTGCTGAATTACAAGTGGGTGATGACAATAACTCTCTAGCTAAGACTAGTAATTCAGTTGGCGATGTAGAGGCAGAAGATAATGCTACTGTTAACCTCAACACTAATACTGCAGACTCTCATATTGATTCAGCTGAGAATGTAAATATAACCAATACACCTTGGTGGGTCCTCCTTCTGATGATCATCCCTTGGTTTATCATTTCCCCACAAGCAATATATCGGAGATTTAGAAATGCCAGATCTTAACCGTCCAGCAAGTAAACGTAACAAGCCATTAAAGGCCAAGAAAGCAGCTAAGACCTCTGTGAAGAAAAAAGTAGGTTACTAAGAAGGAAGAGTCAGATATGACAATAGCGTTAACAGATGAAGAAAAAGATAAGCGTAAAGAAGCTAAGTACCGTAAGAAGAGATCTGTAAGACTGACTGAGGCTGCTACAGCAACCAGGTCAGAGATGTACTACTTAATAGCAGAACATCACTCTCTATACTCTGTGGATGATCGCATCAAAGCAGCTATGCTGTTTGCCTCTGAAGGTAACCTAGCAGCTGTAGCACGTAAGATGGATATCAAATATGATACCATCCGTATGTGGAAAGAGACTCCTTGGTGGCCACTAGCTGTCAATGAGTGTCGTGACAAGAAGCAGGATGAGTTAGATGCTATGCTGTCTAAAGTCATTTATGACGCTGTTAATGAGATATCTGATAGAGTCCAGAAAGGGGATCACATCTCAAAAAAGGACGGGACCGTAGGTCGCTTGCCTATGAAAGGTCGGGAGCTCGCAAGTACGTTAGGCGTACTATACGAGAAGAGAGCCTTGATACGAGGACAAGCGACACAGCACTCAGTGAGTGTATCACATAAGGATACGGTCAAGAACCTTACTGATAAGTTTGAAGAGTTTGCCATGAAGCTTAAAGGCAAGACTATCGAAGCAACACATGAGGTGGTAGAAGATGGGGCTGATTAACCTACTATGGTACAACGGGGGTAAATATGCCCGTAAGAGATACAGTTATCTTAGAGACCTTCCAATAATGTTAACTATAGCTCCTAGTTGGGCATACTCAGATAGAAGGAGTAGAAGATGCCAAGTAGTAAGAACTATGTAAGAGACTACAAGCAAGAGTACAAGACGCAACACGCTAGTACTGCTGCTAAGAAGAAAAGAGCATCACGTAATGCTGCCCGAGCCACCCTAGCTAAAGCTGGTTTGGTCAAGAAGGGAGATGGCAAGGACGTCGATCATAAGAATGGTAATGCTAAAGATAACAAAAGATCCAACCTAAGAGCCCAACCTAAGTCTAAGAACCGCAGCTATGCTCGGACTAAGACAGCTGGTAAGAAGAGTAAAACATCATGATATATGAAACAGTAGTAGCGATTAAAGGCGAGAACGATGAGCTTAGTGGTTACCTTGTCGATGGTAAGTATAACGTACCTATCAGTGAAGGTAACAAAGACTATGTAGAGCTTCTCGAGCTTATAGAAGATGGTACTGTAGTAGTAGCATAAGTAGTCCCAAGTAAGACCTTTACGATTACTGCCTTAACTGGCAGGTCACGGTCTACAGCTCGGGACGTCCATATAGAACCCGATAGGGATGTAGCACACAATATGAAGTTAACGGCAGATATCATTTATGGATTTACTAATAGCCTCCTCATTACTCGTTTTGATAACCCTCGACCTACTCCGCACTTCCATCTTACTCTTTGGGACATTATGTGTCAAGACGATCCTAAAGTTGCTGTTGCAGCACCCAGGGGTCACGCCAAGTCAACGGCGGTAACTCACTCTTTTGTTCTGGCCAATGTCTGCTTTAAGTATAAAAAGCATGTACTTATCGTATCGGACACAGAAGGCCAAGCAGTGGACTTCCTTCGTGATATTAAGGCTGAATTCGTAGAGAATGAAGAACTTATAGCCACATTCAATATTGGCAATATCATAAAGGATAGAGAGAATGAAGTTGTAGTCCAGTTTAAGGATGGAGACTCATTCCGAATCATTGCTAAAGGTTCTGAACAGAAAGTTCGAGGTATGAAGTGGCGTAACACGCGTCCAGACCTCATCGTAGGTGATGACCTCGAGAACGACGATATCGTAATGAATGAAGAGCGCAGACATAAGTTCATGCGCTGGTTCTACGGAGCCTTACTACCTTGTGGTGGTGAAAACACTCATATTCGTATCGTGGGCACTATCCTTCATCTAGATAGTCTCCTAGAGAACTTAATGCCGGATGCTCTCAAAGATGATACAATCACTACAGAGCTAGCACAGTACTCTGAAGATGATGATAGGATATGGAAGAGTATCCGATTCAAGGCCCATAATGAGGACTTCTCTGAGATCCTCTGGCCTGAAAGGTTTAGTGCAGAGCACTTTCAAGAGATACGTCAAGACTACATGGAGCGAGGATTCCCAGAGGGATACTCCCAAGAGTACTTGAACTATCCGCTAGACGAAGCTACTGCCTACTTTAAGAAGAAAGATTTCTTACCTCTAGATGATACAACTCAGCCAGAAGAATTCTATGTAGCATGTGACTTGGCAATCTCTCAGAAGAAGTCAAGAGCATATACTGTATTCGCTGTAGCTTCGGTGACACATAAAGGTAAGCTCAGGTTCCGAGACATAGTCAGATTCCGTGGAGATGCATTAGAGATTATAGATGAGCTGTTTCGTTTACAGAACATCTACAGTCCTCAGTGCTTCTTCATAGAGCAAGAGAACATTGCAAGGACTCTCGGACCTATCCTCAACAAAGAGATGCAAGAACGTGACGTCTATCTAACTGTAGAGCCTATGCAGGCCACACAGGATAAGATCAAGCGTGCAAGGGCCCTACAAGCTCGTATGAGAGCAGGTATGGTTGAGTTTGACCATGACGCAGAGTGGTTCCCTAGCTTCCAACAGGAACTACTGACTTTCCCTCGTGGTAAGTACATGGACCAAGTTGACTCCGCTGCATGGATTGCATTAGGTTTAGATAAGATCATAGATGTCCCGACGAGAGCAGAACACGATCGGGATGAATACGAGAGAGAGCGTGATGAGTCAGACGACTTCCACGGATTCGGCGTAAGCTCAATAACAGGCTATTAATTATATGAAGATTAACTTAGAAGAAGCACCGTTTGAAGTGAACTTGGCCGATAAACTCGACCAGGATACACTCGATCGCGTGGGTAAAGAGCTTACTGAGCAGATCGAGTTAGACGAGGAATCTCGTAAAAGTTGGATGGATACTAACAAAGATTGGTTGAAACTAGCTTCACAGGTGCGTGAAGATAAGTCTTTCCCTTGGCCTGGTGCCTCTAACGTTAAGTACCCCCTCCTCACTATTGCAGCTATGCAGTTCCATGCGAGAGCCTTACCTAACCTGGTTAACAGTCCTCAGCCTGTACGTGCCCGCGTAATAGGCCGTGACCCTGATGGAGCTAAAGCAGCTCGCAGTCAGCGTATTAGTAAATACATGTCTTACCAAGTATTGGAAGAGATGGAAGATTGGATGGATGAGATGGATCGCCTCCTCTTCATCCTTCCTATGACAGGTATCTGTTATAAGAAGACATACTTCAGCGAGAACGCAGGTTCTATCAAGTCTATTGTAGTACTTCCTAACGATATGATTGTCAACTACTACGCCCAGGACTTCGCTCGCGCCCGCATGACTCACGTTATGTATATGGACGAGAACGAAGTATATGAGCTGCAACGTGCTGGTGTCTTCTTAGACATCGATCTACATGAGCCAGATGATGAAGGCATGGACCGTAATGCCATGAACTCCATCAACGATATCAAGCCTACTTCAGGTTCTGACATGGCAGCTCATACTATATATGAGTCGCATTGTTTACTCGATCTAGATGAGGACGGCTATAAAGAGCCATATATCGTTACCCTCACTAAAGATGGTAGGATCCTACGTATCATGGCCCGTTGGTCAGAAGGTAGTGCCTTCTATAATACTAAGGGCGATCTGATCAAGATTGTTCCTGACACGTACTTCACTCCTTACATCTTCATGCCGGACCCTAGTTCAGCTGTATCAGGTCTTGGCCTCGGTACTCTCCTAGGTCCAATCAACGAAGCTGTAAACACTATGATTAACCAGCTCATCGATGCTGGTACATTGAGTAACCTCCAGGGTGGATTCCTTGGTCGGGGCATTAAGCTTCGTGGTGGTGCTACTCGATTCCGTCCTGGTGAGTGGAAGATAGTGAATTCTACTGGTGATGATATTCGTAAGAGTGTCTTCCCAATGCCTGTAAGAGACCCGAGCAACGTACTCTTCCAACTACTAGGTCAATTGATCGAGTCTGGAGAGCGTGTATCAGCAACGACTGATATGATGGTCGGAGAGACCCCAGGACAGAATACCCCAGCTACAACAGCTATGGCATCTCTGGAACAAGGTCTGAAAGTCTTCACAGGTATTTATAAGCGTATACACAGAGCACTTGCTAAAGAATATAAGATCATGTATCGCCTCAATTCTATCTATTTAGACGAAGATGTTTATGAGACGGTACTAGATGAGCAAGCGATGGATCCGGAAGCTCAGTTCGGTAAAGAGGACTTCTTAGAAGAGAAGATGGATATCAAACCAGCATCTGATCCGAACATTGTATCACAAGCTCAGAAGTCTGTTAAGTCTCAAGCTCTCCTAGAGAAGCTTCAGATGGGACTTCCTCTCAACGTTTATGAAGTTACTAAGCGTGCCTTAGAATCTGAAGAGCAAGAGAATATTGAGCAGTTGATGAAGATGCCAGAACCTCAACCTAACCCTGAAGTAGAAATGCAGAAGGCAGAGTTTGAGATGCAGCAAGCAGAGTTCCAGCATAAGGTTAAGATGGATACTACTGCTCTTCAGTTGGATACATTGAAGATCAGAGCACAAGCTCAGAAGGATGAGTCAGGTTCAGAACTGAACATGGCTAAGGTTGAGCAGATTGGTGTCGATCTGGACGATGAAGGACGCCGAGTAGATATGGAAGAGATAAAGACCGAAGCAGAGATAATCGGTCAGCAATTAGATAGTCTTGATAAAGAGGAAGACCGTGAGCTACAGCAACAGCAACTTAGATCCAGAGAAGTACCTACTTCGGGCAATAAGTGATCTAGATATAGTTAATAAGAGTGAGGCAATGGCCTGGCTCAAACATCCATGTACATCCTCACTAGTCAATGGACTTAGAGGTGACATGTACAGAATCGTAACCGAGTGGATGAACTCAGGTTATGCAGAGAAGAGTGCTGAAGCAACAGCTCAGCTGAATTCACGCGCTCTTGGTAAGATACAGACGATAGATGAGGTCTTAGAACAGATCGAGGATATCGGTAAGCTAGAGCTTAAAGAGGGGTAGGATGATAAATCCACTTGGCCACAAAGTACTTGTACAGGCCGATACAATAGAAAAAACAACAGAGTCTGGTATTATATATCACACAGCAGACTCACAACAATTAGAGCAAGCAGCATGTTCATTAGGAACATTAGTCGACCATGGTAATCAAGCCTGGCGAGCATTTAGTAAAGACTTTACAGGTGCTCCTTGGTGTAAACGTGGTGATCGAGTATACTTCTCCCGATATGCGGGAGCTAAGATAGATGACCCTGCAACAGGTGAATCATACGTCTTAATGAATGATGAAGATATATGCGCAGTAATTACTGGAGAGAAAGATGACTGAAGAAGTCACAGAGAAGATCGTAGACGCAACACCCATTGAAGAGAAGGCCCTAGATAAAGGCTGGAGACCAGAAGATGAGTGGACAGGTGAGCCAGATCAATGGCGTCCTGCAAAAGAGTTCTTAGACCGTGGTGAACTGATGGACCGTATATCGGACCAGACACGACAACTACGTGGTCAGAAGGACGAATTAGAGAATATTAAGACTGCCCTTAAAGAGATGGGTACTCATAACTCTAAGATCGCTGAGAAAGAATACGACAAGGCTATGCTAGACCTTAAGTCGCTTAAAGTACAGGCTATGGAAGTTGATGACTACGAACAGATCGTAGAAGTTGATGAACAGATCCAAGAGCTTAAAGAAGCGAAGAAGGAAGTAGGAGCAACACCGGCAGCTCCTACAGTACATCCTGATATTGAAACTTGGATGTCAGAGAATCAGTGGTATGGCCGTGATGTTATCATGCGTGGTGCAGCAGACTCTATCTCCCAGGAATACTTGAACATGAATCCTGAAGCTAGGGATAAGCCTAAAGATGTCCTTCAATATGTCGAGAAGGTTATGAGAGAAGAGTTTCCTCATAAGTTTGACGAGAAGCTAACACAACGTCGTCGTCCAACAGCAACATCGGAAGTGGGTGAACCAATGGCTCGTAGTGCAAGTAAGGGTAAGTATACCGCCCGTGACATGAATAGTATGCAGAAGAAGATTTGTAGAACCTTCATCGAAGCAGGCGCATTTAAGACAGAGCAAGAGTACGTAGATCAACTCGTATCTCTTGGTGAAATAGATAAGCAGAAGGGGTTATAACCTATGGAAGTGAAAAAGAAAGGTCCAGGCCGTCCACGTAAGGACGAGAGTCGTGCAGAGAATACAGGAGCACGCCCAGCCAAGAGAGTACCGATTAGCGGATTCCGTGATAAATTGACAGTACAAGGTTGCGATGATAAGAACTATGTATACCGTTGGGTCTTAGACTCAAATGAAGGTGGTCAACGTATTATGGCATGTAATGCCGCAGGCTATGAATTTGTAACAAACGCACAAGGAGTCTCAGTCGGACAAGGTAATGTTTACAAGTCTGACAATGTTGGTTCAATCATACGTACCCCAGCGGGTAACGGTGACTTCTTGTATCTCATGCGTATTCCTAAGGAATTCCATGAAGAAGATGCAAAAGCCAAAGAAGATATAAACAAATCCATTGAAGATGGAATGAAACGTAGTACTAGCAAATCCGCTGGTGCTGATGATCTTTACGGTTCTGTAGAGATCGGATAACTAAGGAGAAGTAAACTATGGCAAATATTGATCGCCCTAACGGCTTTAAATTTGCTAAATCTCTGCTGGGCATGGCACCAAACGCGATGATACGTAAGTACACCGCTGCGGACCGTTCAGGAGATGCAACCGGCAATCACGGTGATATCTATATTGGAGACCCGGTAAAACTGGTATCTGGTAAGGTATTACCAGCAAACTCTAATGATACCATCCTTGGTGTCTGTGTAGCTATTGGTAAGTCTTCTGCTATTGAACATGGTGATGGCTACTTTAATGCTGATGATTTAAGTCTGCGCTATGCACCTTTAGCTGATGCTACTGGTTTAATTATAGCTGTTATGCCAGCTGAAGGTAATATCTTTGAGATACAGACTGCAGCAGATCTTGATCTGGTAGCTGGTTCTGCAGCAGATATCAACCTTGTTGCTAATACAGCTCACGGTTCACGTACTAGTGGTAACTCAACTACAGAGTTAGTTGCTGATTCTAATCATGACATTACAGTTATTGAGGACGTCACAACCCCAGGTATGGATACTACTCTAGTGAATGCTCGCCATTTGGTTAAGTTCACTGATACCGTTAACACACTGTAGACATAAGGAGAAATAAGACATGGCAGGTGTAATAACAAGTACTAGTTTTGCAAAGGCGCTGTTTCCCGGCGTTAGCTCTTGGTACGGCAATAAATATAACGAGTTCGAAGTTGAGTGTAAAGATCTTTTTGATGTTCACGCTTCACGCCGTTCTTATGAAGAGGATGTAGGCACTAGCGGCTTCGGTCTAGCTCAGGAAAAACCTGAAGGATCAGCAGTAGCATACGATGATGCGACTCAAGCATTCATCTCTCGTTACAGCCATACAGTATTCGCTCTAGGTTTCGTGATCACTCGTGAGATGGTAGAAGACGATCTATATGATGTAGTTGGTAAGCGTAAGTCGGAAGCTCTTGCTTTCTCTATGCGTCAGACCAAAGAGAACGTATGTGCCAACGTTTATAATCGCGCATTTAACCCTAGCTTTGTAGGTGGTGATGGTGTTTGTCTAGCAAGCGCTGCACACCCTAACTTCGCTGGTGGTACTCAGTCTAACATTCTAGCAGTAGCAGCTGACTTGTCAGAAGCTTCTCTTGAGCAAGCGTGCATCGATATCCAGAAGTGGACCGATGATCGTGGTCTGCGTATCAATTATCGTCCACAGACTCTACATATTCCTGTAGATCTTGAGTTCGAAGCTGAGCGTATATTAAAGACTCCATATCGTGTTGGTTCTGCTAACAACGATGTGAACGCAATTAATGCAATGGGTAAGATCCCTGGTGGCGTGAAAATCAACCACTACTTCACTGATACCAATGCATGGTTCTTACGTACTAATGCTCCTGATAGCATGAAGCTCTATGAGCGTCGTGGTGCAGAATTCACTATCGATAACGACTTCGATACTGAAAATGCTAAGTACAAAGCTACTGAGCGTTATGTACCAGGCTGGACTGACTATCGTGGTATTTTCGGTACTGCTGGAGCCTAATAGGAGATAAGATATGGCAACCCCAACTTTTACAAACCTAATTCCTAGTGGCGGTAATGAAGGCCTCGGTCTTAATTCCGTTATCCTAGCTACTAAGGTTTTAAATGGAACTGCCGTTCTTGATCCTGCTAACCTAGCTGATGGAATTGGTGTAAACCTCTCTATCACAGTTACTGGTGCTGTTGTGGGCGACTTCGTTTTAGTCGCTCCTGGCGTTGATCTACAAGGTATCCTCATGACTGCATCCGTTATCTCTGCTAATACAGTAGAAGTACGGTTACAGAATGAGACTACCGGTGCGATTAATCTAGCATCAAGTACATGGAAAGCTAAGGTTATCCAAGACGGTATATAAAGAGTATGAGGTTACTTAGGTAGCCTCACACTACTCAGATCCCTCTATTAGTAGGGACAAAAATGATAGAGACAACATTACACGATGCGGGATAGACCGCGGCGCTACTAACTTAACTTAGGAGACCAGAATGGTCACTTCATCTAAAACAGCAGGACGTAAGACTGCCGATGCACTCATTGGTACCGGTATAGGACTTATCTCTGGTATCTTAATAGAAACAGATAAGACTAACGACGTAACTGTAATCCTTTATGATAACACTGCAGCATCAGGAACTATCGTATTTAAAGCGCTTGTCCCAGGTACAGATGATACCCGTCTGTTCTCGTTCAATAACCCGATCAGAACGACTACTGGTATCTATGTTGATGTAACAGGCACTGGCGCAGCCTATACTATATACACTGTGTAATCTAAGGAGATCTCAATGGCTAAGCATAGACCTGACGAGGGTACTAACGTTCCACAGATGAATGTCCGTGGTAAGAAGACTCGTAATCCAGGCTGGGAAGCTGGTAACCATTGGGTCTACTGTGACAGATGCTCTAGTGCTGTACGTGCTAAAGATGCAAAGAAGACTTGGGATAACCTCATAGTCTGCCCAGATGATTGGGAACCACGTCACCCACAAGACTTCGTAAGAGGTCGTGCGGATGACATGGCAGCTAAAGAGCCAGTAAGGTCTGAACCAGTAGATAGATTCATAGATCAGATCTGTGAGACTCGCTCAGCGATAGCAGGAATAGCAATAGCAGGTTGTGCAATAGCAGGCATGGCTGTTGGTGAGTACGGTGGATCCACTGCTATACCTCCAGGAACATTTAAACCAGGATTATAAGATGGCAGATACAACTTTTATTGATCAAGTAACGGTCATCTCAACAGACTGGTTGAATGATCTTAACAGATTACACTATACATTACTCGCAGACCCTACTACTACTCAAGAAATCATTGATGCTCTACCTGTAGTGACCGCCAGCACCGCTGGAACGTCCTCTGCAGCAGATAAGGCTAAGCTTGATGGCATTGAAGCAAGTGCTGATGTGACTGATGCCACTAATGTAACTGCGGCAGGTGCGTTGATGGATAGCGAGCTAGCTGACCTAGCTGGCGTTAAAGGGGTCACTATTTCTACTTTGCAGGTTAAACCTTCAGAGGGCGCATTTGTGAATGGAGACAAAACTAGGTTAGATGCTCTTTCCCCTGCTAATGGCTCTAAGGTCTTTAGCAGTGTTGCTTCTTCAGCAACTGCTGAGGATGCCACTATCGCTCCAGGCCTCTCTACAAACGATATGGACTTTGGATTCACAGTACTCGGTGCTACGAATCAGGAAGTCATAGTAGGGGTACGCAACCTAGATGGTTACTCTCTCACTATGAATGAAGGGATCGGTGGCTTCTCAGAGAATGCTCACGTAGCTTCTATGACTGCTCCAGGCGCTAACCTCTTAACTATCAAAGTGTATAATTCACATACATCAGCACAGAATATCACTGTACGCTGGTGGGCGAGGAAACGTTAATGGCTACTTCAGGATCAACTAACTTTGCAGTAACTCGTGACGATATCATCAATGAAGCGTTAGAGATGCTAGGTGTTCTAGGTGAAGGCGAGATAGCCAACACTAACCAGATAGCTAGTGCTTCTCGTACTCTGAACATGATGACTAAAGCTTGGCAGGCAGAGGGTCTTAATCTGTTCGCTATAGAGCGTATGTATCTCTTCACAGAGAAAGCTCAGGAAGAGTACACACTAGCATCATCTACTACTGATCATGTCACCACGGACTTTACAGAGACTACAGTGAGTGTTGCTGCAGTGTCTGGTGCTTCTACTATTACAGTGGACAGTGCTACAGGTATCTCAGACGGTGATAAGATAGGTATTGCACAAGGTACTGACGTACAATGGACTACTGTGAACGGTACTCCAGTTGCTAACGTCATTACTCTGACAGCTGTACTGGCTGACGATGTAGTAGTAGATGCTGTGGTATATGCATACACTACTACTGCTGATCGTCCAATGAAGGTTATGGAATCTTATATCCACCTCGCTTCTAGTAATACAGACATCCCGATAGGTAAAGTCTCTCGGAGATACTATAACCAGTTATCTGTTAAGGATAATGTTGGTATCGTCAATCAGTTCTACTATGACCCTCAGGTCAATACAGGTAAGCTATTCGTATGGCCTACTACTGATGATGAAAAGAATTATATCGTGATGTTTGTACAACGTACTCTGGATGATCTAGATGCTGGTACTGATAACCCTGACTTCCCTCAAGAGTGGTACTTACCACTAACCCTAAACCTTGCAGTACTACTGGCTACGAAGTATGGACTTCCAGCTAGTGAGTATCGTGAGATAGCCTCTCAGGCCCAGGCCTACTATGAGATGGCTCGTGGGTTCGATGAGGAACTTTATGTTAGTGTCTACATGACACCTGATCAGCGTGGAGAAGGTCTCTAATGAAGCTCCGTATACCTTTAACGTCTAGCCTCGATCCTGAAGTGTTCGGTGGCGGCAGTATCACTAGTGGTACAGATGCTCGTAATATCATCTATGAGAAGTATTCAGACGGTAAGCTGTACGGGACTCAACGTCCTCCTATCGCCGTAGTAACTGATGCTTCAGCCGCTTCCGTAAATATTCGTGGTCGTGGTTGTTACTTCTGGGAAGCTACTAACGCCCTCTACTTTATTAACAATAATACTATCTATAAGGGAAACTACGCTACAACAATAGGTACGATAACTGCAGGTATTGAACCAGTTACTATGCTAGAGCTTGGCTCTCGTATCGTTATTATCGACCATGAGAACAATAGAGGATGGACCATCACTACAGGTGGTACACTTACTCAGATAACTGATGCGGACTTCCCCACAGACTTGATACAAGGTGCTGCTGTACTGGATGGCTACCTCTTCGTAGGATCCTCAGACGGTACAATATCTCAGTCTGTTCATAACAATCCGACTTCATGGGTTGCACTAGACTTCCTTACTGCTGAACGTGAACCTGATAAAGCTGTCCACATCACTAAGTATTTGGATCAGGTGGTTGTATTTGGCTCACGTACTATTGAGTTCTTCTACAATGCAGGTTATCCAGCAGGTAGTGTCTTACAGCGTCGTAACGATATATCGTTTAAGACTGGTGTGACGGATGGACGATCTATCCATAACACAGGTGATAAGATCTATTTCATCGGTTCGGACCTTACTGGTTCTGGTAGTGTGTACCTCCTAGACTCTTTCCAGGTCTCTAAAATATCTAATCCTCAGATTGATAGGTATATCCATGACTCCTTTATTCAAAGTGACCTTGATGCTATTACTGCTGGGTTTTCTATTAATGGTCATGAGCTTCTCCTAATAACAGCCCTATCAACAGTCGATAGTAACTTCCAGGCTGTACAGACTATAGTCTATGATAGGACTACAAAGCTCTGGTCCTTATGGGATATATCTCTCCCTGGGTTCTCTAATTTCCCACTAGTTAAGTGGACAGATCAGACTTCACTAGGCTCACGTCAAGGCTTCGGTATCTTCCTCAACGGTGATATCTTCAAGTTCTCAGGTAGTTCAACACCTACTGATGTAGTCTCTGAGAGTGATACAGACTATATGGTAGATCTCTATATCCAGCAGCAAGATGACTATGTCCTCGCACTGGGTGCTGATGCACAGGCTAATATAGAGTGTCGTATAACTCTTGCAGAGTTTGACGGTGATGTACAGAACAACAAGATGATGCATAAGGTTGAACTTGTAGGAGGTCGAATAGGCGGAACTACTGGTACTACTAATGTTGATATCCGTTGGTCTGATGACCATTACAACACTTTTAGCGCTACTCGTAGTATTGACACTAATGCGCGTAGGAAGCTTACAAGACTAGGGTTATTCAACCGTAGAGCCTTTGAGCTGACTTACACAGGTGCTGAGCAGTTAAGATTCGAAGCTCTTGAGATAGACTTCAAAGGATCAAACTATGCCTAGACGAATTCAGCTCAATGCTCCTCCTACTAATTTGGGGAAGGTTGACTCAAGACCATGGTACGACTGGTTCAATACTGTCTTCTCCCGAGTTGGAGAAGGACCTCTGTTAGTTCAAGGGTATGTAGTAGCGAGTCTACCTAGTGCAACAATCAATGGGAATCTAGGATCTACTGATCCATTCTCCTCTTTAATATTTGTAAGCGATGAAACTGGCGGTGCTACTCTTGCGTTCTCTGATGGAACGAATTGGAGAAGAGTACAAGATCGAGCAATCGTAGCTTAAAGGATAATTTATAATGACTGACGTAACTTTACGCGCAACAAAAGGTTCACCTCTTACACACACCGAGATGGACAACAACCAGGTCGCTACTAGGTCTGGCCGTAAGAATATGATTATCGGTGGTAACTTCGATACTAACCCTTGGCAGCGTGGTACTTCTCATACAAGTGTAATTAATGGTCAATATACTGCGGATAGGTTCCTATGGGAAACTATAGGTACTGCTGTCGTGGATCATCATAAGATTGCAGATTCACCTTCAGTCGCTCAGGCTGGGTTCAAGGCAAGTCACATGCTGAGGATCACTGTAACTACAGCTGACGCTGCTGTGGCTGCTACGGATAAGTATTCAGTACTATATAAGATGGAGGGTTATGATTGGGCACAGGTTGCTCAGAATGACTTCGTTATCTCCTTCTGGCACAAGCATACTAAGACAGGGACTTACTG
>Ga0075444_10001061_pt1 | contig 16648 bp, 14 predicted proteins | sample CoawatmetaG01DNA_FD_76836 | JGI IMG/M metagenome (GOLD analysis project Ga0075444, IMG submission 76836) | Marine microbial communities from the West Antarctic Peninsula - Coastal water metaG017-DNA | ecosystem: Environmental > Aquatic > Marine > Coastal | place: Atlantic Ocean: West Antarctic... | reverse complement strand
GCCAGCCCCAGGCGGGAGAACGGGGCGAAGGCGAGCACGTCGGTGTTGTCGAGTTTGACCCGGACACCGAAGATGCGACCTTTGCCGTCGTCGACCACCTGGGTGACCAGGCCGGAGACGCTGGTGCGACTCTGCTGCGCTGCCTTCATCTGAGCGAAGATGGCAGGCACAGCCGTAGCGGCTTTGGCGCTTGTGGGCGCGGTTTGGACCGGGCGTGCCGTGGTCGCACTGGTGGCAGTGCTGGCCGCTGCCGTAACCTTGACCGACGGAGGCGTGTCGCTAACGGTGTTGGCGGCCTCATTGCTCCTGGTATTGCCAGGGAGTGTGGCGGCTGTGTTGGTAGCCGGGGCCGCTGTGGTAGTGATTGCGAACAAGCGCACCGGCTGCTTTTTGATCAGGGCTTGGGGGCGACGCACCGGGCGCACTTTGAGGGCGGGCAAAGGGGCGGCTGCCGGTTTCGCTTCCTCTTTGGCGGCCTTGTCGAAGTTGGCTGAGTTAACCGGCTGATTGAGGCCGATGGCACCTTCGCTTGTGACGGTGAGGGCTTGGAAGGGGCTGTGGCTGAAGGCGGCGGAGTTATTGGATTGTTTCATATAGGTAGCGTTTTGCTGTTTCTGTTTTTGTTTGTTGCTGTCTGTTGCTTGTTAGGTTGACCTCTGTTCTTGCTGATGTGTTTGAACAGTTAACGGCTGGCCGTGCCGTAGAGATGGTAAGTGTGTTCGCGCAAAGTGAAGCTTGCGATGAAGCTACCCTTGCAACGAATAACCTGGCCATCCCGGTATAAGAAAAATGTTTGATTGCCGCCGTTGCCAACCTCTTCTTCTTCGAAAGAAGCAATCACTTCGTTGTCTTTGACAGCGATTGAGAGGAAGCGATAGGCGTGGTTGCTGAGCTTGAGACGAAACTCGCTGGAATCGGAGTTTTCATCGACAGGCACAATATGTGGATTGATTCTGCGGTTCATAATAATGGTGGTGGTTTAGTGTTTGTTTTGTGTTTGTTTCTGTTGCTCGATTGGCGGATGAATAAGTTGAAGGTGATACCTAGTTATAGGTGCCAGACTGCCTACAACCTAGGCTGAAACCCGGCAAACAGGGCTTCAAGGTATGGCTTTGAGTACTTCAGTGGTGCTAACACGATTGGCACATCGACATCGGCAGGGGCTCGGTTAGCTCGCGCAAAGGGTTAAGCCTTGGAGCTCAAAGTTCTACTTTTGTTGGGAATAGGGGCAGCAATTATTGTCAAAATTGCCATTTAATGCGCGTTGACGGCCGATCATATACACTCCTGAGCCTCACTCAAGGAGGCTTTATATGCTCCAGACAAGTTTTGCATTTGCCCAGCCTGTGTTGCCTGTAGACACTAGCCAGCTGAGCCAATGTAACCATGTGGCTCGAGTGGGAATAGTTGGCAGCGGAAATTCCGCTCGGGCCTTGGCTGCATATCTTGCTAGCCAGGGACACAAAGTCTCTATGCTCGTGCGCGACTTAGGCAAAATTCCTGGTATTTCTGAGTCTTTGAATGTGCGGGCTTCAGGCAAAGTTGAGGGCCGTTTTAATCTACATCAAGTGGTGATTGAGCCGGCGCTGATGCTCTCGCAGGTTGATATTGTCTTTGTTGCTACGGTGACAACGGCTTATGCAGAAGTGGCGCAGAAGCTGGCACCTTTCCTTAAAAGCCATCATAAAGTGGTGCTCTTCTCTGGCAAACTGGGCGGGGCTTTACTTTTCTCTCGCGCTCTTCAGTTAGCAGGTGGTCCATTAATTCCGATTTTGGAAACCGATTCACTTTTCGCTTGTCGCGTGCAAGACGACGAAAGTATTTGGATTCGTGGCTTCAAACGCTGGACACTGTTTTCTGGAACGAGCCGAAGCGTTACTGAAAGAGAAGCCGATGTCGTCAAACGATTCTTTCCAGATCTTGAACCAGCATGCAACATTATTCAAAGAGGGCTGACTGATTTTGGCGCTTTGGCCCATGCTCCAGTGGTTCTTGCAAATATGAATGCCATCGATAGGCAGGAATCTTTCCTCTTCTACTATAAAGGTCTAACCTCGCGCACAGTTGCCATTCTTGAGCGCATTGAGGAAGAATTCAATCAAGTCGCTGCAGCCTATGGTGCTAGCTTGATTCCCATGAAAGAGCTGCTTAATCGCTACTATGGCTGCGATACTAGCTCGCTGCATCAGGCCATGCAAACAGTGCCCAACTATCGCTATAGTCAGTCGCCGCCTAGCCTTGATCATCGCTTCCTGGTGGAGGATGTGACGGCTACTCTCATTCCCTTGCAGCAATTCGCCCGCCTGGCTAATGTGGCCATACCAGTAGTTGACTCGGTCGTGACCCTGGCTGGTGTGCTAACCGAGATTGATTTCTATGGTACTGGTCGTTCGTTGAAGCAGTTTGGTTTAAGTGGCATGAGCTATGAGCAAGTTTATGAGGTGCTCAATGCTTAGGTCTGATGTTGCAGCAGTTAGTTCTGGTTCTGGCTCTGGTTCTAGTTCTCGGTCTAGCGGTGCCTGGGTTGTATTGGCTTTGACAGCCGCCTCTATCGAGCCCATTTTGATCAAGCTTGGCTTTCAAGCTGAAGCTACTCCGGTTCAGCTTCTTGTTCTGAAAAATTTGGTGGCAGCACTAGTTATGCTGCTTCTGGTGCGCGGCTGGAAACGTCCAACCAATGTCAGTTTTGTTTCACTTCTTCTAGTTAGTCTCTTGCTTTTTGCTACTAATGCCCTTTGTATTTTTGCTCTGACGAAATTGACCGCTGTGGAATTAATTACCATTATCACTTCGACACCGGTGGTGGTGGCGTTAGTTAATTGTTTTCGTCGTCATGATAACCGAGGCAAACTATTCTGGTTCGGGCTTGGAGCAGCACTGGCTGGGGTTTGCCTTTCGTTGCAAGTGCCTGCCGCTAGCACAGCGCTTAATATCGGAGGAGTGGTCCTGGCCCTAGCAGCAGTATTAAGTTCAACAACTTATCGTATCAAGATCGAGTCTATATTAAAAAAGGCAGACCCTCAGCTGGTTTCGCTCAATATCTTTGTCATTAATGCCTTGGTTTCAATCTGTTTTCTGCCCTGGCTTGGTTCTATCAGCCAGATTAATCCAACGATATTACCGTTTGCGGCTTGGATGGGCGTGGCTGCCGCCCTGGCTAATTTAGCTTTCATTGCCGCCATCAAAGAATTAGGTGCGACACGCATGTCTGTGATCAATCTGATTCAACGACCAATGATTGTTATCATTGCTGCATTTGTGCTTAAGGAATCATTGGCATGGCCGCAAATTTTAGGCTTCATCTTGGTCATGCTTGGCGTGCAAATGGCACAAGTTAAGCCAAGACTAGAACTGTCTAAGGTTTCTGCTGCTGAGCTAGAGCTTGCAACGACAGCTGGAAAATAGCGAGAGCCCGCTGGCGATTAGTTTACGGATTGATTACAAATATGCTCGCAGAAGGAGTGCTAGCGGCGATCGGTAACCGTGATGCCAAGCGGGGGCTGCTGTTGCGTATGCGGCTTTGGGGATGTGTTTCGTTCCTTACTATTTGAGGGTTTTGAGCGCTCTGCTTTGTGTTGGTATGGCGCAGTCGCTTGGCGATGGCAGACCAGATAAAGTTAGCGCAGGCAAGGCTTTGGCTCTGTAGCGTTTTGTGTATATTTCTAAGAATCAATAAGCACTATTGTTTGTTACTACTCTCTTTGGCTAAGTTACAGATCTTCTCTTCTCTTTCAACTCTCCGGTACTAACAAGCTCTACTCCATTCCAGTCTACTAGCCGCCTGCCAATCTCACTTTATTTTCGCAACTCTGGTTGTGAGAACTAGAACGGTTGTGAGAACTAGAACCAGTTTGGTAGCAGGTCTCAGTTAGCTTCGTGTGCGGTTAGAGCTTAGTTTGATGTGCCCAGGTGTAAGTTCGAGGGTGGATGAAGAGAAGAAACTGCAAGCTCCGAAAATAGTTTTGGAGTTTTTTGAAAGGAACTAAGTCTATGCCACTGCAACCCGCAGACAAAATCTACGGTCAAGCGAGAAGCGTCGGTCGTCAGGATCCCTGCCCCTCTTGCAAGGATCATCCGGCTATCGTCTTCGAGGATGGCTCTCGTTACTGCGCCATCACTGGCGAGTCTTTCGTCGCCACCAGCGGTGAGCTGCTCGATATGCGGCGCGCCTATGAGGCCAAGTTGCTCAGGGAGGAGCGCAACTAGCGCTTACACGAGCACCATCACACACAGCAATCCCAGACCCAGACAAGCACAGCCAACCCTCCGAAAGGGAATAACATGAGCGAAAACAAGACCGAAGGCAACAGCAACAGCGAGTCCACCGCCGCTGGCCGCGCTCACCTTGAGCAAGTCATCAAAGACTTCGTGGTCGAACACATCGACATCGAAGCTGGCATTCTCGGCGCGCGCCTGCGCGAGAAGCCCGGCAAGCCCATCTACATCGAGGTCAACGTCGACCCGCATTTCGACTGCCAGGAAGCCCATCCGCTTCCCAAGGAATACCATGGCATGCGAGTGGCCACCAAGGTCGACATGATGCGCATGAAGGAAGTGCACGAAGGCTACTCGGTTAACGCGGTGTCGAACAACCTCGTTAAGCGGCGCAGTCGCCGGGAATAACAGCCTGGTGAAGCGCTTAAGAGTGAATACTAAAATTCACATCTGCTAGCCACAGCTGCAATTCACAGCTTCCGAGGAACCAGCAAATGTCTCAAGGCTATATTGCATTCAATCTCACTGCGGCAAGCCGGCAAGCTGTTCTGAACAGCTTTCCACCTAAGTTCGAAGAGGTCAGAGCAGACCATGTCACCTTCGCCTTCGGTGTGCCTGCCGAAACCGTTCTTCCTGCTTCAGTGCCGGTGGAAGTGGTCGCCTACGTTTGCGATAGCAGCCTTGAGGCTTTGATAGTGTCTGTTAATGGTGTGACGACGCGGCCTGACGGCAGCGTCTTTCACCTGACGCTGTCGCGCTCAGCTGGTCGCAAATCGCTTGAGAGCAACGCCCTTGCCCAGGACAAGTCGCTCTGGCAATCGGTCGCTGCTCTCAGGCTTGACGGTACAGTTGCACTCAATTGGAGCGACTGACGATAGATTCGCCGCTGTGCATTCCATGGGTTTGCGCAGCAAAATGAAGGGCACGAGCATCTATAGCCTTAATAAAGGCATAGATGCTCGTGCAAGTTAGGGAAATTCGTGATGGATCAAGTTTCTAGAACTGCCATCGAAGGAAGCTTTGCCCTGGTTGGCTTGGGTCAAATCTTTGTCTTTGCCCTCGCCATAGTCATTCTTACGGTCGTTGTGCTGCGCGTCAGCGCACCGCGACGGCCACTCCGGCAGCACCCGCGCCCGATTCCTGAGGGAGACGAGTCTTGCTCACCTGCTGGCCACTCGTCGGTTTCGGCAGAAGCGAAACTCGCTGCTACTGTCGGTTCTGACTATTACGTGCCGGCCTCGGATGAACTCACTGGCGAGCTCAAGAGGCACGTTTTCGATCGCCAGAAGCGCGACGCGCTACAGCTCTCTCGCGAGCTGGTCAGCGAGTATCGTCGTCGGCTTGAAGGTGGTGAGCTTACGGATGTCTATTGCGTGATTGCCAATCCGTTGGTTGCTGATTACACTGTCATGCGCCTTTGCGAGGAGGTCTTGAAGCACCGCGGTTGGACTGCCAGCAATCATGGCAATGGCACGGCCTTTGTCGGCCCGCTCAATAGCAGCCGCAGCTGCATGTTTACCCCGATAGACCTGCACCCCATCGCGGAGAGTGATTCGTTTGCCGAGCTGATCGAGCGCAACGTCCTTGCTCCCCGGAAGGCCAAGGCCCTCGTTGTCGCCAAGCAGTTGGTTGATGGTTATCGCCTCATATTGGAGGCTGAAACTTCAACAAGCACTTACATTACGGTGACTTTGCCAACGGAGGTCGACTACAACGTCTTCTCTGAGGTGGAGAAAATTCTTGCTCGCCGGGGCTGGGCTGTGAGCCATTCGGCTGGAAGCCGTTATAGCGTTTGGCCGACGGAGAAGAGCGACCGACCCTATCGCGGTATCTGTTTCGTGTAAGGGCCAGAGCGGCAACTCGCTCCACAAAGAAAGCCACCGCGGCTAGTTCGCGTTGGCACCACTTTCACTATGTTTCAGTTTGCTGACTGTTGCTTATGGCTAAATTCCAGCGACGCTGTATTTCTCTTGGATAGCTTTAGCTTCGTCATCCTTGCCCAGTTTCTTCAAAACAACAGCGTAGTTATTGGCTGCTTTTGTCAGTAGAGCTTGATTGCCGCTGGCCTCAAACTCTTGCAGGGCGAGCTTCAAAGAGCTTTCCGCTTCAGGCAATTTTGCTACTTTAAGGGCGCTTAGACCAGAGTTATAGTGCACGATAGCGATATTGCCACGGGCGGGCTTGCTGTCTGGATTTAAGGCCAGCGCTTGTTGGAAAATATCTAAAGCCTTGTCGTACTGTTGAGCGTTAAGAGCTGTCAATCCGGTATTGTTTAGTGCGGCTGCCAGGTTGCGTTTTAGAGCACCAGATTCGGGGTGTTTAGCATACCCGGCTTTTAAAATTTCCACGGCCTTACTATAGTCTTTAGCAGCCATAGCGACCGTAGCTTTGTTGTTAATTGAAACGACTTCGTTGGCCGTTGCTACATCAGACATTGATACCAATTCTTTTGCTGTTGGGCTGTCGTCTGGTGCTGCGGTAATCTCTGTTGAATATAGTTTGCGCAGAGTTTTGCCGTCGCGGGCGCTCAGTTTCAGCTGTTCAAAATTGAGTGGCAAACTGCTAAACATGATATCGCTAGGCGATTGGCTGTGTCCGGCTATGCCCAGGGCGTGACCAAGTTCGTGGATACAAATAAATTTGATTACCTGATCATTGAAAACCATGCCGGGCAAACGTTTCGTTGTCAGCACCACAAGGCGCACCGAGCGCAAGGCATTGCCATAGGGAATCAACTTCGCCTCACCACCTTCAGCGGGGTTAGAGACATCGTTAGGGTTGTTTGACCACTTAAATGTGATTGAAGCCAGGTTGGGCGAAGTTACCTGTTCAAACTTGATTTTGCCTTCGCTAGCTTCTTCCCAGGCTGCCAGCGCCTCTTGCAACACTTTGCCAAAAGCTTGTTGATAGCCAGGAACACCGTCGCCGCTGGCAATAAAAATTTTGATGGGAATATCTTTGTCGGCCCAACGCATGGTTTTAAGTCCGATGGCCTCGGCAAAATAATCCTCGTCGCTGTGAACGGTAATTTTGTTGTTCATGCGCATTTGATTTTCGAGCAAACTGACTAGGGCCTTGCCTTGCGGTGCTCGTGGATTTTGGGGGTATTTGACCAGAAACTGTTTCAACACCACCAGGGCTTCCTGGGTCTTGCCAGCAGATTGCAGTGTGGCGCCGAGGCTCCAGAGCATATCGGGCTGATTTGGTTGTAGGGCTAGTGCCTGGCGCAGGTTAGTAATTGCTTCATCGGAGCGGCCCAGGCGGGCGTAGCAAATGCCTAAGGCGCCCAGGACATAGTAGAAATTTGGCGCTGCGGCTTTGGCCTGTTCGGCTTTGCTTAGGGCGATGTCGAGCTTGCCAGCGTCGAGGTTGGTAAGACATTCTTTGACTAAGTTGGCAGCGGTGTATTCGTCTTTGCTAATGGCCTTGCCAGCCATCATATAGGTCTCGGCATGGGCCGCAGGTGCTTGAGTCAAGGAAGCATAGCCAAGAAGTATGGTCAGAGACAGTGGGGCAATGAGTGATTTTCTATAAGACTGTCTGGACAATTGCAAACTGCGGCCTCCGCAAGCTTTGGTGTTTATTGCTGGTTGGATTCAGGAAAAGAGTTCCCGCTAAAGACAAGAGTAAACCAGTTATTTACTAGGTGCCACTCCGCTGGCCAAGTTAGACAGAAGTACCGCTTTATCTCTGAGAGTCTAATAAATGTCTTTTTTTTTGCAAGCGATAGACGACTGGTCTATTTCTATGATTCTGTTCTGGTGCCTTTTAGCTCTAGCGCCCGCGTCAGCCTGTAAGTGGTCTCTTTGTTATTCTCTAGGTTTGATTGCCTTAACGGCAGTTCTTGAATCTTCGATCCGTAGCGGCAAACTTCTTGATATGTCGCACCGTTGGTGGTGCTGGAAGTTGCTTTGTCTGACTTTCTGTCGACTCTCGGGTAAACGCCCAAAATTTGCCACAGCGGCCTGATAGAATTAAGGCGCTGATTTAAACAGGTATTTTGTGTTCCCCCCAAGTGAACAATTTGACACCGCCAGTGACGCCGATAAGACGATATTTTCGATCGGCTCTAAAGGAAAAACTGTAACTGTTTTTCGCCCTGGTCTGATAGTCGATCAAACTTATCAGTTGATTGAAGAGATTGGTCAGGGTGCCATGGGCGTAGTCTTTTCTTGCACCCATTTGGTCTTGCAAAAAAACTATGCTCTCAAGCTTTTGATGGCAAATGAATTGAGCAAAGAGGCTTGGAATCGTTTTCAAGTTGAAGCAAAGGCCTTGGCCAAGCTCAATCATCCTGGCATCGTCGGCATTCATAACATGGGTGTGCACCATGGTCTTGACGACAATACTCCCTATTACGTTATGGATTTACTATCGGGTGAGAACCTTGATGATTTGATCAAGAAATCTGGTCCGCTAGCGGTCAATCAAGCCTTAGAATATTTCATTGGCGTGGCAGATGCTTTGCAGTCTGCTCATGCTCAAGGTGTGATCCATCGCGACATTAAGCCTTCCAATTTGATGCTTGTGCGTGACCAGTCTGAGCAGGTTGCTCAAATCAAGATCGTTGATTTTGGCATTGCTAGAGTGAATCAAAGTGGCCATAGCACTCAAAGTCAGACAGCCACCGGTGTAATAATTGGTACACCATTTTATATGAGCCCGGAACAGTGCCGTGGAGAGCGGGTGGATGAGCGTTCAGATATTTATTCGTTTGGTTGCACATTGTTTGAAGCTCTAACCGGTCAGCCGCCGTTTAAGGGTGGTAATGCCTTCCATACTTTTATGATGCATCAAAATGATCCCGCTCCAACTTTAGCGAGCAAGCGCAGCCGAGTGCTTTCTAGCGAAGAATTTCCGGCTGAAGAATTTCCGGCTGAAGAATTTCCTCAAGGACTAGAAGCTGTCGTTGAGAAAACATTGCATAAAAATGTTTCTGAACGGTATCAGTCAATGGCTCAGTTAAAGCATGATCTAGAGCGGGTTATGCAAGGCAAAGGTGTAACCAGTCGAGGCATAAGGCGAACTACGGTTCCTGATATAGCGCTGTTTGATACCAGTGTGCTGGAGTCGAGAGACGGGGCTGGGCGCCTTAGCAGCGACGCTGGCGACCTGGCTGACGACGAAGATTTTGAGGACGATCTTTCTGGTGAGACTGGCATTTTTGCCCATCCGCGCTTGCTGCTTGGTGGTGCGCTTGTGATTGCGCTAGTGGTGGTGGGCGTTCTGGCTAACACTCTCTGGAAGGAGCCAACCCCTCAAATAAAAGTGAACAAGGAGCAAGCGGATCCTTTCGCCGAGTTTGAGCAATCTAGGCTTACTCCGCCGGCCTTGATGAAAAAGATCGGCGCTAGTCCGTCAGAGATTGCCTTTTTCCGCAAGTTCAACTGGGGGGTAGAGGGGGAGTATGAGTCAACTTATCGCAATCAAGTTGAGGCTTATATGGAGAAAACTTCTCTGCCTAACACTGCACCGACTATATATAAGGTCGCTGGCGCTTTTCAGTTTCCAACTGAGTTTTACTTAGGTGCTATTCAATTCGATAATGGTCCTATAAATTATGCTACTGGTTTCATACCGTTGAGCTATCCATCAGCTCTTGAGCATGAGCACGAGGTGCATTACTATTCGAGCGTATTATCTCAAGATTATCCGCAACTATTAGAGCGTTTTGGTCCTGATGATCTCACCGGTATTGACTTAAAGCTCAATGATCCGAAGGTGGCGATTGCTAGCCTACGCAAGTGGCGAAGACTGAGAGACCTTTCTTTCTTCAATAGCATCACTAAGTGTCTACCCGGTTTCGAGCACAAAATTGAAGACTCACCGCTCACTGATGCCATGCTGCCATCGCTCAATTCTTTCAGAAACCTGCGCTCTCTGGGGCTTGCTGGTGATGATATCAGTGGTCCAGCTGTGGCAAGGATGCCGCTTTTAAAGACACTTAAAACACTTAAAATCAAGCGAATTAAGAATGTCCAGCCACTGCTAGAAGCGCTGCCTCGATTCGATAACATCGAAGAACTGTGGCTGATGTCGCTCTACCTAAACGACAGTGATTTAGAGCCCTTAACGCGCATGAAAAATCTGAAGAGTTTGCGCATTACTCGCAGTCAACTGACTCCTGGCTCCTTTGAGTACTTTAAACGCATGCCTGCTCTGAAGAAGCTCAAGCTCGATCGCACCTGGTCGAAAGAAGATACTGAGCGGTTTAAGCAAGCTTTTCCTGGTTATGAATTTGAACCAGTCTTTGATTTCCATTTCTGGAAGCTTGCTCCTGGAAAAGCGCCTTCGGAGCAGTAGGCGGGGGGCGAGGAGATTCCCCTCAGTGCCACGGAAATGCCACAGCTGACTGCTAGAATGAAATTCTAGTGCAGAGCAAGGTGTCTTAGTGGCTGCTCCAACTGATGGTCCATTTGACAGGTTTCCAGAGGCTGATAGTACGGTTTCCTCTGGCGCGGCCAGAAGCGAAAAACAGACTGCCTTTCGTCCCGGAATGGTGATTGACCAGAGCTATCGATTAAACAAAGTTATTGGCCAGGGGGCTATGGGGGTGGTTTTCTCTTGCACCCACTTGGTCTTACAGAAAGACTATGCTCTTAAATTTTTGCTGGCTAGTGACCTTAGCAGTGAGGCCTGGAGTCGCTTCCAAATTGAGGCAAAAGCTTTAGCTAGACTAAATCATCGGGGCATCGTTGGCATTCATAATATGGGTGTGCATCATAGCCGAGCCCAGGGGAGCGATATTGAGTGTGACACGCCTTACTATGTTATGGACTTGCTCTCCGGTGAAAATCTCGATGATTTGCTGAAAAAAACCGGACCACTGACCTTGAAGCAGGCTCTCGATTATTTTATCCAAGTGGCTGATGCTCTGCATTCCGCCCATGCTCAAGGTATTGTGCACCGTGATATTAAACCGTCTAACTTGATGTTATTGCGCGATCAAAATGACCATATTACTCAGATCAAAGTTGTCGATTTTGGTATCGCCCGGGTTAATCGTAGTGGCCATGGAAGCCAGAGCCAGACGGCAACAGGCCTGGTTTTCGGTACGCCATATTACATGAGCCCCGAGCAGTGTCGTGGCGAGCGTGTGGATCACCGCGCTGATATTTATTCTTTTGGCTGCACTCTATTTGAGGCCCTCACTGGTGAACCGCCTTTTAAGGGTAACAATGCCTTTCAGACTTTTATGATGCATCAAGGTGATGATATTCCTAGTCTGGAAAGTCGCCGAGCAGAAGGGGCAAGTGCTGAGGAATTTCCTGATAGCTTGGAAGCTGTGGTGGCTAAAACGCTGCAGAAAAATGCTGCCGATCGCTATCAGTCGATGGAACAGTTGAAGCACGATCTCGAGCGGGTCAAGCAAGGAAAGGATGTTACAAGCAGAGGGTTGCGCAGCACGATTGCACCCGAGGCAAAGTCTTACTTTGATGAGGAGGGGGATGACGAAACTGATGATGATTCGCTTGAGGCTAGTCGCGCAGTTCTTGGTCAACCTAGATGGCTCCTGATCGTATCATTGTTAGTTGCAGCCGGTGTTGTTGGAGTTTTTGTCTATTTTGTTTGGCGGGAGCCAGCCAAGACCGCTGGTTCCGATCTTGCACAAGTTCTGGAAGTGAAGAAACCCACAGCTTCTTCTTCTTCTTCTTCTTCTTCTTCTTCGCCGCTTGCAGCTACTGACATTGGTGCCACTAGTGCTACCACTGTTACTACTGCTCCTTCTACTGGCAGTGCTTCTACTGCTGGGCCAGAATTGGAAACGTTTATGAGTGGTAGCCCTGACAATGATATAGCTGCGGATCTTTTTCGCGAGAAACTTTCACCAGTAAAGCTTTTGGAGTCGGTAGGAGCTAGTCAGGCTGAAAAGGATATGTTCAAGAAATTTGACTGGGTTAAAGAGTTGGAGTATGAAAAGGCTGCGAAGACAAAAGCCGAAGAGTACATTCGGTCGAATTGGCCCCCGGGTACGGCACCTGTTTTCTATAAAGCGCACGGCGGTTTCCGCTTCCCTGCTGAGGTTTATTTGGCGGCCATTCAATTTGACAACGGGGCCATTCGCTACGCTCAAGGAGATATTCCTGCAATCAATGAAAAAACGAAGAAGCCAGCTCAGTCTGTTCATGTCTATTTAGGTGAGCTCAGTAGCGATTTCCCGGGCATGTTGGACGGCTTCAGAGCCGATGATGTGACTGGTCTCGATATCAGGATTAAAGATCCAAGAGCCGCGATGATGCGCTTGCGAAAGTGGAAGCGGCTCAGAGAGCTGTCATTCTTCAATGGCTTAACAAAGTCTTTGCCGACCTACGAAGAAAAGCTTGAGAATTCACCTGTTAGCGACGACATGCTAGGGGAGATAGATTCATTTAGTCATTTGCAATCGTTGGGCTTGGCCGGAGCCAAAGTGAGCGGTCGTGCTATCGCACAGATGAGTCTGGTAAGAAAAGTGGGAACTCTTAAAGTTAAGGGAATCCGTGATGTAGGGCCTTTACTTGAAAAGATAAGGCAATGCGACAATATAAAGGAGCTGTGGTTGATGTCTCTTTATCTGCGCGACCAGGATCTTGAGCCTTTAACTCACATGAAGAATTTGAGCACTCTGCGCATAACTCGCAGTCGATTGACTCCAAATTCTCTTGCCTATTTCAAGCGTATGCCTAGTCTGAAACACTTGAAACTAGACCGTAGTTGGTCTAACGGCGATAAAGCCCAGTTCAAACGAGCGATTCCGGGTTATGAGTTTGAGCCAGTCTTTGATAAGTACTTCTGGAAGCTGGTCCCAGGTGAGCGCGAGTTTTGACGCCTCTCTCTTGATTTTGCTTGGCGATTGGCGCTAGATGAGATACGCTTGCTTCAGCTATTACTAGGAAGTGCGGCGCTAAGTTGAGTAAGTCACAGGATAGGGTTGAATTTGTTGACGGCAGTGGCGAAGGCGCGCAGGGCTGCCAGCTTTACCTAGCCCTGGGTGGCCTCGGGCAAAGTGCGTGGTGGCGCTATTTAGTTGGCACTGTTGTCATCTTTGCGATTTTCGTTCTTGCTAGTTTCTTTTGGTATCTTCTCATTGTGCTAGTTTCAACCCATGGCGTATTGCCGAAAATTGACTCGGCTAGTGGTCAGATACCGGGCGTTCATCCCATGGCCAACTATATTGCTGTCAATATTCCAAGTATTTACCTGTGTATCTCTACTTTGTTGGTTGTGCGCTTCCTCCACGGCCGGTCAGTGCTTTCGCTTATTACTACTAGCAGTCATATTAATTGGCGCCGCATTGCATTTGGTGCCATTGCTTGGTTTGCTTTGGCTGGTCTGGCTGGTATTGTTGGTTCGATTGTCTTTCCTAATTCATACCGGTATGAAGCGCCGGGAGCTGCTTTCCTTCTCTATCTGCCTGTGGTATTGCTATTTACTCCATTGCAATGTCTAGCTGAAGAACTCTTTTTTAGAGCCTATCTTCTGCAAGCAATGGGTAAGTGGGTGCATAACATTTGGCTGGCGTCGATTTTGAATGGCTTGATCTTTATGCTGCCACACTTGCTTAATCCGGAGGTTTCATACGGACTGCTCCCCATGGCTATTTGTTATTTTGCCATTGGTTTTATTTTAGCCCTTGTCACATTGCGCACTAGTGGCTTAGAAGTGGCTATTGGTATACATATCGCCAATAATCTTTTCGATGCTTTAATCGTCAACGATGTGCGCTCTGTGCTCACTACAAATTCGATTTTTGTTTGTGTTGAAGGGCATCCATGGTACGAAGTAGGAGTGATCGTTACTTTAGGGGTGGTACTCTACGGTCTTACTTCTCGATATTTATTAAAGCCGTTGAGTTTGCAGTCTTGATTGCAGAGTGGCTGGGTAAAACCTATTTGAAAATAGTGATTTTGGTCTCACGGGGCTCATCTGCTTGAATCGACGCGATTTTCTTGCTCTTTTCGCATCTGCCGGCTTTGCAGCGGCCTTAGCCTTGGGCTCACCCGAGCTAGCCTGCGGAAAAAATAGTCAAACAGAGCAAGGCTATGTCATTAGTCTAACTTCTAATCGTCCCGAGAAATATACCGTGCAGGTGACCAAGACTGGGCTGCGTGTTGATTTGAACAATGCTAAGTGTACTCTTGTAAGCCGTGCCCCTGACTGGAATGTGGTGGCCTGGAACAGTAAAGATCGCACTGTTATGAATGTCAGCAATAGCGATTGGTGTCATAAGTATCATATGAACAAGATGCACTGGGTCGCTGAATTGACAAAGCCACTATCAGTTAAAGAAGAGTGGTTCAAAGGTGTTCCGGCTCTAAAATGCGTCTTTCCAGCAACTGAGGTTGTTGGTCTTTATATGCAATCTTCTGTTGGAACAAAGAACTATAAAGACAATACTGATGATCCCAATAGTGCCATCGTAGTTTGCCTTGACCTGCCATCAGGCAAAAGGAGTGGTTCTGTTTTTGCTCGGCTTTTGGGAATGCCCTCAGTTCCTGGTATGCCTTTGCTGGTAAAGCGCATTCGGGCGAATGGCAAGAAGGAGGGCAGTCTCCAAACAGGAGAGGTGCACGGTAGACCAGTTTCACTTGCCGTTTTCGACATTCCGCAGGGTTACAAAAAAGTACCGTTTAGCGAAAGCTTTTTCGTCTCAAAGGCCCAAAATGAGAATGCTAAAGAGCTGTTCAATTCGCTTCTCCATTGAATATTTTGAACCTGACAGCGTTTTTCTTATTTGTCGAAAGTATCAGTTCCGGTGGGTTGCCTTGAAGGCAGTGTGACTGTGAAGGTAGTGCCTTTTTTCGGCGTGCTCTTACAGGTTATCGTACCCCTGTGGGCCTCTACTATTTGTTTACAGAGATAGAGACCAAGGCCAGTGCCATGGGTATACTTCTTGCCCGGTTTTCCCTGCCAGAAACGGTCAAATAGATGCTTCTGGTCTTCAGTTTCTATGCCTGGACCATTGTCTCTAACACTAATTTCGTAGTGGTTGTTATTTCGTGCGAGCTTTACTTCTACAGTGCCTTTCTGTTCTACAAATTTGAAGGCGTTGTCGAGGAGGTTTTGTACGACTCTTTCAATAGAGTGATTCTTGCCGTCAATCAAGGCCTTTTCTTTCAGTTTGACAAAATTGAATTGACATTCTTTTTGTTGAGCATTAATTTCGTTGCGCTTAATCACTCGCTCGAGCATCTCGCATAGATCGACTTTTTGGTTTTCACTGGACCACGGTTGTGACTCAGTTTTGTAGATTTTGAGCAGATTTTCGACCATCTCGATCAGAGCCTTATTGCTGTCCTTAATTTGAGCAATGATTTCTTGTTGATTACTGTCAAGAACTCCGAGCGTGCCCGCTAAAAATAGCCCTAGAACGCGATTAGTACCAACTAGTGGATTTTTTATATCGTGAGTGAGTGTGGCGACGAAGTCGTCTCTTTGTTGATCAACTGTCACTCGCTCAGTAATGTCTTCGTACATTCCGAGTAATCCGACCACTTTTCCACCAGCATCGTGTAGAGGAATTTTGCTAGTGTCTAACCAGGCCTGTTTGCCATTGGCGCGGCGCTGTGGCTCGATAATGTGATACTCCGGAACATTAGATTCCATTACTTTGCGGTCACAGGCAATGAAGAATTCGCACTGTTCTTTGCTAGACGAAGTATCGTAATCGCTCTTGCCGAGTAGTTCTTCGGTTGTCTTCTTGCCCATGTCATTGGCGAAAAGTTGGTTGCAGCCGAGGTATTTTGACTCGCGGTTCTTCCAGAAAATTGAAATGGGGATGTTGTCTAAGACGAGTTGGAACATAGATTGAATGGTCTTGAAGGAGTGCACGTCTGTACAGACAACCAACCAGCTGTCTGACTTTAAGTCAGGATTTGCTCGCAGCAGGTGCCAAATGTAATTTCCGTCTGCTTTCAGTAATCTCACTTCAGTACTAAAGGGTTGTTTGGTTTGGATGGCTGTCTTCCACAAACTTTCTAAGTGCTCGAAGTCTTCTTTGTGAATAACCGCCTGTGGTGGAAAGTTTTGCTTCTCGCTATTTTGTTCATCCTTCAGGCCGGCAAATTCTAGCCAGCGCTTGTTGCTGAAGCTAACTTGGCTATCTGATTCTACTATCCAAAATATGTCAGGTAAGAGTTCGGCTACGGGAATTAACTGTTCTGACAATTGGTTATTTTGCATACGTGCTTTTATCCGCTAGCTGGAGTTGCTGATTTCAGGCTTGGCACCAGCTTTATTGTTTCACAGTGAATTGTTCTGGGCTATTGGTAGCAACAAACTTGTGGGTCAAAAAATGCTACTAAGTGGAGTAGTATAAGACTCTTTTTGAAAAATTTGGGATGATCCCCGTTCAGTAGACAGTTGGTTGGAAAAAAATGCTCCTGGTGACAAAATGTCAAAAGGAGAACGAAAATGACAGGAAAGAAAAAGACTAAGCCTGAGTATTCATGGACAT
>Ga0075444_10001060_pt1 | contig 16654 bp, 13 predicted proteins | sample CoawatmetaG01DNA_FD_76836 | JGI IMG/M metagenome (GOLD analysis project Ga0075444, IMG submission 76836) | Marine microbial communities from the West Antarctic Peninsula - Coastal water metaG017-DNA | ecosystem: Environmental > Aquatic > Marine > Coastal | place: Atlantic Ocean: West Antarctic... | reverse complement strand
TTATCTTTCTCAGTTAATTACTTCATATCCTGTTTTTGAAGTAGAAAAGTCGGGTATTTCTAATGACAAGGTGAATTCAATTATTGCAAAAGAGATAATTGCAAGAGGTTATCGAAAATTACCAAATTTTATTAAAAATAAATATAATTCACAATTTTATATATGTAATTTTTATGATCGTCTGGCTGCAAAAAAACTTAAAGAAAGTGATATTTTTGTTGGATGGTCAAGTTTTAGCTTGCATACATTACATAAAGCAAAAAATTTTGGGGCTTTAACAGTCTTAGAAAGAGGGTCTTCCCATATTCAATATCAAAATGATATTTTAATGGAGGAGTATGAAATACATGGCATCAAGACCAATCCTACCCATCCGCAGATTGTAGAAAAAGAGTTAGAGGAATATCAAATAGCTGATTATATTTCAACACCTAGTATTTTTACAAAAAGAAGTTTTGTTGAAAAAGGCTTTCCTCCTGAAAAAATACTACATGTTCCTTATGGGGTAGATTTAAAGCAGTTTGTTAAGTTGCCAAAAGAAGACAATATTTTTAGGGTTATACATTGTGGCCATGTATCAATCAGAAAAGGATGCCATTATTTATTGAAATCTTTCTTTGAATTAAATCTTCCAGGTGCAGAGCTTTGGTTTGTAGGCAATATTGAAAAAGAAATGACCCCATTTATTGAAAAGTACTCGCATGCAAAAATTAGATTTTTTGGCGCTCTCCCACAGAGTGAATTGAGTTGGTATTATAGTCAAGCAAGTGTATTTGTATTATTTTCTATAGAAGAAGGCTTAGCCATGGTTCAAGCGCAAGCTATGTCATGTGGTTTGCCAGTAATTTGTTCTACTAATACTGGTGGAGAGGATTTATTAGAACAAGGTAAGAGTGGCTTTGTTGTTCCGATTAGAGACACCTATTATTTGAAGGAAAAAATTCTCTTTCTTTATGAAAATAAAAATACTTGTCATGATATGGGGCTTTATGCAAATATGACAATAAGAAGCAGATTTTCATGGGATGATTATGGTCAGAACATTATTAAACAATATAAATTAATTCTTAATGAGGCCAAAAAAGATGATTAAGATTTTAGATTGCACTCTTAGAGATGGAGGATATTATACGAACTGGGATTTCGATGCAGACCTTACTTTGGAGTATTTTAAGTTGGCTAACTTACTTCCATTAGATTATCTTGAGGTTGGCTATAGAAGTATCATACAAGAAGAATATTATGGAGAATTTTTCTTTATGCCAATAAGCACATTTCAAAAAATTTCTTCCTTAACTGATAAAAAGATCTCAATTATGATTAATGCAAAGGATTTTATCGATGTTGATGTCCGCTCTATCATTAATGATACAAAAGATTATGTTTCACTTGTTAGGATTGCAATTCAGCCAAATAATATAGAATTTGGAATTGAATTAGCTATTTCAGTGAAAAGTATGGGCTTTGAAGTTGGCTTAAACATAATGCAAATATCCACCTTAGATGCTGATCATATTCTGTTTGATCATTTGAAAGGAATTGAGAATTTTGTTGATTATTTGTATCTAGTGGATTCTTATGGTTCAATTTACCCTGAAGAACTTAGAGAGATGTTGGACAAAGTCCAATCACAGACTAATGTCGATTTAGGGTTCCATGGGCATAATAATGTTGAATTAGCATTTGCTAATTCAATAGTCGCAATTAATAACAATGTTTCAATCATAGATGCTACTGTTTTAGGAATGGGAAGAGGAGCAGGCAACTTAAAGCTAGAGTTAATTTTGGGTTATCTTAATTCAAAAAGAGAGATAAAAGTAGATCTAAATCTTTTAGGAAGATATGTAGAGTTATTTTATCCTTTATTAGATATACATAGATGGGGAATAAATCTAGCATATATAGTATCTGGATGCTATTCTCTTCCTCAAAAAGAAGTTATGGATGCACTAGAAATCAATAGATACTCACTGTCAGGTATAGTAAGTAAGCTTAGGAGTAACTTAAAATTACAATTACCTGAATATGCTCCCACTGAAGAAACAAAAAGTTGTTTAATTGTAGGAGGTGGAAGTACAATAAGAAAACATATAGGGGCATTAACAACGTACTTATCGAAAAATAGGAATATTGTATTACTTCATGCCACATCTAGATATCTAGATTTATTTTCTGATTTAAAAAATAAACAATACTTTGCAATGACTGGTGATGAGTTATTGAAGTTGGAGCCTATATCTGGGATTCATAAATATATTTTAGGTCCAGATCTTAATACAACAGAGAATATTAGATACCAGCCTGAGAGTTTATATCAACTCAAAGAAATATCATTTACAAGCAAGTATCCAGATTCACCACTTAGTGCTGGGCTCCAAATTGCTTTAGAAATGTCCTGTCAAAGTATATATTTAGCAGGGTTTGATGGCTATGAGGAGTTAAAAAATAAAAAGGATTTATACTTAATGAATGAAAATCAAGATATTTTGAATATTTTTTCATCAAATTATAGCGTTGTCAGCTTAACTCCAACTAAATACAAGAATATTAAACAACAATCAATCTATTGTAAAATTTAGTATTGTTAAATTAATTTAATCACAAAAATTAAGAAATATTATTATGAATTTAAATCAATACGAAACTATATTACTAGATTGTGATGGTGTCATATTTAATTCCAATTTATTAAAAGTGGATGCGTTTCGGTCTGCATTACGAGAATATGACAGGCATTTAGTCAATGATTTTATAGATTTTTTTAAATTAAATTTTGGCATATCGAGATATGTTCTTGCAAGGCACTTCATCGAAAATATACTTAATATTGAATTTAACAAGAATGTTTATCAGGAAATATTGACCGAATACAGCAAAAATTGTGAAGCGTTATACCAAAATGCAGAATTTACTCCAGCCTTATTGGAGTTTTTAGAATTTTATAGAAAAAAAAGAAAAATAATAATTTCAGGAAATAATCAGGCTGAATTAAGGAATGTATTTAGATTACGCAATATTGAAAAATATTTTGATGCGGTTTATGGCTCTCCAAAGACAAAGAAAGACCTAATAAATGAACTATTTTCAAATATAAGTAAAAACCCATTAAGTAAATGTGCAACAGTAATGATTGGAGATGCAGAGTCTGACTATCTGGCAAGTAAGGATAATAATATTGATTTTATTTTTATGAGGTCATTTTCTACAAACAATGATATAGAGCATAAACTTCGGTTAAGTGGTATCGATAATTTGGGAGAATTGATTGAGTAGCTTAATAGCATTTTTACCTATAAGAAAAGGTAGTCAAAGAGTTGTTAAAAAGAATGTTAGGGATTTTGCCAATATTGAGGGTGGGCTTACCTTTATCAAACTTAAGCAACTAATAAGTTCGAAGAAAATAGATAAAATAATTGTATCAACAGATGATGAAAAGGCAATAAAAATTGCAAAAGCATTTAATAGCAACAAAATTACTATTTTTGTAAGGCCCAAACACCTTGCTACTTCTAGTACATTAACTGATGAGTTGATCAATTATGTACCTAGTGTTATCAAAGATGGCATAGTTTTATGGACCCATGTAACCTCCCCTTTTGTGGATGGTGCAATTTATGATGATGCTATTAGTAAATATTTAGATAATTTAGATTCCTTTGACTCTCTAATGAGCGTTACAAAAATTCAAAAGTTTTTATGGAACAATCATAACGCTTTAAATTATGACAGAGCTAAAGAAAAATGGCCAAGAACGCAAACTATTGAGCCCTTATTTGAAGTTAATAGTGGACTATTTATTGCAGATATTGATATTTACAGAAAACTTAAAGACAGAATTGGTAAAAAGCCTATGTTATATAAGATAAATGAAATTCAGGCTTTTGATATAGATTGGGGTGAGGATTTTGACATAGCTGAAGCAATATGGAGTAGATATGGAAAAATTTGATTTTTGGAAGAATAAACAAAAATTAGATGATTATTTCTTTGAATTAGTAAATATTGTGTTGAGGTTTATTTTTTTTGTTAGAGGCTTGACTGGGAAATATCAGTATTTAAAAAAAAATATTGAGCTTAAGGATATGTTTAAAAACCAAAGATGCTTCCTAGTCGCTAATGGACCATCGATTAATAATCAAAATTTAAAGCCTTTGAGTGGCGAAATTACTTTTTTTCTTAATAGGGCTTATAAGCATAAGGACTATGAGTTCATAAAGCCAACGTTTCACATCTTAATAGATAATAAGCTTGCAACTGGAGAGTGGGATATTGATATGATAGATGTAATTATAAAAAAAAATCCAAATGTCATTCTCTTACTAAATGCTAAATGGTATTCTTTAAAAAAATTTAATAAATATGTAAATAATAATCAACTAAAAATATATTGGGTTGACATTAGTCTGTTTACTACACCTTTTCATAATAAGAGAACTATAGATTTAAAAAAAATTACCTATGGCTCTGGTTCTGCAACTAGCGTAGCTTTCATGAGCAGTATTTATATGGGAATAAGTAATTTTTATTTTCTAGGCAATGATGGAAATGGATTATGTCATGAAATTCTTGAACAAGATAGTCATTTTTATGGAAAAAATCCTGATAATAGTTTAAAAAAAATAAATGATATTATTACAGATCTCTACATGATGCATTTAAGTCTAAAACACTGGGTTTACTTTAGTGAATACTGTGATCATATAGGTTTTAATGTTTTTAATTGCACTGAAGGTGGCATCTTTCATATGTTTAGAAGGAAAAAATTTGAGGACGTAATTAAATAATCTTACATTTTGAATTACAAAGTAAATGCAATGAATAGTAAACATGTTTTGATAGTTGGTTCAGCAAAAAAAACTTCATTAGAAAAGATGTATTTACGCGCATTTTTGTCCAGCGGGTATCCTAATACTGATTTGTTAAATATAGAATCTAGTCGATCAAGCTGGTCAAAGAATAGAATAGTAAATAGACTCTTACCAGATTTATTAAAAAAATGGGGTGAAAAAGAGCTGCTAAATCACTTGCGTATCAATAATGATAAGTATCATTATATTATTATATTCAAGGGACTTCAATTTACCAGAAAGTCTCTTGAAAAGTGCAGAAGCATAACACCGGTATCCACTTGGATAAATATATATACAGATGATCCATATAATTTTGACTCAAGAGCAGCAACGAATTCTAATGTAGTGGATTCATTTTCTTTTTTTGATGCATACTGTATTTGGTCAAAGTCAATTGAAAATAGGCTGAGACTTGATGGTTGTAAAAAAGTAATATATCTTCCATTTGGATATGATGTAGATCATCATAGATTGTGTAATACTCCTACAGAGGGTGACCCAACATTAATTTCGTTTATCGGTACATGGGATAGAAGAAGGGAAAAATTACTCGCTGAACTGAAGGATTATAATATTATGATTTATGGGACTCGGTGGGAAAATGTCAAATCAACATTTCCGCATAAAAAAAATATTGTATATAAGTCTGTATCTGGCAATGAAGCATCGTGCATTATGAAAAAATCTGCAATTAGTTTAAATCCTATGCGTCTGCAAAATCAAGGTGCGCACAATATGCGTACATTTGAAATTCCAGCCATGGGGGGCTTAATGCTTACAAATAAAACTGAAGAGCAGCAATATTTTTTCCCTCATAATGAAGCTTGCTATATGTATACAGATATTGAAGATTTAAAGATAACAATTGATAGAATATTAAATAATAAAGATAAAGCAAATATAGTTCGTGATAAAGGTATTAAGGTTGTTATTAGACATAGTTATTCTAATAGAGTCCAAAGTTTAATAAAAGAGCTAGAGGAAAAAAGTGAGTTCTAAGATTCTTTTTATTGGAATTCCAGTATTTATACTTTCTTTATTTATGATTTTTCAAGGGAATTATGAAACATTAAATAATGAACATTTAATTTATATTGTATTAATTATTGTAATTGGTTTATTTCCCACTGCTATCTTTTTGTTAGTTAGAGCGGAGTCTGATTTAATTCCACTAATGCCACTTCATGGAATGTTTTATATATTTTCACTTGGTATAGTTGCCCTATCAGATAAAATGAAATGGATTATATATGATCCAATTATTATCAAAGATGGTCTAATATTGGCAGTCTTGGGGCTAGTTTTTCTTAATTTAGGATATTACTTATCTCTTCGAATTATATCTAATCGACGACGCTCAATTCGATTTTTAGATGATCTCTCAGTTAAACGACAGATGTTAATAGGATGGACTTTATATATTATATATTTATTATTTATAATCTTTCCTAGCCTAAGCTCAATAAATACAGTAAAGCATTTTCCTTCTGTAGCAATGTATATTTCTCTGGGAATGTTGTTCCAACTTACGATAAAGTTCCCATCACTTAAAGTAAATACTTTTTTATTTATTTTGGCATTAACCTTTATCCTTATAAAAGAAATACTTGGTGGGGCTTTGATTGTGCCAGTTATGGTAGGAGTATTTTTAGCTGTTATATATTGGAAATTAAAAGGCTCTATTCCATGGGGTTTTGGTTTATTAATTTTTTTATTTGTAATAGTAATAAATCCAGTGAAACATAGTTACCGGTCTTTAGAAGCGTATGGAGGGATAGCATTCAAAGAGATGTCATTTGGTAAAAAGTTTTCTATGTATTCTGATAGTTTTGGAGATTTTTTTAATAATGACAAAGGTGTATTGACCACAATTAATAATGATGTAAGTACTGTTAATCGTATCGCTAATATTCCAAAATTGGTTGATGTGGTTCAAAGAACGCCAGACGAAGTGCCCTATTGGATGGGAGAGACATATTTACCTATTTTTACCTTTTTTATTCCACGAATAATATGGCCTAACAAGCCGGTGGAAAAAATTGGGCAAGAGTTTGGGCATCGATATGGTTATTTAGACGAAAATGACCGCACCACGTCGATGAATTTACCTTGGATCATAGAGATGTACGCTAATTTTGGAAAAAATGGAATAATCTTAGGCATGTTTTTTATTGGAGTGCTCTTTCGTTTTTTAGTACAAAAACTTAGTGTAAGTACAAATAATGGTGTTGAATATATAGTAGGAGCTTCTGTTGTAATTCAATTATTTTTTGCTTCTTCAAATTTTTCCTTAATGACTGGAGGCGTATTTATGAAGTATATTTTTAGTTTATTATTATTACGTATTCTTACTCTAAGATTTAAAATATAGTGCAAAATATGTCTGGTTGAAAGTCATATCAATTAATAGATATAAGTTTTTTTAGGGGTTAAATAATGGAAAGAATTGGTATTGTAGGGTTTGGCCAAGTTGTGGAAAATGTTCACTTCCCAATATTGCGCGCTAATAATGAAGTTGATATTGTTTGGGTTGTTGAACCAAACATAAAAACTTCTAATAAATATATGCTTGATACTTTAGGTATACCTATTTTCGATTCGATTCACTCAATCGATGATGAATCAAAGCTTGATATTATATTAATAGCCAGCCCTTATGGAACCCGTGATGAAATTTTTAGGGCAATAAAAGGAAAGACCAAAGGCATTTATTGTGAAAAGCCATTTGCCAAATCTCTTGAAGAGCATAATCGATTAATTAACAACTATAAGGACTATAATTTTACTATTGGTTATCAGAGGCGTTCTTTGGAGAGTGTAAGACTTACAAAGAGTATTATTGACGGCAATCTTTTTGGAAGTGTTCAGAAAGTTGGTTTTGAATTTGGCGATATCAGTATTCGAACAGGAGGATTTACAAGCAATGTTGAGCTATCCGGAGGAGGACTATTATTTGAGGCTGGGGTGCATTGGATAGATACGGTCTTATATACTTTGAATGCAGTTGATGTAAGAAAATTAAAATCTACCGTTGAGTATGAGTGTGGTCTAGATATTCATGTAGAAGCAGGATTCGAAATTATCCTCCAAAAGGGTAAAATAGTAGATTTTGAATTAATAGTTACACAAATTCAACAAACAACTAATAAAATTACCTATACCTTTAAAGATGTAAGCCTCGAGTTAGAATTATTCGATGATAGTGCTAGACCTACTGTTATTACGCACAATAACCCTACAGGGCGATTTACATTAGAGAATTATCTTGGAGATATTGGTCCATCTAGTTCGCTTGGCCAGGGTATTGAATATTGGAATAAGTTCTTATATTGTTTTAGAAATCAATCCACTTCCTATACATCTGCCAATCACTCATTATTAACTACAAAAGTTGTAGAGTTTATTTATGAATAAGAAAAATATAGTTATTTTAGGCGCAAATGGACAAGTTGGTATCGAAGTGTGTTTTTATCTAAAGAGCTTTAGTGGTGTATCTGTTACTGCTGTCCTAAGAAATGAGTATTCGGCCACAATACTTAAAAAGTTAGATATTAAATGTTTGTTCGGTAATCTAATTGATGATCAAGATATTCAAGCTGCTATTGAAGAGTCTGATGTGGTTTTAGATTTAGCAGGCTATGCAACAGGGTCAGTAGATGAGGTAAACGACTTCTATGATAAAAGATTGAAATCAGTGATTTCAAGAATGACAGAAGATAGTAATTATATTTTTGCTAGCTCTATGAATGCACTAGGGTTTCATTCTAGATCTACAAAGTTAAGGTATCATTTTTTTCCTACTACAATTTACTCCGCAACTAAAAGATTTGCAGAAAATTTATCCATTAAATTAGGTAAAAAACATAATATAAATACCTTTATTTTCAGATTTGGAGAGGTTCATGGAGTTATTCAAAGAAGTACAAATGAAATTGGAAAATTAATAGATGATGGGTATACTTTTGTTGTTCCAGATACCCCCTCCTGGACAATTTTTACTTATAGTATTGCTGAGGCTTTAATAGCTGTTGGTGATAAGCTAGAAGAACCTGGAATTTATATGTTAGTATCCCCATATGAGTGGTCTTGGAAGGAGTTAATAGAGTATGTTGCTAGAGAGAAGCAATGTTCAGTCAAAGTAGAGGTGACTAGCCCAACAAAAATAAATATGAAATATTATATAAATTTTTCTAAAAGAATGTTATATTCATTTGCTAGCAAGAGAAGGGACATTATAAGAGCCAACTTCCCATTCTTGCACAAATTTGAATCCTTAATGAAGATCAAAGGAATGACATCCAGAGTTAATAATGAGATATCTATAATCAATGAGTCTTATAAATATTTTGGAAAATCAGTATATCAGGGGAGAGTTCCAGGAAAAAGAATAAAATCCATTTCTGATATCAAAGACACTATCTCATTGCATGAAAAGTCGTTAAAAATACAAATAGAGAAATTAGCTCAACTGAGTAGTGAATAATAATCGAACTCATAAAATCGTATGAAAATATTACATATCATCGAGAATTTAGATGAGAATTATGGGGGTCCTGCAAAATCTGTGCCATTTCTTGTAAAATATTTAGATATATTAGGTATTGAAAATATTATATTTACAACTCAATTCAATCAGAATGAGCGAAATTATGTTATTGAAGATAATAATATTAATATCAAAAAATTTCCAATTAAGTATATGAAAAAATTAAGGTATTGTTACAATTTAAAACAATCTATCCATCAAGAGATTACCAAAGATACAATTATTCATATCCATACTTTATGGACATACCCAGCCTATGTTGGTTATAGATCTGCAAAAAAATTTAATATACCAGTAGTCGTTTCTACAAGAGGAATGCTATACGATTGGGCATTAAAACAGAATAGTTTTATTAAACAGATAGCGATGCTTTTCTTTCAAAAGTCTTTATTAAAATTAGCTAGTGCAATTCATATTACTGAGCCTGGAGAGCAAACACCTTTGGAAAGGCTTGGTATTGCCAACAAATCCATATTAATACCCAATGGTATAGATTTAGAAGAATTCTCACAGTTAAGTAGAATAAATTCAAAAAAAAACCTTAATTTAAATTTAACTAAAAATTATGTTCTATTTCTTTCTAGAATACACCCAAAGAAAGGGTTAATTCATTTAGTGAATGCCTGGGTATCGTTATCTAGTAGTTATAAAAATTGGGATATTCTTGTTGTTGGGCCAGTAGATGATAATAATTATTTCCAACAGGTAACTTCTATATTAAAAAATCAATCTTTGAGTGATAGGGTTATATTCACTGGAATGTTGAGTGGAAAGTTCAGACTAAATGCTTTTTCAGCAAGTAGTTTGTTTGTTCTTCCAAGCTATTCAGAGAATTTTGGAATAGTGATTGCTGAAGCATTGGCCTCCAAACTGCCAGTTATCACCACAACTGAAACTCCCTGGAGAAGTATTAAAGAAAATTCTGCAGGATGGTGGGTTGACATAAATGAAGAAGAAATTAGAAATGCATTGTCAGATGCTTTAAGTTGTAGTCAGCAGGAGTTAGAACAAAAAGGAAAAAATGGTTTTAAGATAATAAGAGATTACAAATGGTCGAGCCAATCAAAGAAAATGCTTGATCTTTATCAAAAAATAATTGAGGCATAAGAAAACTAGTATGTATATTTTGGGGTTAAATGCGTATCATGGTGATAGTGCTGCGTGTATATTTAAAAATGGGAAGTTGGTCGCTGCGATTGAAGAAGAGCGGATAAAGAGAATTAAGCATTGGTCTGGATTCCCAGCTGATTCTATTAAATTCTGTCTAGATGAGTGCGGTATAGGAATACAAGATGTTGAATGTATTGCTATTTCTAAAGATCCTTCAGTTAATGTCTATAAAAAGATCACTCACTCACTTAGAAACATGGTTGGCTTTAAAACATTGGTTAATCGCTTATCCAATACTAAGAAAGTTTCCTCTATAAGGAAAGAGCTTTCTAAATCTCTAGGTGTGAAAGAGTCTAAAATAGGCGCCCAGATCTTCAATGTAGAGCATCATAGGAGCCATATGGCGAGTGCCTTTTTTGCTTCACCATTCGATGAATCCGCTATTCTTTCAATTGATGGTTTTGGTGACTTTACTTCTACAATGATTGGATTTGGAAGTGGTAATAAATTCAAAGTTTTAGATAATGTTATATATCCTCATTCTTTAGGGATTTTTTATACTGCATTTACACAATATCTAGGTTTTAATAATTATGGGGATGAATATAAAGTCATGGGGTTAGCTCCCTATGGTAATGCTACATTAGTTAAGAAGGTAAGAGATGTTATTGTTTTAAATGATAATGGTCTTTTTGAGATTAATGAAAGATATTTTAGACATCCAAAAGAGGGCGTTCACATGAGTTGGGAGAATGGAGAACCAGTTATAGAGTCAATATTTTCTCAATACATGGTGGAAAAATTTGGCTTGCCAAGGAGTCAGAGTGATGAATTGACACAATATCATAAAGATTTGGCTGCATCAATTCAAAAAGTAACTGAGGAAGTGATTTTCCATCTTCTTAAGCATTTACAATTACGCACAAAAAGTAAAAATATTTGTATAGCGGGTGGTGTTGCTCAAAACTCTGTAGCTAATGGAAAAATATTATTAAATACTGAGTTTGAAGATTTGTATATTCCACCAGCAGGGCATGATGCAGGAACAGCAGTAGGCGCTGCATTATGGGTTTACAATCAGATACAAGATAATGAGAGAATTGAGCCAATGTGGCATAGTTCGTTTGGAAGTTTCTTTAATGATGAGGCGATTGAAGCGTATCTAAAATCACAAAATATTCAGTATGCAACTTTCAGTGATGAAGAGCTGGATAACAAAGTTGTAGATTGTTTAATAAATGGTGGAGTAGTTGGCTGGTTTCAGGGTAGGGCAGAGTTTGGACCAAGAGCATTGGGGCATAGAAGTATTCTTGCTGACCCTACTAGAGATGATGCAAAAGAAATATTAAATAGAAAGATTAAAAGACGAGAGCTATTTAGGCCATTTGCACCATCAATTTTAAAAGAACATGTTAAAGATTATTTTGAAATAGATGATAATGTCCCATTTATGGAGAAGGTATTTCAATTTAAGAGTGATAAAAAAGACAAATTAAAAGCTGTAGTTCATGTAGACGGCAGTGGAAGATTGCAAAGTGTAGATAAGAATGTAGAGCCAAGATACTATAAGCTTATTGAGGCATTTTATAAAAAAACAGGTGTTCCAATTTTACTTAATACCTCATTTAATGAGAATGAGCCAATTGTAAATACTCCAGCTGAAGCATATGCATGCTTTGCAAGAACCAAAATGGATATGATTGTAATGGGTAATATTGCAATAGAAAGATGAAGATAACAATAATAACTGTTGTATGGAATAATAAAAAAACTATAAGAGATGCTATAGATTCGGTGTTAGCTCAAACATATAGAGATATTGAGTATATCATAATAGATGGGGCGAGTACTGATGGCACTATTGAGATAATAAAAAGCTATGGAGACAGGATTAGTAATTTTGTGAGTGAGCCTGATAATGGTATTTATGATGCTATGAATAAAGGCATTAAGTTGTCCTCTGGAGATGTGATTGGTTTATTGAATAGTGATGACCTTTATATAAATGAAAATGTAATAGAGAAAATCTCAATGATGTTTAAATCTCAAAGAGTTGATAGTATTTTTGCTGATTTAGTTTATGTGAAGCGAAATGATAAAGAAAAAATAGTTCGTTATTTTGATAGTAGTAAATTTAAACTCTCAATGTTTGCTTATGGCTTTATGCCTGCTCATCCTACTTTCTTTGTAAAGAAAAGTATTTATGAAAAATATGGTTTATTTCGTACTGATTTGAAAATTGCATCTGATTTTGATTTATTTGTTAGATTTTTATTTGTGCATAAAATAAGCTATTATTATAATAAAGAAGTAATTGTCAAAATGAGGTATGGGGGAGTTAGCACATCATTTAGAAGTCTTTGGAGTAATAATACTGAGATATTAAAAGCCTGTAGATCAAATGGGATAGAGACCAATATCATTAAAATATTTTTGAGGTATTTTTCTAAACTCTTAGAATTAGTAACTAGGTGACGTGTGAAAGTGCTAATAAAATCAGCTTATTCAAAATATATATTTGATTTAGTATTTGGATCACTATTGTTGTTGGTGTTTTTAGTTCCTATGCTTATAATTGCTATTGTTGTCAGAATTACATCTAAAGGGCATGCACTTCATTGGTCAAATCGAGTTGGAAGAAATAATTTGATTTATAAAATGCCCAAATTTCGCTCAATGCGTGTTAATACTCCTGCTTTGCCTACTCATTTAATGAATGATCCAGCATCTTATTTATCTCCTATTGGTGGTTTTCTTCGTCGCTCTAGCCTTGATGAATTACCACAGCTATTTTCAATATTAAAAGGGGACATGAGTTTTGTTGGCCCTCGTCCAGCGTTGTTCAATCAAGATGATTTGATTGATTTACGAACTAAGAAAGGTGTGGACAAATTGTTGCCAGGTATTACAGGCTGGGCGCAAGTTAATGGAAGGGATAATCTTTCAATCACTGAAAAGATGGCGTTAGATTTAGAATATCTAAATCGGCAATCTTTTTGGTTTGATATAAAAATATTATGGATGACATTTTTAAAGGTTATGAAACGAGATAACGTGAGCCACTAAAAAAGATAATGTTAATTACTAAAATAAGGTGTAAAGATAGTTTTAACTAATATTCAATTTGTCTTTCTATTGTCGAAATTTTTAAAATTTCGCTAAGATACTCAGCTCTCCTGTTAACCCTATAAAACACGAAATTTCTAATTTCTTTAGTATATATTGGCGTTAATCTATCTTCTTACAGTTAAATCTTGATTGATTGAGCTGAGAATGGAGATGGCATTACCTATAATGCTCTTTGGGCCCACTGCTATATTTAGTTAAGGTTATAATTGAGCTACATACTCTTATTTTTACTGGAATTATAAAACTTTATGCGAGCAATAATTGCCTTTTTACGTAACGAACTGACTTTTGATAAACACCCTTAATAACTCTAAAAGAATTTATACTAACCCTAGTAAATAAAACTGATACGTATCCTTTGAGAAACATACTTATTAATTTGTCGCGATTTCAAAAGCAGCTTGTGCTTTTGTTTTTTGACTCTGTCACCCTTTTGGGTATATTACTTGCCTCGTTTTCAATTCGACTTGGATACTTATACGTTCCAGGGAGTGATCTTGTCTGGATGGTATTGGCTTCACCTATCATCGCCGTTCCTGTCTTTATGCGCTTCGGGCTATATCGAACAGTTATTCGTTATATTGGCTTTAAGGCGTTGTGGTCTATTGTCCAGGCAGTATCGCTGTATTCCCTGCTGTGGAGCTTGATTGGATTTATGGCTTCGGTTGATGGCATACCACGCTCCGTAATTTTAATTAACTGGCTCTTGGGTATTGTAATCATTGGTGGTTCGCGGATGGTTGGAAGCTGGCTACTCTCGGAGGACCAGAATAAAAAAACGACCAGAGTGATAATTTATGGAGCAGGCTCTGCAGGCAGGCAGCTTTTGATTGCTTTAACGCAGTCGGTTGAGTACATGCCGGTGGCTTTTATTGATGACAATGATCAGCTGGAGCGTCAATCTATTCATGGCATCGAGGTTTTTTCAAGAAAGGATTTAGATCTCCTGATTGAGCGAAAAAATGCCACTGAAGTGTTGCTCGCTATGCCCTCAATATCGATAATCCAGCGCAATGAAATTATCCATTTTCTGGAGCCTTATCGGTTACTTGTGCGCTCCTTGCCTGGCGTTTCAGAGCTTGCTCAGGGCAAGGTAAAGGTCGCCGATCTGCGTGAGGTCAGTATTAAAGACTTACTAGGCCGTGAATCTGTAGTTTCCAATAGTGAGCTATTGTGCCTTAATATTACCAATAAAGTGGTCATGGTGACCGGTGCCGGCGGCTCGATTGGCAGTGAGCTGTGCCGGCAGATATTATTATTGAAACCTCAAGTATTGATACTATTTGAGCAAAGTGAGCTCGCCCTGTATAGCATTGATCAGGAACTCTCAAGAGCTGCTATGCTCTCTATTAAGATACTGCCTATGCTTGGCTCTGTCACTAACAAAAATCGCTTAAGCCAAATAATGAAGCGCTTTGATGTGCATACAATCTATCATGCAGCGGCCTACAAGCATGTGCCGATGGTTGAGTATAACAATGCAGAAGGAGTCAGTAACAATGTTTTTGGTACCCTTAATTGCGCGCAGGTTGCGATCGATAATGGGGTAGAAACTTTTGTGTTGATTTCAACTGACAAGGCGGTGCGCCCAACCAACACCATGGGAGCAACAAAGCGAGTGGCTGAATTGGTATTGCAGGCCTTAGCAGTAGAGTGCAATACACGCTTTAGTATGGTACGATTCGGCAATGTATTAAACTCCAGTGGGTCAGTGATACCGCTGTTCAAAGAGCAGATTAAAGTGGGCGGGCCGATTACGGTGACCCATCCTGAAATCCTGCGTTATTTTATGATCATACCCGAGGCAGTAGAGCTAGTTATTCAGGCAGGCGCTATGGCGAAAGGCGGAGATGTATTTGTACTCGATATGGGTAAGCCTGTTCGAATTTTAGACCTGGCTAAAAAGATGATTCGTTTAAGCGGCCTTGAGGTTAAGGATACGCTTCATCCGGACGGCGATATTGAGATTGAGTTTACCGGTCTGAGACCAGGTGAAAAGCTTTATGAGGAGCTACTGATTGGTGATATTGTTTCCAAAACTGACAATCCAATGATCCTGAGCGCAGAGGAAGAAATGCTGACCTGGGATGATTTAAAGTTAATTCTTGATGGGTTAGAGCTGGCTGTTGATAGGGGCGATCAGTTTAAGCTGCGCCAGTTACTAGTAAAAGCTGTCCCTGGGTTTAAACCGCAAAGTGATATTATTGATATTTTGTACGAAGCTTGAGCCCTCAGTGATGAGAAATAGCTAGGGCTAAAACTGCACATTTTCTGAAGATATTCGGCCTTATAAAATCGCAATAGCCCTAGGGTTTAATTGCGTTTTTTTTGCTTGATTTTAAATAATGCCTTGTTGTTTGGCAAAATAATTGGTGGCCTGAATGAAGCCTTCAATGCTACCACAGTCAAAGCGCCTTCCTTTAAACTTGAATGCGATAACTTTAGATTGTTTTGCTTGAACAAGCAGAGCATCAGTAATTTGAATTTCCCCATTCTTGTCAGGTTCGATATTTTTGAGAATATTAAAAATATCAGGGGTGAGAATGTAGCGGCCAATGATAGCCATATTACTCGGCGCATTTTTCTCTTCAGGCTTTTCTATCATATTAGTAACTCGATAAGTATCATTTGAATTATCAACAAGATTGCCAGAGATAATTCCATATTTATGTGTTTGGTTCATCGGTACTTCTTCTATAGCTACAACAGAACATTGGTATTGGTTATAAATTTCAATCATTTGTGAAATTACACTATTTTTATCACTGTGACATAGGTCATCTGCTAATATAACAGCAAAAGGCTCGTCTCCGATAAGAGGCTCACCAGTAAGAATTGCATGACCCAAACCCAGCATTTGTTTCTGACGAACATAGGTAAAGGTAGATTTCTTAATTATCTCCTTAATTTCTTTTAGGAGGTGTTCTTTTGAAGTGCCACTTAATTGTGATTCCAATTCATGCGCATTATCAAAGTGATCCTCGATAGCCCTCTTGCCTCTTCCAGTGACAATAGCCAT
>Ga0075444_10001059_pt1 | contig 16657 bp, 24 predicted proteins | sample CoawatmetaG01DNA_FD_76836 | JGI IMG/M metagenome (GOLD analysis project Ga0075444, IMG submission 76836) | Marine microbial communities from the West Antarctic Peninsula - Coastal water metaG017-DNA | ecosystem: Environmental > Aquatic > Marine > Coastal | place: Atlantic Ocean: West Antarctic... | reverse complement strand
GTATAGCACTATAAGACGACGACGGAGGTGAATGCTGTTGTATGGCAGCAACGACGTCAGAACCACCTACTTGGTACTCGTTCAAGAACTGCAACAACGTAGGCTTGTCTGTAGGAACTTCGAGTATAGCCATGTCTTTGCCAAAGTTGCGTTTAGCGTCGGCTTGAGTGCCAGCCCACTCACCACTGTTGTTTGTGTAGAGTTTCATTGGGTCAGCCACTCAAACCAATAACCAACGCCGCCCCTAATAGGACTAAGACGCCAGCCAAAAAGGCTCGCTCGGAAATCTTATTGGATTTTGTTGGTGCATTGAGCTTTGCGTTAGCTTCTTTCTCAAAGACTTCGCGAGGCGTACTGACTTTAGCGCAGAGAGCGTGAGCGTAGCCATAAGACACGTTGGTGGCCTTAGCCACATCACAAGGTCTAGCGAGTGGATTGTCTACAAGATATTCCCATACCTTTGGGGCTTTGGCTCCGTACTTCACCTTGCGTTTGTACTTACGGGCGGGGGTTGTAGTTGCTTGGTCTTCACTCCACCCGCTTGCTATGCGAGACATAGCTGTAACAGGGTTGACCCCATTATCTTTAGCCTTCTGCGCTATAGTTTTGCCTTGTAAATAACGCGGTGTTTTGGTGTCTTTTGAGTCTAGCATAATAAATATCCTTTGTGGCTATGCTGAGTTTGCAGAGGCAAAACGATGTGCAACTGCGGCGGTAGTAATTTCGTTGATGTCGATGCCGATGTCGGCGGCGTCTGAGCGCGGCGTAGTTTTCACGCGCTTGTTCTCAGCGGCACGAAACTTTCTCATGTAATGATCTGGAACGTAGTGTTCGAGTTGGGGCATATCTCTCAACGCTGTGTTTAGAGAGGCGTGTGACTCCATGTAAGTTTTCAACTGGTCGGCAATAGTTTTAAACTTTTTCTTCAGTGCCTCACGCTCAGCGTCCATGGTTGCTTTTTTAGAATACCAATCAACCATGCTTGCTGGAATATCCGATTGAGCAAAGGTTACTTCTGGGTTGCTATAGTATCGGGCGTGGGTCTTATAATTTGGTGTCAGATCAAACACAGCATCGCCAGATTTCTCTAGTTCAACTGTCAGGGCTGAAAACTCATGCTCAGGGTAAGCGTTTTTAACAGCCTCGGGCACGGGTATGATTGCATCTATTGTTGATACCTTGTGTACCCATTCGTCTGGCATTTGCTTTTTAAGATCGGTATGAGATCCCCATGCTATTCTCTCGACGTTTAGAACTAAGTCTTCATACTCAGGTGTAGACTTCTGTAGTGTGTCAGTCTGGTACGGCGCTTGTGCCGTTTTGGACATGCTTAGCACTGTGTCAACAATCTCTCGTACAAGAGTGTCAGTGTATCGAACGTAAGCCATAAGTGTCTCCTTTTCACTAGGCGTTGATGTCAAACTCAATTACTTTTCCCCAAGAAAAATCAGTGGTTCCTGTGGTGAGCCAAACGGTGTCATATGTTGATGTAAATTCGTGCTGATTGCCGTAGCCGTCAGTCATGTACACAACCACTTCAGGATCGAGATCGTGGGCGTCTATGTACTCAAACACGGGGTGAAACTGTGTACCGCCGCCGCCGTGCATCTCTAGCTTGACGGGGTAATCTTCTGGAACAAACTCATCTACATGCTGAACTTCTGCGTCACAGTAGATTACATAGAGTTTTTCTGGATTGCATGTTTCGAGAATACGATTGAAGTGTCCGCTGTAGATAGCCAACTCTTCGTCGTCGATAGACATGGACGTATCAATGGCCAGCACAGCAACGCCCATCTTTGGTACGCTCTCGACACCGGGGAGATACAAGCCGTTGGCGATGTGACGACGGTTAGGTCTCTGCCATGAGATGCCATCAGGTATCTTGGACATCCAGTGCGGCATAAGTATGTCGTACCAAGGCGTCTTTACGTTGACCATTTCGTCAACAATCCGCTGAATGGACGCTGGTAATTTACCCATAGACTTAGCTTGTTTAGAGGTTTGTATAAGCTCGACCTTGGTCTTAGCTTCTATCTCTTTCTTCTGGCTTTCATCGAGTGGCGCACCTGTGTCGTCAGTATCTGGCCCAATGTCTTGGCCTATGCCCCACTTTGGTTTGCCCTTGTTATCGTCGTCACCGTCCTCGTTGTCAGGCTCGTCATCTTCGTTGCCGCCTTCGGGTGGCTCAGAGTATAATTGCTCTGCCGCAAACTCTCGCGCACCGTCATATACTAGTCCGCCGTCAATGAAGTCTCCGACGGGCGTTTCGTTAGGGCCACCATGGAACAGCATGTCGTTGATTACATAGTCAGCGGCGATGTTCCACTGCTCAGGGTCACGCGCTCCACGTCGAAAAGAGTGCATGAGCATGTAGTGCATCGCTTCGTGGGCTAATAAAAACATGATCTGCCTGACAGACAAACCAGAAACAAACTTGGGGCTTAGACGCATTTGCCCAGTGCCAGACATAGACGCTGTTGGTATGTCGTAAGTCCATATAAGAGTGCGCTTGAGAACCGCCATGCCAAAGAACGGGTGTTCCACAATCAACAAAGACTTAGCCTTGTCAGTCTTGCGGTGTACCTCTGCTAGGTCGTGTGGGCTAAGTACGTCGTCGTCGTCGAAATTCTGCTGGGCTGCGAGATTAGTCGTCATGTTACTTCCTCCTTGTATGTAGGGACTGGAACTCTGCCGATCACTTTGTAGAACACAGCGTCCAACAGGGTTTCCATCTGCTTGGCAGTGGGGTTTAGACGCATTTGCCCAGTCGGCACCTCTTTCCATTTAGTCGTCATGCTACGTCCTCCAGTTGTTGACGCGCTGAAGCATCAGATTTTAATTCGGTGATTGATAACTCACGGGTTGGACGGCGTTTGTGAGATGTACACATCCAACAAGAACACTGAGCCATGTCGTTAGACAGACGTTTGTAGTAGCCTGTTTTTCTGGACATTGTGCCGCCCATAAAATTGCCGAAAACAGAATACACTGAAGCGGTTCTGCTACGCTTGGCTTTAGAGATCATGCGCTCCTGTTGAGCGCGGCGATATGCTCTTGTCCTCATGTTGTTATCCTCACATGTTTACGTGTTAACAGGTACACGTCCAACGATACGTTCAACGGTATTGATCTGTTCCAGCATGGCATCCATGTCGTGCTTCCTGTGGTGGCCTGACTGTTTGAACTCCATACGCATGTTGTCGCAACGCGAGTGCATATGCTTTATCAGATTGAGCAACTCAATCTTTTCCTTTTGTACCATCAGTGTTCTCCATAACTAATTTTAATGAACGTACATGTGGGTTGTAGCCGTCAACAATCGCAACGGCTTTGTCTTGGGCCATATCATAGGCTCCCTCTACACTAGAGGCTTGTACTGCTACGGTTCGTACGACCATAAGCTCTACTACTACTTCATAGGTTGGCACATCAGTATCCTTTTTCGTTGAACTTCCAACCAACGGCGGTTCCATTGTCCGACGTCAGAGCTTTTTTAAAGACTGCTTCTGCTTGTAATTTGGCCTCGGGAAGAGACGTCGCCTTCACGTCAATCGAGCGTGCAACTACGCCTTCGACGACGACAACGTACTCTTTAATGTCTTCTCGCATATACTACGCTATCCCCTTCATCTGCTGTACAAGAGTATCAATCTCAGACTTGGCTGTGCGTCTGATACCGTTGTCGTGCTTGAGACCCTCAGTGCCTAGACTACTTGCCATATTATATAGGTCGTCAATCTGGGTTTGGATTGCAGGGTCGTCGCTGACGTTGGCGTTATTCATACGAATAGCCACATCTACCATGTTGGATATTAGCTTGGGGCTGAACCGTTTTACGTCCTCGGCTGGCTTAGCTAGATGCTCAACTGCTTCTAACATAGGGCCAAGCAACTGCTTAATAACGTGCGTCGCCGCGCCTACTTCGACATCGTCGAGCTGGGTTTGCAACGACCCTACATCTTCCTCGCTCATACCAAAGCTATCTGAGAAATCAGACGACTTAGGCACTGGCAAAAACTTAACCGCAACATTGTACTTGCTTCGAATGTCAGACGGGTAGTCATTCCAGTTGGCAAGGGCAGGGTCTTTTGCGTAGAGACGATCATAGTCGTCTTGCCTTATTGTGTCCCAATCATTTGCAAGTTTGTCTAACTGAGCTTCGCATAAGGCACGTTGCTGTCTAAGCTCTGCGGTTAGTGTCGGGTAATTACCAGAGGCCATGATGTGAATACCCTTTGACCACGGTATTGTATTTTTACGCAAGTAACTGCCCAGCTTATTATACAAAGCATTGGTGGTTTTTACTGTGTTGCTCTGCGAGGTGAACAAGTGCTTGCTCACATTGCCAGCGCCGTACTCAATCGACGCGTCTATGTCACGCTTGTATGGCGAGAACACACTGATGCTGATTGCACAAAGCATGGCTTTCTCATGGAGTGGCTTTACTCTTATGAGTGGGCGTTTACGTTCTTCAACGTCGGTCGTCGTTGCATACGCTTCCTGGGAGGCAGCAGGCACGACGGCGGCGACATCATTAACAGCAACGGAAAGGTCGGGACTGGTACGTCCTAACGTCGCGGCGTTGTCTATGATAGTTTGGATATTCATTCTATTCTCCTCCTGTGAAGATGCTCTGGTTTTTGATTGACCAGTCTATGAACGGTTGAGACCTTTGTAGTGCAGGGATCATGGTGCAAACGTCTGTCAAATACGTTGTCGCAAACTCCAAAGGCATACGCTTTATGTAAGCCATGTCGTTGGCGAACGTGTCTTCCGTACACGTCGTGGACATTGCAGTCGCAACGGCAAACCGAACAGCTGGCTCGGTGGGCACTTCGGCGTTAGTAGGCGAGGCTCGTATGCCCTCAATGCTTGGCATTTTGTCCATCATGTCTTTAGCGGCAACCCACTCAGCGGCCGCACCTTCACCTACTTTAGCCGAACATAATATGAGGTACTCATCGGTTGGCATATCAGGTGGAATGTCCATAGATATTTTAGACCACGAACGTTGGGTGGGATTGCTACGTCGTGTGGGTAAAAACTGATTCAACAACTCAGGACGTAGCTCTAGGAACGCGATCAGGTTTTTGTTTATGCCGTTCTGAAGCGCCCATGTTCTGTAATCTCTGGAACTTGTCTCTACGTCAAGAAACCACAGGCGGTCTTGCAAGTGGCCTAACATAGGCTTGGCCCCCGCCTTGTCTTCCTGTCGATTGCCTGTGCAGATCATACGCACGTCGGGGTCGAGCTTATACGACGGTGTCTCTCGCTCTAACTCAAACCCAGCAAACCATGTTTGCATCAGCATGTTGGATTGCGGGACTTCCTCAAAGATAATCAGACCGCCGCCAGTGCCTTCACGAAAATCATAAAAGAACTTGGTGGGGTTGAAGATTGTAAAGCCGTCGCCGTCTGCATCGTGGACGACGCTTGGAACGCCTGTAAAATCAACGACGTCGTAGTTATTGATGTGAACGACAAGGATACGATCTCGGGTGTAACCCATCTCTTCGCCGATCTGAACAGCGATAGAGCTTTTACCGCCGCCCGGGGGGCCAATTAAAATAGGCGTAGCCTTAGAGGTAAAACGCATTTGTTTCATTACAATCTGTTTGGTTTTTTCTATACCAGCCATAGTCTTCTCCTGTTGGTTTGGGGTTGGGTGGGTAAACAGGTATTATTATATGTGCTTACATGTAAGCATCTTACCTGTCAATGTGTTAACGTGTAAGCATTTGCTTGGCATCGGTTGAAGGAGTTGAACCCTCATCTACGGGGTTGGAAGCCGCCGTGTTACCATTACACTAAACCGATATTATTAAGCAGGGACGGCAACGCCGCCGTTGATTAGATCCTCGAGCCACTGCGGCATCGGACGCTTGCGGTAATTTAAGAGGTCTCGCTTTTCAACGGCGTAGTAATGCCGGTACGCAACAACCGCGTCGTCGTCTACCTTATACTCGTCCGGCATTGCCTGTGCAAAGGCGGTCATTGGCGCTCTAACTATAGAGGCTGGCAAGGTCTGCGTTCGAAGTTGTTTCCATGTCTTGTGGTCAAAGTAGAAACGATGTTTGTACTCTGCGTTCAGTGCGCGGAAATGTCTGTACGTCCACTTATAATTGCCAGACGTTGCCGCTACCCATTGGGTGCAGGGATGATTGGCGTGGGTTGGTTTGTACAAGTCTGCGTTGATGTCACTCATACGTGTCTTGTTAAGATGATGCGCCGTGGACAACATCTGCCCCGTCTCTAGCACCATCTTAACGACATGCTTGTCGCTTTGCATTTGCGCGGCGATTTCTGGCTCTTCGTCCAGTATGAATATATTCATTAGAAGTCTCCTTTCGCTACTTGGAAGCATTGCAGTCCGTTACGTCGCCACATGTCCACCACCTGCTGTCGATCATCGAGAACGAACAACACGTCGTCTTTGTCTATGCGGTTATTTAAAATTTCTTCTTTGACAATATCGTCAGCGCGGAAGTCACCGTCTTTGCGCATGTATAGATCAACGCCACGGGCTTTACCTTCGCGGTCATTGACAGCTATATCACAGTGCGTCTCTAACCAGTTAACTGTATCGTCGCGGCAACGCTCTGGCCTACCTGAACAGAAGACAACGTTGGTTCCGAATGGCCCTGCGGTACATCCACAGTTACCCCAGTAAAAAGGTTCCACTACTTTAAGGACAGCTTCGTTAACTCTGTCTTGTGGCCCTGCGGCAAAGAACGACGCCCAGTCTTTAGGTGACTGTTGGACGTAGTGTAAGCGGTGGTCGATGTTGCAGAGCGTCCCGTCTAGGTCGCATATGATTGTGCTTTTCATGCAGTCGCTCCTCGAATGAGTTGTTTAGTATTGCGTCGTGTTTCACGCGTCGCTTGGTTCTTAATATAAGGGCCAGCCTTGCTAGCGTTGCTGTGCTTGCGCTCAAAAAGATTGCGCTTCGCTTCGCTAAACCATTTTGTTTTCATGTGGTTACTCCTTACAATTTACGCCGTCGTCGCTCCCTGGCCCGGGACAACGACGGTGACGCCCATTACATTACAACTTAGTCAAACATAAGCCTCTGCTTTTAGGGCAACAAAGTAGCCTAATCGCTTGATCTCAATTACCTTCTCTTGGGTAATATTCTTAGTGCCAAGCAATCGAGCAAAGGTTTTACTATCACGGCAAGCGGGTTTGTACATTAGCTGACCGTAGTTGTTTACGGCCTCTACTGTTATCTCTCTCATTGGTCTTCACCTTCACGGTTAATACGGGCGGCTACTATAAAAGCCAGAACAGTGTAGAATACTGCTACACCAGCGAAACCAGCCAGTATCCATAGAAAGGCTGGGGGAACAAAGAAGGTCATAGTCTGAACTGACCGCCTGTGTAGCGTCGCGCTTTAGGATGTGCGGCGTGGAATACTTTGCGCTCATCCATATCTTTGCAACCCATCCAAGCAATTGCTGTGGACACACAAGGGAACATAGCGTGAGAGAAATTGTTAGCATGGCATACGTGCCACATGCCGTCGTAGTCTCTGAGTAATTTAGCACCGCGCAATACACGCCGCCATACTTGATTGGCTTCCGTCGTGCGCTCTTGCGCAGCCCGCTTGTCTTCCATCGACGCCGACGTGTTTAGCCGCTCAGGCATAGAGTTGCGACCACGAACCTTAGCTTGTGGTGCAGAGTGAGTGCGCATGGAAATCTGCGCAAAGTAACCGCTTTTACGTGCCATTGGATACCTCTTGAATGTGAATGGAGTTGTGGCTTGTCTCATCAGTATCGCGGAAGCCATCCAGCGATAGACGGGCAGGGAAGCCGCCCGTTTCGACAATGTGTATTAGGCTATGTTAAACTGTAGCTCTGGCTGTGCGATTTTCTCAGCGGCCTTGGCTTGCAAAGCAACGTCAGCCATCTGTCGATCTCGGCAAGCAGAGAGTATAGCTTCAAAACTCTCGTTGATCTCAGCGAAGTCAACTATAACTTTGTTGGCGCTTTCTGGATCTTGCTCCTTAATCAACTGGCGAACGATACCCTTCAACTTACCACCAACATCGAGTGTCTTAACGATGTCAGAGGCAGATGCAGAGAAGTCGAACCAGCTGGGGATGTCTGCGTTGTCAGTATAGTCTGCATACACGGCGTCGCCGTCTGCATAGTCGGCGGCCTTTGCGGCAGTCTTCAGCTTGCCGAACGTACCGTCCTTGCGTAACTCTGCAAAGCCGAACGCTTGTATCCACGAAACAAGAGCTACGCGGTCAAGGCTTTTAGTGACCTTGAATAGCTTGTTGTAAAGCGTCACGTCACCATGTTGATAGGCATGGGCCGCAATCTCTACACAAGTTTCTTGAACCCGTGCTTTTGTCATTTTTACAGTCTCGCCAATAGCTTTAATTTGAGCGTTGACGCGAGTTGTAGTGACTTTCTTATCGTTGAACGAAAAGTTAGGTGTTGACATAGAATAGTCCTCCATTGGTTTTACATGTGTCAAACTAGGAGGCGGCATTGTAACGACGCAGAACTTATGACGTTGGTTTATGACGCTGGGAGTAGCGCAAGTCGTTGGTATCACAGAGTTATGACGTTATGACGTTTAGGGAGAGTAACAAGTGTTGGTACGACAAGAGTGGGCGTTTGGATAAACCCTACGCACTAATGTTGTAACTAACTAACTATTCAATACTAAAGTCATAAAGTCATAAAGTCATAAACCTATTGGTAAAGCTATGTAATCATTGGCTTTTCAGTTATGACTTTACTTATGACGTTACTACACCGCCACCTACATTGACACATGGCGCGGATCAGGGCGAGCAGACACAGTTAGACTGTGGTATAGTTGGCTATACATACTGCGCGACGAGCCGCGCACAATGTGTCATGTGCTTTTTAACCGTGCAACCTAGCCGTGGCTTTAAGTTGTTTGGTGCGCTAGCTGGTTGCAAGACCTACCTTTGGAGTATCAACATGTAACCATGTCGAGCGTCGCGCTTTTTACGAGGGCAAATACTTTTCCCACAACCCACATCAGGTGGTGTACTGGTTCAACCGATGGCTTACGCTACCCATGCACACGCACGGGACTGCCCTCTTGGGCCTTACGTTCGGGCGCACAATGGACGTGCGCTCACTTTGCTAATGCCTCACGACATAGCTGGCCTGTTACTTCACGACCCCACAGGTTGGGCCATCTTTAACGCGGGGTGGAGTACCGCGTGGTTCTATGGCGGTCACGTTGCACACAATGTGCGACGCTAATGGCCTACCCCAATAATGTGACCGCTGTTTGAACGGCCTTAACTAATGCGACTGGTAAACAGGAGGGGTACTGACCGATGGGGGGCCACCCCCCACCCCCACCCTTATGTATTGCGTATAACGCGACCTCTATTTTTCCTAAGTGTTCTCTGTTTGTTCTCTTAGCCCCGTTTCTTGACCAGCATCTGGTAACGTGTTAACAGGTCTTTATGACAAACAGAGTGAACGTTGTTGATCCCACCAAGGTGCATGAATCCATCCTGTCTCCTGACGAGCTGTTAGCTATTGAGGACGATCCGTCTAAAATGGAAACAGTTGCTCGGCTTTTGGGCGCGGTGAATCTCGACAATTTGTTTCGCCATATGCAAAACCCAGAAATAAACCCTACGGCCCGAATAGAATTTCAAAAAATGCTCAACAAGATGGGCAAATTGGAACCGGATACCAAGGCAATTAACGCAGGGGATGGCCCCCAAGTTATAATTAATATCACCCGTGCCAAGGATCAGGAAGAAATCGTTATCGAGGGCTCCGCACAGGCGATAGAAGATGCAACATGAGATAAATTTTGAGGTTATTGAGAGCCTTGACGACTTTTTCTACTCCCAAAAATTCATATCTTTAGCAGTTGGGCCCGTAGGTTCTACAAAAACGACTGCGGGGATCATGAAAATCCTCCATCATGCAGCGCTTATGGCCCCCTGCAAGGACGGGGTTAGGCGTTCTCGCGCCATTTGGGTGCGTAATACGCGAGAGCAGCTGCGTGATACGTCCATTCCAGACTTTTTAAAGTGGATTCCAGACGGGGTTATGGGGTACTTTCTTAAAACTGAGTACAAATTTGTCCTAAAAGTAGGGAACATTGAGTGTGAAGTTCTGTTTCGAGGGCTAGATGACGCCAATGACGTGCGAAGATTGCTGTCTTTACAAGCAAGTTTCTTTGTTTTTGACGAGTTTAGGGAGATACACCCCGACATTTACAACGCCGCCCAGGGTCGTGTGGGGCGATACCCCGATAAAATGATGAACGGGGTCGGCTGTAAGACCGACGACGGGCAAGCAAACATGCACCTTTGGGGAATGACGAACCCGCCAGACATGGATACCTTTTGGGAAACACTTTTAACCGAGCCTCCAGAGAACGTTCACGTCACAATCCAGCCATCAGGGTTAGCTCCCGAAGCAGACTGGACGCAGTTTCTGCCGGATGACTACTACGACAATCTTGCACATGGGAAAACGGAAGACTGGATCGACGTCTACATACATGCGCAGTTTGGACGGAGTTTATCTGGCCAGCCTGTGTTTCGTTCCTTCGACAGAACAGTACATAGCTCTAAGGAAGAACTGAAACCGATGTTCACTGACAGCCCGTTGCTAATCGGCGTGGACGCAGGTCTGACACCAGCCGCAGTCGTCGGAACGGTAGCACATGACGGACGACTGATTGTGTATGACTCGCTTATATCTGAGGGTATGGGGGCGCTACGCTTCGTGAGAGAGCGTTTAAAGCCGCTTCTTGCAAATAAATACCCTGGGCGACGTGCTATCGTAATCATTGATCCAGCGGCCTTCCAGAGGGCTCAGACCGATGAGAGGACAGTTGCGGACATTTACAAGACCGAGGGCTTTAGTATTAGACCCGCTCGTACAAACTCTATCGCGGCACGGATAGCTGCTGTCGAAACTTACTTAACGCGTGTCGTTGACGGCAAGTACGGGTTTATGGTTTGCTCTGTAGCGGCATCAAGTTTAGTTCAAGCTCTTGCGGGTAAGTACCGCTATAAAATAAACAACAAAGGGGCGCGGGACGAGAAGCCAGAAAAATCTCATCCATGGTCAGACGTTGCCGACGCGTTCCAGTATCTATGCTTGCACGCAGACGGTGGGGAAACATTTGGCGCCAACTCATTAAACACTCAACGTAAAAATATTGTGAAGGTGTCTTCCACAGGTTGGACATAATCTGTTGACGCGTTAACAGTTTCTATGCTACCGCTTAGCTGACGTCACATGTGAGAATTAAATATGGCAGCACTAATTCCTGTTGCGCGTGCTTCTGACCTTGAGGCTCAAGTGCAGCGTGAAAACGATGAAAAACAAAACTCTGCTATGGTTCAGGGACTTGCCGCGCACACACGTAAGCGGTGGGATATTATGCGTGACCATTTTCGTGACAACTTAGAAGATCGCTTAACCAGCTGTGTTCGTGCGCGTAACATGCAGTACGAGCCAAGCAAACTTTCTGAAATTAAAGAACAAGGCGGCTCTGAAATATTTATGGGCATCGTCAGCACCAAGTGTCGTACAGCGACAGCTTGGCTGCGGGATACTCTTTTAGGCCAAGGTGCAGACAAACCATGGTCGTTGACTGCTACTCCAATCCCCGAAGTACCACCGGATGTAGAGCAGACTATGCAAAAAATTATGCGTCAAAATCTGATGCAGTATTATAACGAAGGTGGCCCTCAGCCCCAGCCAGACGAACTAAAACAGTTGGCTATGGGCATGAAAGACACAGCCATGCGAGCCCTAAAGGAAGAGGCTGAAAAACGCGTCGAGCGCATGGAAACAAAGATGGAAGACCAGATGACAGAGGGCGGTTTTACCAAAGCTCTGTTTGAATTTACTAATGATATAGCGACATTCCCTTACGCGATTATGAAAGGGCCAGTCCCGCGAAAACGTAAGACAATGAAATACATCGAAGGGGGGCTTGGTGTTGTAGAAGTTCTCCGTGACGAGTGGGAGCGCGTAGACCCGTTTAAGTTTTACTGGTGCCCATGGGGCGACGATGTACAGCACATGCCCGTCATTGAAATCCACCACTTAACCCGTGAAGATGTCGAAGATATGATTGGGGTCGAGGGGTACGACGAAGCTGCGGTTCGTTCTATTCTATCTGATTTTGGAGCCGGCGGTTTTGGTTGGTTAGATCAGGATGGTAGTGACTACGAAGATATTACAGGTATAGATTTAGACGAAGCAAACTCTGACGTCGTTGCTGCCATACAACTTTGGGATAGTATTCCAGGTGATATACTTCTTGAGTGGGGGCTAGATGACGCTGATATAGAAGACCCTCAAAAGTCTTATCCGTGCGAAGTATGGATGGTTAACAACGTCGTTATACGTGCGGTTCTTAACTACGATCCTTTAGGCCGAAAGCCCTATTACGTTTCTTCGTTTGAAAAAATTCCAGGCCGTCTTGACGGCAACGGAGTCGCCGACCTTTGCATGGACGCTCAAAACATGTGTAATGCTGCTGCTAGGGCGTTAGCAAACAATATGGGCATATCTTCCGGCCCACAGGTCGGCGTTAATATTAGTCGTTTACCCGCAGGGGAAGACATCACGCAGATGTACCCTTGGAAAATTTGGCAGTTTAAACAATCTGACTTTGCGGACGCAACTCCGCCCATGAGTTTTTTCCAGCCAAACTCTAATGCCCAAGAGCTTATGGGAGTGTTCGGCCAGTTTATGGATTTAGCGGATGAGGTATCAGGTATCCCTAAATATATGACGGGCCAACATGTTCCAGGTGCCGGTCGAACGTCTTCAGGACTGTCTATGCTTATGAGCAACGCTGGCAAAAGTATAAAACAGGTTATTAGTAATATTGACTTTGATGTTATTAGACCAATGCTAGAGCGCCAGTACCAAAGAAATTTACGTTATAGTGAAGACCCGGAGCTTATTGGTGATGTACAAATATTGGCGCGCGGTGCAATGTCGCTTGTTGTTAAGGAAGCTGAAACTGTCCGCAAGAATGAGTTCTTACGGTTGGTTCTGGAGAGTCCGGTTGCACAACAAATTGTTGGACTGCCAGGCACAGCTGAACTCATGCGAGATATGGCCGGTACTCTTAACACCAATGTTGACCGTCTTGTCCCTTCTCGAGAAGAGCTTCAGAAGCAGCAAATGATGCAGCAGCAAATGATGCAACAACAGCAACTACAAGAAGCCTCGCAGGTACAAGAAGACGGAACACCAAAAGGTGGACGTCAGGATAACACCATGAGCCCTAAACCAAATGGTCAATAGCCCTAGATGTGTTGACACGTTAACACCTATAAGCTAGATTCCCGATATGATTGACTTGAATCTTTGTGATCCGCAGCACGCGAAAGCACTGTTGAGGCTTAAAGAAACAGGTGAAACGGCGCTGTTAAGTTTTTTTAAATCTGAAGCAGAGTCAGCCAAAGCGCGGCTAGTAAAAGCAACCGACATGGTTTCTGTCCACCGGTTGCAAGGACGCGCAGAAGCATTTGAAGATTTACTGGCGTCGGTTGAAGAAGCGGCAAAGGTAGTTAACCGCTCGTAAGAGCAAATAAAGCAGACCAGAGACGGGAGCAGCTTACCTACGGGCGCTGTGTAACAGAGTTGGAGCTTTGAGGAGAACAATATGGCATTGCCAAAGCAGGTACAAAAGCAACTTGAAGAAGTAGAAGAGTTAGAAAAGGCGCTAGAAGCCCAGTCAAATCCTAGAAAAGCCGACGCAGAAGATGCTGGAGTAACTCAGGAAGAGCCGGATACGGAAGCCCAAGATACTACTAAAACGGAAGAAGAGCTTAAACCTGAAAAAGCAGAGCCAGCTGACACGGTTCTAACGGACGTAGAGGAAGACACTTTTAAGCAAAAGTACAAAACCCTAACAGGTAAGTACGACGCTGAAGTTCCACGGTTGCACCAACAGGTGCGAGAAATGGCCGAGGCAACGAAACAGCTCCAAGAGGAGCTTAAAGCGCTTAAAGTTGAACCGACAAAGCCGAAAGAAAAAGTCAGTTTAGTGACCGACGCAGATCGAGCCGAATTTGGTGAAGAACTGCTGGACGTTCAGCGCCGTGTAGCAAAAGAGGTCTCTCAAGAATACGAGGATCGACTGGAGAAACAGGACGCGATTATCAACAGCTTGCAAGATAAACTTGCGGACACTGGTAATCAAGTTGGGGAAATGGGATTTTCTCAGAGGCTAACAAACTTAGTCCCTGATTTCGCCCAGATCGACAAGGATGAACGTTGGGTAGCGTGGTTAAACGAGCATGATAATATGCTTAGAGGCCCACGCAGAGTTCAGGCACAGAAGGCATTTGATACAGGCGACGCGGAAGCCATAGCTCATTATGTGGGTTTATGGAGAGAAACCGTTGCTGAACCAAATGAAACTTCGACGTCACCTCGCCAAGTAGAGTTAGAAAAACAGGTCACGCCAAATCGTTCTGCTAATTCTGTGCGCACGCAGAGTACTAGCCAAAACTCTAAAGTATATTCCCCCACACAGGTGGATAACGCTTGGAACAAGGTTCGTTCTCTAAATACGACAGGAAAGTACGAGGCGGCTGAGAAACTTGAAGCTGAATTGACTGCTGCGTATATGGAAGGCCGGGTTAAACTCTAACCTGTTAACATGTTCACAGCAGTTATGTATTAATTAACTCTAAGGAGGCCAACATGGCTGCTGTATTCCCCGTCGTCGGTTCCGGCGCATTTGACACAAACCCATCGTATTCCGGTGCGTTTATTCCACAACTCTGGTCGAACAAGCTAAATGCTAAGTTCTATGCCAACACGATGTTGACAGAAATCTGCAACACATCGTGGGAAGGCGAGATCAAAAATCAAGGCGATACCATTAATATCCGTACCGCCCCATCAATCACAATCAACGACTACGCTGGTGCGGGTACTACCCTAACCAATGAAGTACCAGTGCCGATCACGCAGGCGATGCAGATCAGCAAAGGTAAATACTTCAGCGTACAGGTCAACGATGTGCTTGCTCACCAAGCTGACATGGACTTGATGAATACTTTCACAGAGGACGCTGCAAAACAGCTTAAAATCTCTATTGAAAATGAAGTGTTCTTTAACCAGTTCGTAACTGAAGGCGCTGTAGCTGCTAACAAAGGTGCCACTGCTGGTGCCCTGTCTGCGGGTTATAACTTAGGTACTGACGTTGCTCCAATCGTGCAAACGACACCAGCTAACGTACTTACTGCTATCTTGCATATGTCCTCTGTTCTTGACGAGCAGAACGTACCAGAAGATGGCCGTTGGTTAGTTATGTCACCGTTCGACCGTCAGCTGCTTATGCAAACAAGTCTTGCACAAGCCTACTTCACCGGTGACCAGTCAAGCACAATTCGTACCGGCAAAATCGGTATGATCGACCGCTTCAATGTTTACGTTTCAAACTTGTTGCCAAAAGGCGCAGCCGCCAAAGCACTCGTTCCGGGTCTTTCAGCTGTCGCTGGTGGTGGCACTGTATCTAACGCAAAAGCGCGTCGGATGATGGTAGCTGGAACGAAAGCGTCTTGTGCGTTTGCTTCGCAAATCACAAAGACTGAACCTCTTCGCAATCAAACTGACTTCGGCGACATTGTTCGTGGGCTTTCAGTATATGGACGCAAAGTTGTTAAGAGTGAAGCACTGGTAACTGCTCTTATTGGTACTGCGTAAAGTTAACGAGGGGGGGAGGTGATCCCCCCTTCATTTACCAGAGGGAGCTAGTTAATGGCGACTATAAAAGTTACTGATGTAATGTCACGCGTCGAGTCAATACTACAGGACGCCAATGTCCGTTGGCCGCGTCTGGAGCTACAGAAGTGGCTAAATGAAGCGTATCTAAGCATCGTTCTACTTAGGCCCGATGCAAACGCCAAGACTGCTACTTTTACTTGTGTGGCGGGAACCAAACAAACAATTACGGCTTCCAGTGGAGGGTATCCTTCAGCGATAAGTCTTTTAGATGTTACAAGAAACGTAGCATCAAGCTCTGACAAAAAAGTTGTACGGGTGGTTGCCCGAAGTGTTTTAGACGATCAACGCCCCAGTTGGCACGCTGAAGTAGCGTCGGTTAATATACAACATTACACGTATGATCCTCGAAACCCCAAATGTTTTTATGTGTACCCGCCAGCGACTACAGCTGCGCAACTTGAGGTTACTTACGCTGACGTGCCAGGAGCGCACGCTCTCGCCGAAGCGGCCTTAAACCCGTCTGCTTCGACTACTGATGTTATTCTTTTAGACGACATATATCTCAGTCCTTTGACTGATTGGGTACTCTACCGCGCTTACAGCAAAGACGCTGAAAACGGTAATAACGAACAACGCGCAGCTGCGGCGTATCAAACGTTTAACGCTGCGATTGGGACAAAAACTCAAGTAGACGCGGCAGCTGCGCCGTCGTCTAGTTAGGAGCAGAAATGGCTACAACTTTGTGGAGTGCTTTTTACCCCTACATACAGCCCTATTTGCCAGGGTGCCCTGAAATTGTCATGGAGTCTCATCTTCAAGAGTCAGCGGCTAAATTTTTAGAGAGAAGTGAAATATGGCGATTTGAGATAGAGAAAGACTTTGCGGTAAAGAATGTCGCGGACTACCCTGTGTTTCTTCCGTCT
>Ga0075444_10001054_pt1 | contig 16714 bp, 14 predicted proteins | sample CoawatmetaG01DNA_FD_76836 | JGI IMG/M metagenome (GOLD analysis project Ga0075444, IMG submission 76836) | Marine microbial communities from the West Antarctic Peninsula - Coastal water metaG017-DNA | ecosystem: Environmental > Aquatic > Marine > Coastal | place: Atlantic Ocean: West Antarctic... | reverse complement strand
GCACATTGCTGCGGCGGGCGACCGATCCCTGGGAGAGCGACCACAGCGGCATCATGAACACCCTGGTTCCGGAGCCGGAGATCCCGAGCCATCAGGGGCCCGACGCGCGCAGTGTCGACCCCGACCTCGACGTGGTGACCATGGCCGTCAAGGTTCCCGAGACCATCGGGCATCTGCACTACTGGGCCGTACAGATGACCCGACCCGCCGACAGGGCCGAGGTGCTGGCGGCCTTCGCGACTTCGACGCGCATCGCGCAAGTCTCCATGGGGGACGGCCTCGTCGCGCTCAATGTCGTCAAGGAGATGACCGCCGACCTCGGCCGTCCGCATGGCGATCTCTATGAGGTGGCGCTTTGGGCCGACATGCTGCGGGTCGACGGCGACGAACTCTTCTACGCCTATATGGTGGACAACCAGGCGATCGTCATTCCCGAGACGATCGACGCCATCCGCGCCTTGTCCGGTGCGGTGGACGATCCGGCCGCCTCCATCGCCCAGACCAATGCGAGCCTTGGCATCGGCGAGTTGCCCGCCGTGGGCTCGTGAGCGGGGACCCGTTTCGGACAGGGAGCCGGCGCAACCGGTTGCGAAGTGTGGCTTTGTCGGACGAGATCATCGGTATGATCGAGGCCGTACCCCGATCCGCAAATTGCAAGTCGACGTCTTCGCCCCAGCGGCCCCAACCGAGCGGGAGCTAACCGTGACCAGCCTCCACCATCATCTCCCGTCCGACGCGGCCGCCTCGCGGGGCCCTGCGACGGCGGCGATCGATCCCGTCTGCGGGATGACGGTCGACCCCGCGACGACGCCGCACCACGCGGAGCATGCCGGCCGCGCCTACCACTTCTGCTCGGCCGGTTGCCGCGAGAAATTCGTCGCCGAGCCGGCGCGCTATCTTTCGCCCGCGGCGGTGAAGGCCGCTCCGGCGGCCCAGGGCGCCATCTACACCTGCCCGATGCACCCGCAGATCCGCAAGGTCGGCCCGGGATCCTGTCCGATCTGCGGCATGGCCCTGGAGCCGGAGACGGTCGACGCCGAGGCCAAGCCCAATCCCGAGCTCGCCGACATGACGCGCCGTTTCTGGATCGGGCTGGTGCTCGCGCTTCCCGTGCTCGCCCTGGAGATGGGCGGTCACTTCACCGGTCTGATGATGCGGGTCGATCGCCACGTCTCGGACTGGATCCAGTTCGCGCTGGCCACCCCCGTGGTCTGGTGGGCCGGCTGGCCCTTCTTCGCACGCGGCTGGGCCTCCTTGCGCACCCGCCACCTCAACATGTTCACGCTCATCGCCATGGGCGTCGGCGTCGCCTGGGCCTATAGCGTGGTGGCGCTGCTCGCGCCGCATGCCTTCCCAGCGGCGATCCGCAGCGCCCAGGGCGCGGTCCCGGTCTATTTCGAGGCCGCCGCCGTGATCACTGTCCTCGTCCTGCTGGGCCAGGTGCTGGAGCTCAGGGCCCGCGAACAGACCTCCGGCGCCATCCGCGCCCTCCTCGACCTGGCCCCGAAGACCGCCCGCCGAGTCCGCGACGACGGCAGCGACGAGGAAGTGACCCTGGACCAGATCGGGGTCGGCGACCGGTTGCGCGTGCGTCCAGGCGAGAAGGCGCCCGTCGACGGCGAACTGATCGAAGGCCGCGCCGCCCTCGATGAGTCCATGGTGACCGGCGAGTCGATGCCGGTGACCAAGGCGCCCGGCGCCAAGGTGATCGGCGCCTCGCTCAACACCACGGGGTCGTTCGTCATGCGCGCCGAGCGCGTCGGCGCCGACACCCTCCTCTCGCAGATCGTGCAGCTCGTGGCGCAGGCGCAGCGCAGCCGCGCGCCCATCCAGCGGCTGGCCGACCAGGTCTCCGGCTGGTTCGTGCCGGCGGTCATCGCCGTGGCCCTGGTCGCCTTCGGGGTTTGGTGGGCGCTCGGACCCGAACCGCGCTTCGGCTATGCGCTGATCGCCGCCGTCTCGGTCCTGATCATCGCCTGTCCTTGCGCGCTCGGCCTAGCCACGCCCATGTCGATCATGGTGGGCGTCGGCCGCGGGGCGCGCGGCGGCATCCTGATCCGCAATGCCGAAGCGCTGGAACGGTTCGAAAAGGTGGACACCCTCGTGATCGACAAGACCGGGACCTTGACCGAAGGCCATCCCGCCGTCACCGCGCTCAAGCCCGCCGAGGGGCAGGACGAGACGGAGCTCCTGAGGCTTGCCGCGAGTCTGGAGCGCGCCAGCGAGCACCCGCTGGGCGAAGCCATCGTCCGCGCGGCCGTCGAACGCAAGCTCGCCTTGAGCGATCCCGTCGACTTCGACTCCCCTGTCGGCCGCGGCGTCCTCGGCCAGGTCGAGGGGCGCCGCCTCGTTCTGGGAAACCCGAAGTTCTTGAAGTCGCAGGGCGTGGACACCGCAGCCATGGACGCGGGCGCCGAAGCCCTGCGGCAGGAGGGCGCCACCGCGATCTTCGTCGCCATCGACGGCCGCCTGGCCGGCGTCATCGGCATCGCCGACCCGATCAAGGCCACCAGCGCCGAGGCGGTGCGCGCCCTCAGGGCCGCAAATATCCGTGTCGTCATGATGACCGGCGACAATCAGACCACGGCCCACGCCGTGGCCAAACGGCTCGGCATCGACGAGGTCGCCGCCGAGGTCCTGCCCCAGGACAAGGCCTCGGTGGTGGCGAAATTTCGCAAGCAGGGCCGCGTCGTGGCCATGGCCGGCGATGGCGTCAATGATGCGCCGGCGCTGGCGGCCGCCGACGTGGGGGTGGCCATGGGCGCGGGAGCGGACGTGGCGATCGAGAGCGCCGGCGTCACCCTCCTGACCGGCGACCTGCAGGCTCTGGTGCGCGCCCGCCGGCTCTCGCACGCGGTGATGCGCAACATCCGCCAGAACCTGATCTTCGCGTTCGCCTACAACGTCGCCGGGATTCCGATCGCCGCCGGGGTCCTCTACCCGGTGTTCGGGCTTCTCTTGTCGCCGATCATCGCCGCCGCGGCCATGGCTGCCTCGTCGGTGAGCGTCATCGGCAACGCGTTGCGGCTGCGGGCGGTCAAGATCTGAGTGCTCGCAGACGCGACTGCGACTGCGAGAGCATGACGTAGACCCGTCGGCTGGGCCGCGGGACGCACAAGACCTCCTAATGGCCCACGGCGGAGGGCGAAGAGAATCCGGGCGTCTTCATGGTCCCGCTGCGACTTCAGGGCGCTCGATACGCCGATGGCGCCGCGCTCACCTGAGGACGAACATGCCGAGCGCCACGGCCGCCATCACCAGGGTGGCGACCCATCCCAGCAGGCGCTGCAGGGGGGGCGCCGTGAACGGCCCCATCACCGAGGCCCGGCCGACGACGATCATCATCGCCGCCATGATCGGTACGGAGATCAGGCCGTTCAGGACCGCGCTCCAGAACAGCGCCTTGATCGGATCCAGCGGCGAGTCGTGCAGGGCGAAGCCCAACAGGGTGGCGAGCCCGATGACGGCATAGAAGCCGATCGCCGATTTGGGTTTTCGCTCCAGGCCGCTGACCCAACCGCGCGCCTCCGCCACCGCATACCCCGCCGAACCGGCCAGCACCGGGATGGCGAGCAACCCCGTACCGACTATGCCCAAGCTGAACAGGAGGAAAGCGAAGCGGCCCGCCACGGGCTGCAGGGCCGCCGCCGCGTCAACGGAGGTCTGGATGTCCGTCTTGCCGGCGGCGTTGAGCGTCACCGCCGTCGTCAGGATGATGAAGAAGGCGATCAGGTTGGAGAAACCCATGCCCACCAGGGTGTCCCAGCGGATCCGCCGCAGCTGCTGGGGGGCTTGGGTGGGCGCGGTCAGCAGAGCCGACTGATCCGGGTCGGCTTCCTGGTCCTCCACCTCCTGCGAGCTCTGCCAGAAGAACAGGTAGGGGCTGATGGTGGTGCCGAACACCGCGACCACCAAGGTCATCAGGGCCCCGTTCAGCACAAGGTGCGGCGCGAAGGTCCGCGCGGCCACCTGTCCCCAATCGATGTGAACGGTGAAGATGACCGCCACATAGGCGAACAGTGACAGGGTCAGCCACTTCAGGAACCGGACATAGCGGTGATAGGGCACGAAGACCTGCAGCAGAAGCGAGCCTAAGCCGAACAGGAGGGTGAAGACGTGGGCGCCACCACGGCCCACCACAAGCTGAGCCGCCGCGCCCATGGCCGCCAGATCGGCGGCGATGTTGATGGTGTTGGCCACGAACAACAGGGCGACCAGCACGGTGACCGCCCAGCGCGGGAACACCCGCCCCATGTTCGCCCCCAAGCCGGCGCCCGTCACCCGTCCGATCCGCGCGCTGACCATCTGCACGGCGGCCATCAATGGCAGGGTGAACGCCATGGTCCACAGCATGTTAAGTCCGAACTGGGCCCCGGCCTGGCTGTAGGTGGCGATGCCGCTCGGATCATCATCGGCCGCGCCGGTGATCAGGCCGGGGCCCAGGGCCCGCAGCCAGCCTCCCACGCCCCTCTTGGCTGGGGCCGACAGTGCGTCGGTTTCATCTAAGGCCATGCCTTGGTCGTTCTCTGGCGCCATGCGTCACCTCTTGGCGGATCGAAGGCTGGCGAAATCGACGCCAAGGTCCGAGAGGCAAGTCACGCGCCTGCCGTGGTGGCATGACGCACAACCCCTTGAGCCGTTACAGTCGGGGCGCCTGGCGGTTGGCCGGAGGAGGCAGGCGTTGGCCGGTGCGCTCGCATGCGCGGTCAGCTCGTGCGCGCGCCGAGCACCGTAAGCCGGTTTGGCCTTCTGCGTCATCAGCCCCAGAGGTTCGCCGATGACCAGACGCAAGACCGACGAAGACAACCCAAAGGCGTCGGACGCCGAGCGTGACGCCGCCAAGGCCGCAGACGCGGCGGTCCGGCGCGAGCTCGTGGAATGCCACCGCGACTTCCTGCTGTTCCTGCGGCGTCGGCTCAGCAGCCACCATGACGCGGAGGAGGTGCTGCAGGAGTTCATGGCCAAGGCGCTCGCCCGCTCACACGACCTGCGAGACGTCCGGTCCGTTCGCGGCTGGCTGAGCCGGATTCTCGCCACGACCCTCGTGGACCATCATCGGCGCCGCGCGCGACGGCGCGAGACACTGCAGGATCCCGCCGACCTGGCGGAGCTGCCGATGGAAGCCGATGTCGAGGTCGAAGCGGCGGTGTGCTTCTGCCTCTATCGGCTCCTGCCGACGCTCAAGGCGGAATACAGCGAACTCATCTGGCGCATCGATCTCCTCGATGAGCCGCGAGATCGTGTGGCGGTCTCCTTGGGGCTGACCTTAAACAACGTGAACGTGAAGCTGCACCGCGGTCGGCGGGCGTTGCGAGCCCGCCTGGAATCGATCTGCCTCACCTGTCCGGAACACGGCTTCCTCGATTGCCGATGCGAGGAGGGCGAGCACATTCGCAAGATCCGCAATCGCCTCGGCGGACCAGGGTAGTCTTGCGTGGCCCAACGCTCCGCCGCCGCACAAGCTCGACCGAGACGGCCCAACAGGGTCGCGCGCGAACAGGCCTCTGCAGCGGACGCGGACCATCTGGCAACGCACCATGGCGCCGGCCGGGCCGGACGGGGCCGTGTCGCCGTGACCGGCGATCGCGCGAAGGGTCGAACTGGAACAGGTCGCGCGAGAACCCACGGGTTCAAGCGCGGCTCCGCCCCGGCTTTCGCATCCACGGCGCAGGCGATCGGGCGTCGCGCGGGGCTGAAATCACGCCCAACTATCCGCCGCAGGCTTGCAGGAGCCCTTTCAGATAGCCACGGCGGACCATACCGGCCAGTACGGCGGTGCTGCGCGCCTCGTCGATCGCCGCTGCACCCGAGACCTTCCGCACCACCCCACGATAGGGCAGGCCCGCGACGCTCCTTATCGCCTCGGCAGTGATCGCCTGAACGCGCCCTGCCGTCATCGTCGGCGCGTCCACGTCGGGTCCAAGCGCCGCGTCGAGGCGAAGGCTCTGGGCCCGGGCCGCAGGACAGCCGCCGTCCGGGGCTGCGTACGGAGCGCGAAGAGCCTCTTGCAACACCTCCGGAGTGGCCTCGCGTAGAACATTCAAGTCGCGGAGCGGCTGCTGCGTCGCGCGGACGATCGGGCGCGGCGGAGCGCCCGGCGGCGAGCTCGACGCGGTCGTCGTACAACCTGCTGCGAATGCGCTGAGGATCGCGGCGCCGAGCGCCAACGAACTCTTCGCAAGCAATCTGAACGCCGACCGAGGCGGTCTTGAGTTCGCGTCGGCGCGGCCTTGCGCATAGGGCATCGATCTCGAGCCTCCCCAGCTTGGCGGGCCAGCGACGCAGCGCGCCCCTTTTCGCCTAAAAGACGCGCGTCAAGCTTAAGCATTACCCGGTCGACTTGCGTCGGGGTTCGGCGGGTGCTGGCTCAAGCCCCACAAGCCTTTTTCGCATCCAGCCGCGCAGCCAGCGCTGCCGTCAGGGTGCCCAAAACGGATCGTCGATGTTGTCGCGGTGGAGACAGACTTGTTCCGTCAAAGCATGAAAAACTCCGCTGGTCCGCCGCTGTGTAATGACGCCGGCAGCCGCGCGTCTCCTTCTGGTCACGGCCGAAGGGGCCGGACTGCCTTGTTCGGAGCCGAAACCATGAGTGAAGAAGACGTCGTCGTTGCGGTGTTCGACCGCCACACACAGGCTGAAGAGGCCGTACGCGAGATCGGCCGTTCCGGCTTTCCCATCCAGCAGCTCACCATCGTCGGCAAGGGCTACCACAGCGACGAGAAGGTGATCGGATTCTACAATGTTGGCGATCGGATCAAGCTCTGGGGGAAGAACGGCGCCTTCTGGGGCGGCCTCTGGGGCCTCTTCGTGGGCGGTGTCTTCATGACCGTTCCGCTTGTCGGACCGGTCGTTGTCCTGGGCCACCTCGCCGCCATGCTATTGGGTGCGGCGGAGGGGGCGCTCCTGGTCGGCGGCGTGAGCGCCCTGGCCGGCGCGCTCGCCGGCATCGGCATTCCGAAGGATTCGGTGGTCCGCTACGAGGAAGCGATCAAGGCCGATCGGTTCCTGGTGCTCGCGCATGGCGCGCCGCAAGAGATCAGCCGCGTTCAGGAACTCCTGAAGTCGACGATGCCGGCCGAGCTCCATGTCCACCATGGCACCTGCGCCGGCCATGAGGGCCACGCGGCGCAGCACCGCCACCACGCCGCCGCGGCCGAAACGAAGGCCTGATCCGAGCTCGATTCTCACAAGCGTCCGAGGCAACGGCTCCGCGCCCCCCACGCGCGGAGCCGCAACGCCTCGCGCCGCCGCGTTTTCATCACCTACTCGCTTAATCGGCAAGATGGCGTGCTGACGACGGGTGGGACGATGCGCACCCTGCTCATACAGCCCGAGCCACCACGCCGGGGCTCGCGCAAGCGCTCACGCCGACACAGAACGGCCGACCAGCGCTCCGTCCGCAAATCCCCCGCCCGCGGACGGAAGGGCGGCACGGCCGGCCATACCCGAAGCGCGCTGAGCCTAGGCGGCGGCTGACTATCGACCACGCGGACCCTGTTGTGGCCGCTGACGGTGTCCCCATTCACCAGGTCCCTGGGCCGCGCAGAGCATCAGATGATCGGCGGCTGAGGCGCCGACGCCTTCCCGAGGGCTGCTCTCTGACCAAGCGGCGAGGCCGCGGCCGCAATGTCGGCTGTAGCGCTCCAGGTGCGGTGCGCCACCCCGCAGCCGCCGCGCGGCGCCCGCGCCCTTCGCGAAGGTGCATTGAGTGTAATGATCCGCCGGGGTCGCGTCTTAGCCCTTGAGCGCCACGGCGCGACGCTGTTCGCTCGAGGAGGACCATCGATGATCGCAAGCCGACGCAAGGGCCGATTGGTGCTGGCTCTCAGTGTGGCGGCTCTGGTGGCCGGCGTGAGCGCTTGCGCCCGCCCCGCCGCCGAGGGGCAGTCGCAAGTCGTGGAGGGTGTGACGTTTGACTATGGACTGGTCGCCGACGCGGCCCAGGCGCCACCGTCGAGTCACCCGGATCCAGCCATGCACGGCGGCCCTCCGGCGGGGCCAAACGCCTATCACGTCATCCTCAGCCTCACGGACGCCAAGACCGGGCGCAAACTCGACCCCGCGGAGGTCACCATGGGTCGCTCCGGGCCGGGCCATCCGGGGCGCGGCATCGTGCCGATGGAACCGATGACGGTGAACGGCCAAGCCAGTTTCGGCCACTATGTTCTGCTTCCGGATCGCGGTCCCTATCAGGTCGAGTTTCGTGTCCGCGCCGCTGGCCGTCACCAGCCTCTAACCGCTCGCTTCAAACTCGACCGGCCGACCTGAACCCTGAACGGCGGTTGGCAGATGGGCGCCTGAGCCAAGTCGCGCGCCTCCAGCGGGTTCGATCGCCGCAATCGGAGCAGCGCTGGCCTACCGGCCCTTCGGCAACCATCGGGTGCGCCTCCTCGGCTTGGCGCGCCCGCCCCCCGCCCGTCGCGTGGGTCCAGTTGACCTGCAAGACGGCGGCGCCGTTCTGGATCTTGTCATGACGCCCGAGAGAGCGTCGCCATCTCCCCGCGGATCTAGGGGACCCGGCGGCAGGCCGCATTCCGCTATCTTCTCGCTTCGCACCGCGCTCCATCGCCAGGCCGCAAGTCCTTGCGATGACGTCTCGTGTCGTCTCGCGGAGCGCGGGCTCGCGCAAGGCGCATAGGCGCGCCTCGCGCCCATAATCCTACAGAAACAGGAGAGTGGCATGGCGAGCTATATCGCGTGTCTGAAAAGCCTCAAGGGACGACCCCTTTTCGAGGTCGCATTCTGCGAAAGCGAGGCGGAGGCTCGTGAATGGGCCGACCAACTCGTCGCCTTCGCGCCAGGGTTCGAAGTGGCGGAAATCCTGTCAGCGGGGGCGCAGTCGGGTTTGTGATCGGTGCAAACCAGCCCGCGGTGGCCGCTCACGCATCCATTGACCCCACACTCCGGAGCTTGGGCGGTTCTCGGTTGAAGCTCGAGGACCGGTAATAGAGCCCCGCCAGCTGCGTCGATCTCACGAGCTGACGCGTTGCGGCGCGGCGCAACGTTGCAGCCGCTTCCTGGAGACAGAATGGGACACGGACAGATGCGTATCCCAAAGCCCGATCTCCAAGCGGTGGGCGGGATCCGACCCCAGGGCGGAACCTACAACGCGGCGAGCAAAGATCGATTTTTGGCGGCGAGCGCCGCCAGCCTCTGCCGCGAGTGCGAGGATTTCGAGCTGACGACGCTGGCCCTGCCACAGATCGGCTTCGGTTCGGCCGTTCGCTCCTGTGAGGTTTCATCATGACAGCCCCCGCGCGCTCCCGGACCGGCGTGGTGAACCAGGCGCCCCCCCTGGAAGACTATAACCTCTTCCTCTCGGACGTGGCGCTCATGGAGGCGGTCGTCGGCGAGGGGGCGACATGGGCGCTCGATAACCTGACCGGCTACGGCGAGACGCTTGGCGCAGCCGCGACGCTCGAGCTCGGAAAGCTCGCGAACCGGGAGGTCCCCCGTCTCGAAACCCACGACCGCTATGGACGGCGGAGTGATCGCGTCGAATTCCATCCTGCCTATCACGCTCTCATGCGCCTCCAGGTGGCTGAGGGCCTACACGCGTCACCCTGGTCGGATCCGCGGCCGGGCGCTCATGTGCGCCGCGCCGCCGGACTCTATATGAGCGGTCAGGTCGAGGCGGGGACAAGTTGCCCAATCTCCATGACCCACGCCGCGATCCCGCTGCTCGCAAACGCCGATCCGCACCTGCAAAGCTGGCTTCCGAAGCTCTATTCGCGCGTCTACGATCCCGCGCACCGGCCGCTTGACGACAAGGCGGGCGCGCTGATCGGCATGGGCATGACGGAGAAACAAGGCGGCTCCGACGTGCGCGCCAACACCACCCGCGCCGATCCGGTCGCAACACGGGGACCCGGCATGGCCTACCATATCGTCGGCCACAAATGGTTCATGTCGGCCCCGATGTGCGACGCCTTCCTCGTCCTGGCGCAGGCGCCGGGCGGGCTGTCGTGTTTCTTCATGCCGCGCTGGACGCCGGACGGCGAGCTCAACGCGGTGCATTTGCAACGTCTGAAGGACAAGCTGGGCAATCGATCGAACGCCTCCTCGGAGGTGGAATTCGACCATGCGCTCGGGTGGCTCGTCGGCGAGGAGGGTCGTGGCGTCGCCACCATCATCGAGATGGTCGAATTCACGCGCCTCGACAATGTGGTGGGTTCGGCGGGGGTCCAGCGTCGAGCCCTGGCGTTGGCGCTGCATCACGCGCAGCATCGCGCCGCCTTTGGCCGCTCGCTGATCGACCAGCCGCTCATGACCAACGTCCTGGCGGACCTTGCGCTCGAGGTCGAGGCGGCCACCGCCCTCGCCTTCCGACTGGCGCGCGCGTTCGACGCCCCAACCGATCCCGCCGAGGCGCTGTTCCGCCGCCTCATCATCCCGGCCGCCAAGTTCTGGGTGTGCAAACGCGGTCCGACGGTCGCGGCCGAGGCCCTGGAGGTCGTTGGCGGCAACGGCTACGTCGAGGACAGCGGTCTGCCCAGGCTCTATCGCGAACTGCCCGTCTATTCGATCTGGGAAGGGGCGGGGAACGTCATGTGCCTTGACGTTCAGCGCGCCTTGCAACGCTCCCCCGAGGTACTGGACGCGCTCGACGCCGAATTTGCGCCGGCCCGCGGCGCCGATCCTCGACTGGATCGACAGATCGCCGCCGTGCTCGACCTTGCCCGCACGAGCAACCAGGAGGCGGGCCTTCGTCGCCTGTCCCGAGAGCTCGTGATCACGGTGCAGGCCGCCCTGCTGGTCCGCCACGCGCCGGGTTTCATGATCGACGGGTTCCTCACGAGCCGGCTCGGCCCCGAGGCGGGTGCATTCGGCATGTTACCCGCTCTGGGGGATCTCAAGCCGATCCTAGAACGCGCGGCGCCCGACCAAGGCTAGCCGGCAGAGCTAGCCGAGGCTGCGCGGACAGCGGAGGTATATGCCTCCCTCGTTTTGGGGGTCGTCGCGCGGACGGCGGGGCGTCCGGCGTACAACCCTCCCACAAGCGTCACTGCGCGCGCGCGACGTCTACCTCGGGTTCGCAGATGCGAACCTCGGCGCGCTCGCCATGACGCCGGAGCGCGTCGGCCATGCGTTGCGCCTCCGCAACCGCCAGGGCGCGACACCACATCGGCGTCATCATCTGGCGATCGCGCCGGATCGCCCAGCCGTAGCTTTCCTTGACGACCTCAAAGGTGATGAGGGCGGGCTTCTCGTTCGAAAGGTTTGCAGCATCGTTCATGACCGTCCTCCGCGGCGAGGAGAGCGCCTAAGGTCGTGTGCCACGTCGCGTCTGACGCGACGCGGCCGATTGCAGGTTTAGACGCCGGGCGGCATCCGACCTTACAGCTGGCCGGGCGCGGTCTGGCCCGCTCCTCCGCATCGCGCCGCTGTCGTAAGCAATCTCGCCGAGCAGCGTCTCTCCCTAGTCGGTCTCGTCCGTGCTGGTACGCGCGAGTCGCCGCCGGGAGACGACGATGGGCCACAAAGCAAAGCACGAACGTTCGGACGAGGAGACCTATCGCGCCGAACTGAAAGACGCCCAGGTTCAGCTCTCACGGCTGCAACGCCAGGTGATCGCCGATAAGCTCAAGATCCTGGTCATCTTCGAAGGCCGCGACGCGGCGGGCAAGGACGGCGCGATCAAGCGCATCACGCGCCACCTTAGCCCGCGCGAGACCCGGGTCGTCGCCCTGGACCCGCCGTCCGATCGCGACCGCCGCTCGTGGTATTTCCAGCGCTATGTGGCCCATCTTCCCGCCGCCGGGGAGATCGCCCTCTTCAATCGTAGCTGGTACAACCGCGCGGGCGTCGAGCCAGTGATGGGGTTCTGCAGCGAGGCGGATTACGAAGAGTTCCTGGTCACTGCCCCCCTGTTCGAGAACCTGCTCGACCATTGCGGCGTGCGCCTGATCAAATACTACCTCGATATCTCGAAGAAGGAGCAGAGGGCGCGCATCCAATCGCGGGCGAAGGATCCCCTGCGCCAGTGGAAGGAGAGCCAGGTCGACGAGGTCGCCCTCAAGCGCTGGACGGACTACTCGTCCCGGCGTGACGTCATGCTTACGCGCACGCACACGCTGACGGCGCCCTGGACCATGGTCAGGGCCGACGACAAGCGACGCGCCCGGATCGGCGTCATGCGGGACCTGATCTCGCGGTTTGAGTTCGCCGATAAGGCTTCGCCGCCGGCGGACCCCACGATCCTCTTCCCGTTCCACGAGACCGCCGCGTTGGAACGCTGAGCGCGTCATGGGAAACGCCGAAACGCCCCGGCCAGCCGGCCGCCGCTCCAGCCCGGCGCGCGCCGCCGCGGCGCCAGTCGCGACGCTCTGGAGCCTGGAGGACCTGCGCCCGACGCAGATGACCGTCGGCTTCCGCGAGGTTGAGCGCAAGCGCCAGCGTTTGCGCGCTCCGCTTGAGAGCGCTGATCGCGAACTCTGGAATCGGCCGGTCCCGGTCGTCTTAGGGCCGGCCGGGCGGGCCTATGCGCTCGATCGACATCATACGCTCTGCGCGCTTAGGCAGGAGGGCGTGACCGCGGTCGCAGTGGCGGTCGTCAGCGATCTGAGCCGCTTCGATGAGATCGGGTTTTGGCGCGAGATGCAGGATCGTGGCTGGTGCCATCCTGTGGACGACGAGGGCGTCCGGACGGGCTGCAAGGCCATGCCGACGCGGTTTGAGGACCTGTCGGACGATCCGTTCCGCAGCCTGGCCTCGGCGCTCCGGCGAAGCGGCGGCTACGCCAAGTCCGTCGGGCTCTACAGCGAGTTCGGCTGGGCCGCATACCTGCGGCGGCATCTTGCCGTGGAACAGGTTCGGCGGGATTTCCCGTCGGCTCTGCGGGCCGCCCAGGTCCTGGCGCGCGCGCCGGGCGCGCGAACCCGGCCCGGCGCGCTGGAGCCGCTTGTCACTGCCCAGTCTGTATCGCCCGTGCGCACGCCTCAGAGAGTTGTTGGGCCGCCGCAAGGGGGGCGGGCGACGCCTCATTCTGCGCCGCTCACCGGCCCGCGGCGCGGAAAGGCGGACAGTGAGCGAGGGGACAGACGACCGAAGCCCTGCGCCCGCGGAGTTGCGGTCCAATGAGTCGCAGCGGCTGGCGCAGGATCGGCGGCAGACGCACGCTGCTGGCTCTCACGGTCGGTCTTGCCGTGGCGATCGGCTTGGCTTGGTGGCTGACCCAGCAGCGCAAGGCGCCGAGCGAGCTCACCCTTTTTGGCAATGTGGATCTGCGGCAGGTCGAGCTGCCGTTCAATGACACGGCGCGGGTGGAGGCGGTGCTGGCCGTCGAGGGCGAGCGGGTCGCCCGCGGCCAGGTGCTGGCGCGCCTCGACACCGGCCGATTGACGCCACGGCTCGCCCAGGCGGCAGCCCAGGTCGCCGCCCAGCAGCAGCTCGTCGAGAAGCTGCGCCGCGGATCACGACCCGAGGAGAGTGCTCAGGCTCGGGCCGCTGTGGCCCAGGCCCGCGCCGATGCGACCAACGCCGGCCGCAAATACGATCGACTTGCCGCCCTGTCGCAAAGTTCGTCCGGCCGTGCGCTCAGCCGCCAGGACCTCGACGACGCCAAGACCGCCCTCGAGGCGGCCGACGCCCGCGTGATGGCGACTGAGCAGGCCCTGCGCCTGCAGGTCATCGGCCCGCGTCGCGAGGACGTCGCCCAAGCGAGGGCTCAGCTCGACGGCTACCGGGCGCAACTGGCCTTGCTGCAACGCGAATTGGCCGACGCCGAACTGGTGGCGCCGGTGAACGCAGTGGTCCGGACCCGACTGGTGGAGCCCGGCGAGATCGTCTCCCCGCAGAAGCCGGCTTTTTCTCTGGCGATCACCGATCCGAAGTGGGTGCGCGCTTACGTCACCGAGACGGATCTGGGCCGCGTGCATCCCGGGCTGCAGGCGACGATCACCGCCGATGCGTTCGCGAAGCGCAGCTTCAGCGGCTGGGTCGGATTTATCTCTCCGGTGGCGGAGTTCACGCCTAAGACGGTGCAAACCCCCGACCTCAGAACGAGTTTGGTCTACGAAATCCGGGTGTTCGTGAAAGACCCGGCCGATGAGCTTAGGCTCGGCATGCCGGCCACCGTCCATCTGGCGGCGCCGCTGAAGACCGCGCGGCCATGACCGCGCCGGTGATCGTCGGCCGCGACCTGCGCAAGCGCTTCAAGCAGGGCGGTGGCGGCATGCTTGATGCGGTCGCAGGCGTGTCGCTCGAGATCGCCGGCCGGGGGATTTCCGCCCTGGTCGGCCCCGACGGCGCCGGAAAATCCACAATCATCCGGATGATCGCCGGGTTGTTGAACGTCGAGGCCGGCGACCTGACGGTTCTCGGGATCGACGTGGCCAAGCACCCGCAAGCGGTCCAGGACCGCATCGGCTACATGCCTCAGCGATTCGGCCTCTACGAGGATCTGAGCGTGCAGGAGAACCTCGACCTCTATGCCGACCTGCACGGCGTCTCAGCGGCGGCGCGTCGGGAGAAATACCCGCGCCTGATGGAGATGACGGCGCTCGGCCCCTTCACCCAGCGGCTCGCCGGCCGCCTCTCCGGTGGCATGAAGCAAAAGCTAGGCCTGGCCTGCGCCCTCGTGCGCTCCCCCGAACTGTTGCTGCTCGACGATCCGACCGCAGGTGTCGACCCGCTCTCCCGGCGAGAGCTTTGGGCGATCATCGCGACCTTGGTGCGCGAAGAAGGCGTCCCGGTGCTGATCAGCACGTCCTATCTCGATGAGGCCGAGCGGTGCGACCACGTCGTGGTGATGCACAAGGGCGGGGTGCTCGCGCAAGGGCGCCCCGAGGACATCACCAAGCTCGCCGCCGGTCATACCTTCGCCGTGAGCCCACCCGGGGACGAACCGCGCCGCAAGCTGCAGGCGCGTCTGCTCGCCGACCCGGCCGTGACCGACGCTTCGCCGGACGGCGGACGCGTCAGGATCGTGCGCAGCACGGCGTCGGGCGATGGCGCGATCGCCGGCCTCGCACTTGAGGCGGTTCCCGCCAGGTTCGAGGACGCCTTCATGATCCTGCAGCGGAGCGCCGAGGCGAAGACCGCCAACGCGCTCGGCGGGCCGGTCTCCGCCATGCGCCTTGAGCGGCCGAACAGCGAGGCCAAGAGCGACATTGTGGTCGAGGTCCGCGATCTCGTCAAACGCTTCGGCGATTTCGTCGCCGTGGATCAGGTCGGCTTCGATGTGCGTCGCGGCGAGATCTTCGGCCTGCTCGGACCGAACGGCGCCGGCAAGACCACCACTTTCCGGATGTTATGCGGGCTGCTGGCGGCGAGCGGCGGAACCTTGAAGGTCGATGGGGCCGATCTTCGCCTTAGCCGCGCCAAGGCCCGCCGCAAGCTGGGCTATGTAGCCCAGAAGTTCTCGCTCTACGGCCAGCTCTCGGTGGCGGAGAACCTGGACTTCTTCGCTGCGGCCTACGGGCTGGGCGGCCCGGCCCGGCGCCGCCGCATCGAGTGGGTCATGGATGAATTCGCCCTGCGGCCCCTGGCCGGGGTGCTGGGCAGCCAGCTGCCCGGCGGCTTCAAACAGCGCTTGGCGATGGCCGCGGCCCTGCTGCACGAGCCGGACATCCTGTTCCTCGATGAAGCCACCAGCGGCGCCGATCCAGTGGCTCGCCGCGAGTTCTGGGGGCGGGTGAACGCCCTGGTCGACCAGGGGGTGACGGTGATCGTCACCACCCATTTCATGGCGGAGGCGGAATATTGCGACCGCATCGCCATCCTGGACTCCGGCCGGGTGCTCGCCCAAGGCGCGCCATCGGACATTCGAGCCCGGGCCCGCACCGAGCGGAACCCCGAGCCGACCATGGACGACGCCTTCATCGCCGTTGTCGAGCGCGCGCGCGCCAGCTTGCGGCCGGAGCAGGCGGTATGATGATCGCCGGTCCCTCCCGCCGGATGCGCTTGGCCGCAAAGGCCCGGCGCATCGGCGCCCTGATCCGCAAGGAAGGGCGTCAGGTCGTCCGCGACCCCTCCAGCTTCGCCATCGGCGTGGTCCTGCCGCTCATGCTGATCCTGCTATTCGGCTACGCCATGTCGCTGGACGTCAAACATGTCCCGATCGCTGTCGTGCTAGAGCAACCCTCCTCAGAGGCGGTCGAGGTCGCGGCCGGATTCCAGCTCTCACCCTATTTCGAAGCGCGCCTGACGCCCTCGATGGCGGTCGCCCGGGAACTGATGCTCTCCCAGACGGTCGACGCCATCGTCCGCCTGCCCGCCGACTTCGCGCGCCGGGCTGCGCAAGGCGACGCCGACATCCAGATACTAGTCTACGGCATCGACGCCAATCGCGCGCGGATCATTCAAGCCTATGCCCAGGCGGTGGTCGCCCAAGCGGGGTTGCGCCGCGCGGCTGAAGGTCAGGGACGCGTCGCGCAGGGCGGTCAAGCCGTGGTCGAAAGCCAGCTCTGGTTCAACAGCGCCAATAACAGCCGCTATTTCCTCGTGCCCGGCCTGATCGTGCTGATTATGACGCTGATCGGGGCCTTCATGACCTCCATGGTGGTCGCCCGCGAATGGGAGCGGGGCACGTTCGAAGCTCTTTTCGTCACGCCCGTGCGGACGGACGAAATCCTGATCGCGAAGATCGTCCCCTATTTCCTGCTCGGGCTGGGCGGGCTCGTGCTCTGCCTGGCCTCGGCCAAGTTCCTGTTCGCTGTGCCGATCCGCGGGTCCATCCCGCTCTTGGCCGCCGTCTCGATGCTCTACCTGCTGG
>Ga0075444_10001046_pt1 | contig 16777 bp, 12 predicted proteins | sample CoawatmetaG01DNA_FD_76836 | JGI IMG/M metagenome (GOLD analysis project Ga0075444, IMG submission 76836) | Marine microbial communities from the West Antarctic Peninsula - Coastal water metaG017-DNA | ecosystem: Environmental > Aquatic > Marine > Coastal | place: Atlantic Ocean: West Antarctic... | reverse complement strand
GGCTAAGTCAATAAGTGCAGCGGGTTTGTAATATTTTTGAGCATACCACATTACATCGCAAAGAACCAAACGCCCTTCAGCATCAGTGTTTATTATTTCAATCGTGTCACCTTTCATTGATTTTACCACATCTCCAGGACGTTGAGCATTACCATCGGGCATGTTCTCAACTAAACCAACGAAACCAACCACGTTTGATTTTGCTTTTCTTAGCGCAAGTACTTTCATAAGACCTACAACAACACCAGCCCCTCCCATATCAACAGTCATTGCTTCCATTCCAGCTGGTGATTTTAAAGAAATTCCTCCAGTATCAAATACAACACCTTTTCCGACCAAAGCTAAAGGTTTTGCATCTCCTGCCCCACGCCACTCAAGTACCATAACCTTAGTTGGGCTAGGTGACCCTTGCCCTACGCCAAGTAAGGCATTCATTCCAAGTTTTTTAAGATCTTTCTCTTCAAGGGTATGAATAATCAATCCATATTTTTGCAAATCCAATATTCGTTTGGAAAACTCTACTGTAGTTAAAATATTAGATGGTTCATTAATTAAATCTCTAGCAAAGAATATTCCTTCATTTATTGCTTCATATTCAATATAGCATTTTTTTGAAAAACTGGGATCTTTAACAATAATTTTTAAAGGAAATCTTTCATTTTCTGATATCGATTTATGACAATTGAATTTGTAATCGCGCATAACAAACCCGAATATAATATCATTTGAATTAGGATGCTCATTTAACGAAACTATCGCCTCACGTGGTCCTAATTTTTTTGAAAGGTTTGCCCCAGCCAACCGAGCACCGTGGATGTCGTTATCCATTGAAATTTTCAATACAATTATTGCATTTGCGCATAGTCCTGTTGGAAAGTTTAAAGTAAAACAAGAGTTTTCTTTTTGTTCAGCAAAAATAGAGCTACCTTTAAATCGCTCAATTAGGCCAGCTGTTAAAGAATTTAAATGACTAGTAAACTCATCAATTTCATGACTTTCATCCAAACATATTACAAAAGTAGATTCTATTTTGTTTAAATTTGTTAGTTTTAAATTATTAAACGTAACTTTACGTTGTTTAGTCATCTAATTTCCTTATTTTTTTTAATTATATGTTTGTTGGTAATGATATACCATAAGGTTTTTAGCATTTCCGTTGTTTTAAAATAATGAATCGGTATATACTTAAGTTACTTTATTAAGGAGCTCGAAAAGTATTGAAGCATTACGATCGTTATGTACTTGGTCAGCTAATGCAGGCATTTGGTTTCTTCTGTTTGATTTTAGCACTCGCTTACTGGATTAATAGGTCATTAGGAATATTCAATAATCTAATTGGTGATGGTCAATCAACCGTTGTTTTTTTTGAATTGATATTATTATTTTTGCCACAAGTGATTGCAATTGTTTTACCAATAGCCGCGTTAGCCGCGACAGTTTTTGTGATAAATAGGTTGAATGCAGAAAGTGAATTAATTATTTTAGATGCATCAGGTATGAGCCCTCTTAGTATCCTAAGACCATTCATTTATTTTTCTTTAATTACTGCAATAACTACTGCAATATTATCACTCAATTTAGTACCGATGAGTAGAGCACATTTGGATTTCCGCAAAGAAGAAATCTCTAAAGATATTGTAAGTAGATTAATTTCAGACGGATCATTCTTACACCCAGTTGAAAATATGACTATTTTTGTTTCATCCGTTAATTCGAATGGAGAGTTTCAAGATATTTTTATTCATGATCAACGTTCCAATGAAAGAGACTTAACATATATTGCAACACGAGCAGTACTAGTTAGAGAAAAAAATCAATCGCATTTGGTTCTCTTTAATGGCCTGATACAAACTTTAGACTTAAAGTCACAAACCCTTAGTCATGTAGGTTTTGAAAGTTTGGCTTACGAGCTCACACAATTAGTATCAGCAGAATCAAAGCAATTAATGAATATTGATAACTATGGTATCAAAGAACTTTTTACTGCCGATAATGAACTTTTAAAAGTTCTGAAGAAAAGTAAAACAGAAGTCCATTTTGAAGTACATGATAGATTACTAAAGCCTTTTCACTGTATTTTGTATGTGCTGTTATCTGCTGTAATTATGACCATTGGAGGACACAGTCGCTTTGGATTAACACGGCAAATTTTCTTTTCTATTATTGTAATCGCTATATTTAACGTTTTAGCGACAAATGGACTGACACTGTTAAGAAGAGATAGCTCAAATTGGTTTTTTGCATACTTACCGGTATTGATTGGATTTAGTATGATTTGTGGATTATCAACCAGAATGAGGCGTCCCTTTTTCAATGGAGCCCTAAAACATATTTATTTTGGTAAAAAAATATGAAACTTAATATATATTTCTCAAGGCGAGTGGTTTATTATTTTTGTATAATATTTTTGATTTTTTATGGATTTTTAACAATATTGAGTTGGATTGATATTTTAAGATTGGAATTTTCTAAATCTGTCAGTTCAGTAAATTTATTTTATTTGGCACTTTTAAAAACACCAATAATTATTCACCCATTAATCCCAATCATTACTGTTTTGACTTCTTTAAGTTTCTTTATAAATATATCAAGAGATAGTGAACTTATAATAATTCGTAGTGCTGGGCGATCTATATTACGAAGTATGTTCGCACCTATAATAACAATTTTTACTCTTGGATTGATAATCATTTTCATAGTTAACCCGTTTAATACAATAGCATTAAAACTTTATAATTCAGAGCTAAGTAAAATAAATAAATCTTTATCAAGCTACTCTATCAATAACGAAGGGATTTGGTTAAGAGAGGGGCATATTGATGGACAACGTGTAATAAATGCTAAGACTGTTAGAAACAACGGAAAAGAATTAAAGCAGGTGACAATATTTGAGTTTAATAAATCGAGTATACCAACGACTAGAATTAATGCAAAACTAGCAGTAATTGATAATAAACAATGGAACTTAAAAGATGGGAAAATTTGGAAGGTAAATAGGGGCGATAGACCTGAAGATAGAGCAAAACCCTTCAAAAACTTGCAATTAAAAACTGAATTAAATCTAGAAAAGATAAAATTAGGGTTTGGTGAACCATCAAATATATCAATTTGGAAATTAAAGAATTACATTAAAAGGATCGAACGTGCCGGTTTTTCCTCTTTAAAACATAAGGTTTATCTGCATAGAGAAATAGCTTTACCATTTTTTATGGTAGGTATGTTTTTAATTGGTGGCGCCCTTAACATGGGTCACACCAGAGTTAGTAAAAAGGGGTTAGCAATTTTAATAAGTATAATCATGGCTATCAGCGCTTTTTTATTAAATAATTTAACTGAGATTTTAAGTCAAAATGGAGCAATACCTTTTTTACTAGGAACTTGGGCACCCCCAGTTGTTGTAATTTTTATTTCTTTAGGGCTTATACTCCATTTGGAGGATGGTTAGTTGAGATTTTTTATTATCTTTACAATCCTTACATGCGCTCTAACATTTAATGCGAATGCTAATACCAACCCTAGCTTGATTGCAGATGTAATAACCGTGAGTGAAGATGGAAATGTGATAAACGCAAAAGGGAACGTCAACATAAGTTTTGAGGATCAGTCACTAAAAGCATCAATGATTAGTTACAACAAGTTAACTGGAAAAATAATAGCTTTAGGTCCAATAATATTAGACGATGGAAATCAAGCAGTAATTTTGGCTGATGAAGCAATATTAGACAAAAATTTTAATAATGCAGTGCTTAAAAGAGTTAGATTTGTATTATCACGAAGCTTGGAAATATCTTCGGCAAAGGTAATTCGCGAAAATAGCAGATTTAACAATTTTTATGAAACTATTGCGTCTACCTGCATGGTTTGTAAAAAAAATAAAACACCACTTTGGGAAATAAGATCAAGAAAAATTGTACATGATTCAAAACTTAAACAAGTTTATTTTTATAACTCTCAGTTTAAGCTGTCTGGTATTCCCATTATGTATTTTCCAACACTTAGAATACCGGATCCTAGTGTAAAAAGAGCTAACGGTTTTCTTACCCCAGAAATAAATCATTCCAGTGTGACAGGCACTGAACTTAATCTTCCTTATTTTGTGGCTTTAAACAAATCATCCGATATGATTTTTAAACCAAAAATTAGCACTAGTAAAAATGTATCCCTCGGAGTCGAATACCGTAATTTATTTAAAAAATCCGACCTAAACGTTGATATTTTTTTAACTAATGATAAAAATTTATCTAATAAATCAAAAGGTTACTTATTTGGGAAGTATGATAGTAAATTTGAAAATAACATTGAATTATCATTGCAGTATCAAAAAACCACTAATCTAGATTTACTTTCACACCACACGACTAAAGATTTGAAATTTACAGAAACATATGCGAAATTTAAAAAACAAGATGCGTCATTTTATATAAATTCTGGGTTTTACCAAAGTAAATTACAGAACTCGAGCGTTTCTGATGTGAACATGGCTAACCTAAGCCACGAAACAATAAGTGATTATATTTTTTACCCAAAAAAACTTGGTGGGCAGGCCAATTTATTGATTGATTTAAGTGGATATAAAAAACAGTCAACAGAAAATGGAATATTAGGAAGAGATGCATTTAGAATAAAATCGGATCTATTATGGAAAAAAAATATAATAACAAAAAAAGGTTATATCATTGGTTTGAAATCCATATCATCAGCAAAAGTTTCAAAGTATTATGGTGACACTAATTATAGAGCTATACTAAGTAAAATAAGTCAAACAAATGGTGTTGAGTTAAGTTTCCCTCTAATAAATAGGCATGAGTATTCATCCACTATATACGTACCAAAACTACAATTAATATATTCAGCCCCACATACATGGAATGAACCAAATGAAGATAGCTTATTTTCAGAAATAAGTTTGTCAAACTTTTCTGATTTAAATCGCACTTATGGAATGGATAGGAGTGAGAATGGCTTAAGGCTGCAAACAAGTATAAAAACCTCTCATAAAAACTCTAAAGGTTTTGAAGGTGAGTTCTTTCTGGGGACTATCAACAGATTTAACGGTTCTCACCAATTCACTAGTGAACCAGGAGTAAGTGAAAATAAATCGAATTTATTTAGTGCCTTAAATTTAAATATTTTTAATGAAATAAAAATTAATGGTAATATTTTTACAAATGATCAATTAAGTTTTACTAGAAGAGAACTCCAAATCAACTATATCAAAAATAATATAAATATTTATTCAAAATACTTTCAAAAAGATAAAGATCAAATATATGGCTTTGCAGAAAATAGATCAGAATTAGCAATCGGGACAAAATATCGATTTAATAGAAAAACTAATTCTAATTTTAGTTTAATCTATGATCTAAATAACAAAGAAGTAGTAAAGTCACAATTTAATTCGAGTTATGAACACGATTGCATGGCGATTGATTTTTACTTATCGCGTGGGTTTTATTCTGTAAGTTCTGTAAAGCCTGGGATATCACTTGGAGTAAAGGTTAAGTTAACAGGACTTACGAGGAATAATAAAATTGTTTCATCACAAAAATGTAATGGATCATAGGAAAATAAATTTAATGAAACACATATTACTCTCTACTGTTCTTTTGATCATTTTTATGACCAACAAAGGATTTTCAGAAAATAAATTTGATCCAGCAATTATTGTTAACGAAACCATAATTTCTAAATTTGAATTATCTCAAAGAATGAAGCTTTTGAGTATTTTACAATCAGGTGGTGATATCCAAAAAAAAGCAAGTAATAACTTAATTAATGCAAAGTTATTGAATGAAGTTGCACTCGAGTATAATTTATTAATTAGTGAAGAAAGGGTTCAAGAAGACATTAAGGGCTTGGCGAAACAGTTTAACTTGTCAATTGAAGAGTTTTTATTCGAAAGTTCGAAAATTGGAATAGCCACTCAATCAATTAAAGATTTTGTAAAAGATAGTATAATTTTAAAAGAACTTATGCGGTATAAATTTGAAAATCGAGCAAACATAGAAAATGACGAAATAGACTCTTTTATAATAAATGGCAGTGCTACTTTAGAAATGAATTTGTTAGAAATCGTATTGCCTTTTGATTATAACAACAAAAATGAGGTTTATAATTTTGTTTTAAATCTTAAGGATAAAAATTTAGAAGGTATCACGTTCAAGGCTCTTGCAACAAAATATTCACAATCAAGTAGTGCAAAAAATGGTGGAAATATAGGTTGGATTTCAATAGATCAACTACCAGAAGATTTAGTAAGTTTATTTTTAACCGCGGATGCAAACTCATTGATTGGACCTAAAATATTTGATAATGTTATCATCTTATACAAGTTAGTTAATGTAAGGGAAGTTCCACTATTTAAAGATACTAAGGTAATTATAGACTATGTGGAATTAAATTTTCAGCAAAATAGCGAAATTAGCTTGCCCGCTATAATACGATTATTTGAAAACAACAATAATTGTTTAAATTTGCAATTTGATTTGGAGAGTTATCCCACATTATACGATAGGATAGTCAGAACTCAAATTGAAGAATTAAAAATTTTAGACGAAAAATATAAAAAAATTAAAATGCTAGATGCTGGGGAAAATATAATTATCAAAGGTAAAAATTTATCTGATAATCCAGTATTAATTATGTTGTGCTCTCGCCAACAAGAAATTTCAGAAACCGATAGAGAGCAGGCAAGGCAATATCTCTTCTCAAAAAGATTAATTTCTTTGGCAGATGGTTTTATTGCAGATTTAAAGGCAGAAGCGAAGATCGTTTATAAATGATTAAACCGATTGCATTAACCTGTGGGGAACCATCTAGCATAGCTCCTGAGATAACTGTCAAAGCATGGAATGCTTTGAAGAATGAAGTGAACTTTGTTTTGTTTACATCCTTTGAATATATGAAAAAACGTTTTCCCGAAACACCAATGAAAAAAGTTATTAATTGCACAGAGGCAATTAATGTAATGGCAAATGCAATACCGATTATTGATGTTCCTTTTTCTGAAGAACCAAAAGTGGGAAAGGTCAATAACAAACTAGCCTTTGACATTATCCAAAGTATCGAAATGGCCACAAAACGCTGTATGACTGGTGAAGCAGCAGCGTTATGTACTAATCCAATAAACAAATTTGCACTCAGTTCTGGTGCGAATTTCAAGTATACAGGACATACCGATTTTTTAAAATTTTTGACTAACAGCAAACAAGCAGTTATGATGATTGCTTCAGACAAACTTAGAGTCACCCCAATCACCATTCATGTTTCTTTAAAAGAGGCAATAACTACTCTTACAGATTCATTGATTAAAGATACTATAATTCTTTCCCATCAGGCATTAATAGAATTATTTGATATTAAAAAACCAAGAATTTTTGTCTCTGGTTTAAATCCACATGCGGGTGAAAATGGCCTTTTTGGAGATGAAGAAAGTAATTTAATTTTACCAGTAATTAATCTACTAAGAAAAAGTGGTTTAAATATTAACGGGCCATTTCCAGCAGACACAATGTTTCACGACAAAATTAGAAACAATTATGATTTGGCGATTTGTATGTATCACGATCAGGCATTAATTCCAATTAAAACAATCTCATTTGACGAAGCTGTAAATGTAACTTTAGGACTTCCGATTGTACGAACTTCACCAGATCATGGAACAGCAAACGAAATAGCTGGGAAAAACAAAGCCAGCCCAATAAGTTTAATAAATGCTATACGAATGGCCAAAAAACTTTCAGAAAACAATAATCTTTATGCAAATAGATGAATTACCCCCTCTTCGAGATGTTATTTCAAAGTATAATCTTGAAGCAAAGAGATCATTAGGTCAAAATTTCTTACATGATCTTAATTTAACTAGTAAAATTGCTTTGTTAAATGGATCTATAAAAAACTCAACCATTTTAGAAATTGGTGCAGGGCCAGGAGCCTTGACGCGCGGTTTATTAGCATCTGGGGCAAAAAAAGTAATTGCGATTGAACGAGATAAACGTTGCATACCAGCTTTAATGGATATCGCTAATTACTATGATGGAAAGCTGGAAATATTAGAGAGAGACGCCCTAAAATTTGATCTAAATGAAATTAAAGATTTTGGCAGTTTAAAAATTATTTCTAATTTACCTTACAATATAGGTACGGAACTTTTAGTTAAATGGTTAACTCCAGTGACATGGCCTCCTAAATGGGAGGATATGACACTAATGTTTCAAAAAGAAGTTGCAGAGAGAATAGTGGCAATACCTAGTACAAAGGCATATGGCAGGCTTTCAGTATTAGCTCAATGGCGATGTAATACAAACATTCGAATGACAGTTTCACCAGATGCTTTCAGGCCCAAACCTAAGGTGCAATCTGCCGTGATTAGTATTAAAGCTCTTAACACACCAAAATTTTATGCAAATCAAGCTATTTTAGAAAACTTGGTAAAAGCTGGGTTTAATCAAAGAAGAAAAATGATCCGATCATCTTTGAAATCATTTGATGTTAATATAAATAACCATCTTTTAAGTGTTAATTTAAAGCCAACTTTACGCGCGGAAAATTTAACGATTTCAGATTGGTGTAAGTTAGCAGAACACATTGAGAAAAATAAACAGTTAAATTAACTTTCTTTTTCTGCTAATTCTTCGACTTGATCGCTTAACCCATTTGAATTTTTATCAATTAGTTTTGTTTGGCCATCATCTTGACCATTTTGCGGAAGATCACTCCCAGATACGGCACGTTCTATTCTGCGAGAGGCGGCTTGTGCCTCTTGCTGTTCTTTCCTATCATTTTGCTCCTTAAGAGCTTCTGATAAGATTCTTGTATAATGTTCTGCGTGTTGTTGAAAATTTTCAGCCGCCACCCTGTCACCAGATAATTGTGAGTCTCTAAATAAAGACATGTATTTTTCAATAATTTGTTGAGGTGTGCCCCTGACTTTTCCTTCTGGCCCAGAACTATCAAATACTCTATTAACAGCATTACCCATTGATCGCCGATTGCCATTATTTTTGTTGCGTGAACGCGGCTTATTTTGTTGTCTCATTAAAAAACTTTATGTAGATGTTTCGATTAAACCATTTCAAAAATTTAGGAAAGGATCGCTTAATTGGAGTTTGTTTCTAGGCACCATAGGGCCTTAGCAAGAACTTCTTATAGTGAATATAGAGATGAAACAAGAAAAATATATTAAAATTTCCATATTTCCTTATTTATTTTTCAAAATGTAACTTTAATAACTCTATCCTTCCCTGACATATCTTTAAATACTTCTGCCTTGAAGCCTTCATTTGTAAAAATTATCTTTACCACTGATGCTTGACTATGACCAATTTCAAATAAAGCTAAGCCTGATCTTTGCATTACTTTTTTTAACTGTTTTGCTATAATATAATATACCATAGTTCCCCCAGCTTCAGAAAATAAAGCGTGATAAGGTTCCCATTTAACTAAATGGGCATCATATTGATCTTTTTCATTTATATCAACGTATGGAGGGTTTGAAATCACTAGATCAAATTTCTCTGTTACGCTTTCACACCAATCTGATTGTAAAAAATTTATTCTCTTTCTGACTGCAAATTTTTTAGAGTTTGTTTTAGCAACTTTTAAAGCCTCCAAATCAATATCAACTCCTACTCCTATTGCTGATGTGTTCTCTAAAAGTAATGTAATAATTATAACTCCAGACCCAGTTCCCAAATCCAAAACATTACTAAACTCACTTTTTAAAGCAAGATATATTAATTCTTCAGTTTCTGGTCGAGGGTCCAGTACTTTATTATTAATAAAAAAATCTCGACCCCAAAAAGATCGATATCCAATAATTTGACTAACTGGTTGATGTTGTTTTCTCAAATCAATCATTTCAAAAAACTTTGACTCAACCGATTTTGGGAAAACCTCAGGATCTAATAATAATAACTTTTCCTTCGAAATCCCCATAATATGAGCAAGTATTTTTTTTGAATCACCAATAGAGTTATCTATACCTATTTTTTTTAATTCTTTTGAAGCAATACTAAGGACCTGAGCGTATGTTTTAGACATTGGAAAAATTTGCAAGTTTCATAAGCCTATCATCCGCCTTTAATGCATTAATAATTTCATCTAATTGTCCTTCAAGCACTTGATTTAATTTATGAACAGTCAGGTTAACCCTATGATCGGTAACCCTACCCTGTGGAAAATTATAAGTTCGTATCCGTTCCGACCTATCACCACTACCAACTTTTTCTTTCCGATCGGCATCTCGTTTTTGTGTTTTTAAATTTCTTTCCATTTCATATAGTTTGGACCTTAAAACTTGCATTGCCACAGCTCGATTTTGATGTTGAGACTTCTCAGAACTTGTGACGACGATTCCGCTAGGGAGATGCGTAATTCTAACAGCAGAGTCAGTTGTGTTAACATGTTGGCCACCAGCACCACTGGCACGCATGGTATCAATTCTTAAATCATTTTGATTTATTTTTATATCAACTTCTTCTGCTTCCGGCAACACTGCCACGGTCGCTGCTGATGTATGAATACGCCCTCCAGATTCGGTGATTGGAACTCTCTGCACGCGATGGACCCCACTTTCATATTTTAAATACTCAAAAACATTAGGACCAGTAATACTAGCAACAACTTCTTTCAAACCACCCAATTCATTAAAAGACTCGGAAATAAGAATTAACTTCCATCCTTGATCATCACTATACTTTTGATACATTCGCAATAAATCAGCAGCAAATAACGCCGCTTCATCACCACCTGTACCAGCTCTAATTTCTATTATTGCTGATTTCGAATCCGCTTGATCCTTAGGAAGAAGCTCTAGTATCAATTCTTCTTTCATATTTGATAATTTAACTTGTAAGATCTTATCTTCCTCAAGAGCCAAGCTTCTTAAATCAGAATCATTCATTAGATCTTTTAAATCAGTTAGATCAGAAAAAATCTTTTTGTATTGTCTTATTTTTTCAACTACTAATTTCAACTCAGAGTACTCAACACCAAGAGATTTGATTTCATCTCCACTTAATGGTTGAGCCAATTTAACTTCTAAATACTGGAAACGCTCTTCCAACCCATTAAGTTTCTCCAATGATATCATAACTAAACAAACTTCCCAAAATTACTATTTTTACTTTCAGCGATTTTCTACGTCAGTTAGAGCGATTTTCTCAATTCAATTAACCATTTTTGTATACGCTGCTTGTTTTTCCCAAAATCATATTTACCAAAACGGGATCTTGAGAAAATACTAATTGATGATTTATTAATATCTAATTTTTCAAATCTAATTGAGATATAATCTGGAAATCCAAACACTTTACTTCGACATACATAGGTAATTAACCCAAGATTAATATCCCCAAAAACCTTTTTGCACTTATCATTAATAATTATATTATTTAAATGATTAAATAAGGAATTTATGTTTACATTAAAAATTTCTGTTCCTTTATTATTATAATTTAACAAAATTGAGTTACTTTTATTATTAAAGGTTATACTATCTGGATCTAGATGCCAGATACTTTGATCTACTTTTGATAACCTAATATAAGCAAATAACAAAAGACAAATTAATAAACATGTTAATAGTACTTTCACTTAAGTTTCCTTTTTTAACTCAAGTAAATTTGCTTTATCCTCAATAAGTTCAATTAATTTGTTAATCATTCCAGTATTTGCCAACTTATTTACTTTTTTCCCATCTATATAAAACATGCCACTATCTTTCCCACCACCTGTAAATCCAATATCAGTCATCAATGCCTCTCCAGGACCATTTACAACACAGCCAATTACCGAAAGTGTTAACGGTGTTTTAATATGTGCTAGTTTTTCCTCTAATATTGATACAGTTTTTATCACATCAAACCCTTGCCTTGCACATGAGGGACACGAAATAATAGTAACGCCCCTATGTCGTAGTCCCAAAGATTTAAGAATTTCATAACCCACTTTAACCTCCTCCACAGGATCTGCAGATAAGGAGACCCTCAAAGTATCGCCAATGCCGGCCCAAAGGAGATTACCTAGCCCGACAGAAGATTTAATCGTACCAGTGGTCAACCCGCCCGCTTCAGTAATTCCAATATGTAGAGGTGCATTTGTAGCCTCAGAAAGGCCCTTATAAGCAGCAACTGCAAGAAACACATCTGATGCCTTTACACTTATTTTAAATTCAAAAAAATCATTATCTTCAAGAATCTTGATATGATTTAGGCCACTCTCAATAAGCGCTTCTGGGCAAGGTTCACCATATTTCTCTAAGAGGTTGCGTTCAATTGATCCCCCATTCACCCCAATCCTTATGGAACAATTATTATCTTTCGCCGCAGAAATAACTTCTTTGACACGTTTTTCGTTTCCAATATTCCCCGGATTAATTCTTAAGCATGCAGCACCTGCAGCAGCAGCCTCTATTGCCCTTTTATAATGAAAATGTATGTCGGCAACTATTGGAACTGGGCTCTCCTTACAAATTTCCTTTAATGCAATCGTAGAGTTTTTATCAGGGCAAGATATTCTTACAATGTCAGCGCCAGCTTCTGCACAATCAATAACTTGTTTTAAAGTAGCTTTGATATCGGATGAATCTGTATTAGTCATGGTTTGCACAGATATAGGTGCTCCACCGCCAACAGCGACTTTACCAACATTGATTTGTCGAGATTTCCTTCGTACAATGGATCGCCATGGACGTATTGAATTTAGTGACATAGAGATTCCATACAATTTATAGTTGCTATTTTTTAATTAATTAAGTTCACCGATATATAATGAATAATCCCTAGAATACTAATCATTATTATTTGATAATAAATTAAGTCGTTTAAGTGGGTTTAAAAGCTGCTCATCAGTAACTTCTAAAAAATTTTGAATGATATCGTCAAATTTAAGAGATATATTTTTTACTACAGAGGTGCCCTCACCAATTGGTCCATAAGTCACATTATCAATCTTAACAAAAACAGAACCTGCATTTCCCGAACGTAAGACAACGTTATCCATATTCGATGGGACTTTCATTATTTGACCCGTATTTAAAATTTTCTCATCAACGACTTTTCCATCTTTTGTGTATATTCTTACCCAGGCAGGTCTACTAGCTAAAATAGAAATTTTTCTATTTTTATTATTACTAGTTCTAATATTTTTGACTTTCAAGGATTCTGTACTGAGTTTAGAAATAATTTTATCGTTAACAAAGAAACCACTTGTATTTATGTTAACATCAGCAATTGGACCATCTAAAGATTTAAAAAAAAACTGGCTTGAATCATGGGTTGTTACATCACTTATAATTTGAGCTGAGTCATCTAACTCATTAATCCCATTATCGGTGATTATTGGAAAAATATCCTCTTCAACAATATGAACTTGTTGTATTTCTTGCATTACAAACCAACCACCAAATCCTACTCCACAAATTAATAAAATAAGTGCAAAAAAAGAGAGATAAGAACGAAATTTAAGTTTATTAATTACAGAAGATTTATCCAAAAATATATTTGATTTGTTTTCAAATGAGTTATTAAATAATGTTTTCTTAGCTACGTCATTAGTTTTTTTTCTTTCATTAGAGAGTGATGACGGAATTGAGTAACCTGATTCTTTACAAAAAATATCTAATACCCATTGCTGATCTAAGTTTAAGAATTTAGCATAAGACCTTACATAACCTGAAATAAAAACAGATTCCTCGTAACCAGCTATGTCACAATTCTCTATAGCAGAAATGATATTAACATTTATTTTTAATTCACGTTGAATATCCATAAGTGACTTACCCAAAGTCGCTCGTTCACCCCGCAATAAATCACCTAACTTAAATTCATAGGAATCAAAGCCACGATGTTTATTCTTAAACCTAATCTTTTGTTTTACTTTAAACTTCAAAAATCCTATTCCTAGCTGATCAACGAATTACTATGCAAATTTAATTTAACAAATCATAATTAATTTTTATACACTATTTTCAATTTAAATAACAATAATTAGAACCATAATAACTCTTTTAATATAAAAATAAATAATTTATTTTTTAGTATACGCTTTGTGTAGGTTCTTTAAGATAGAGAAAATTCCCTTCATTTTGTCTTTATTTGTAACCCAATTTCGTTTAAAAATTAGTTTAGTCCCCTTCACTTTAATCCTATTATCCTCTGAATTAATATATCTAATCAACTTATCAGGACTTAATTTATGATTATTACGAAGTTCAAAGTTTGCTCCATTGACACCTAAATCAATCTTACTTATTCCAATTTTCTTACATATAGATTTGATTTGTATTACGTTTAATAGAGAGTTTATCTCTTTTGGCAACTTTCCAAAACGGTCAATCAATTCAGATGCAAAGCCCTCCAATTCAACTTTAGTAGATAAACTCGATAACCGTTTATAGAGCTCCAACCTTACGCTGACATCAGTTACATAATCATCAGGTATTAATATTGAGACTCCAAGATTAAGCTGTGGTGTCCATTCTTGATCATAATCTAATTCAAGACCAACATCACCACTTTTCATTTTTATTACCGCCTCTTCTAATAAAGATTGATAAAGTTCGTAACCAACCTCTTTAATATGTCCTGATTGAGCGTCTCCTAATATATTACCTGCACCTCTTAGATCTAAATCTTGGCTTGCTAAATTAAACCCAGCGCCTAGATCATTAAGAGCACCAATAACCTTTAATCTCTTGTATGCGTTTGTTGTAAGTTTTTTTCTTGGTTTAGTCGTCAGATACGCATAGGCTCTCTGTTTTGATCTGCCAACCCTACCTCTAATTTGATAAAGTTGAGCTAAGCCAAACATATTTGCATTATGAATTATAATAGTATTAGCGGTGGGTATATCTAAACCACTTTCAATAATAGTTGTCGCTAATAGAATATCATATTTTCGATCATAAAACGCATTCATATGAGTATCCAATAATGCACCACTAAGCTTACCATGAACTGTGACATGGGATAATTCAGGAACATGCTCTACAAGAAACTCTTCTAGGGCTGGAATATCTTTTATTCTTGGCACTACTATGAATGATTGGCCTCCTCTATAATGTTCCCTTAGCAACGCTTGCCGAATGGTTGTTGGGTCAAATTCACTTACATACGTTCTAATCGCCAATCTATCTATTGGTGGAGTGGCGATGATACTCAAATCTCGCAATCCAGATAAGCTTAGGTGGAGGGTTCTAGGGATTGGAGTGGCTGTTAGTGTGAGTACATGAATATCAGAACGCATTTTTTTCATTTTTTCTTTATGAGAAACGCCAAAGTGCTGTTCTTCATCGATTATTAATAATCCTAATTTAGAAAATACTGTTTTTTCACTTAGAATTGAATGGGTTCCAATTACAATATCAACTTTTCCATTTTTTATGTCATCTCTAATATTTGCAACTTCCGCTTTTTCAGTGAACCTAGATAACTGCTTTATATTAATCGGAAAATCAGCAAATCTTTCCAAAAATGTATTAAAATGTTGTCGAGTTAATAAAGTAGTTGGGGAAATAATGGCAACCTGAACTCCAGACATAGCTACCAAAAATGCTGCTCTCATCGCTACTTCTGTTTTACCATAACCAACATCACCACATATCAACCTATCCATTGGTATCCCTATTTTCAGGTCATTGATGACTTCATTAATTGCGTCTAATTGATCATCAGTCTCTAAATAATTAAATCTGGAACAGAACTTTTCCCAACCAGGAGTGTCAGTATCAATCTTTTTTACTTTTTTGAGTTGTCTTAAAGCAGCAGTTTTTATTAAATTACCGGACATCTCCAAAATTTGTGTTTTTAGATTAGCTTTTCTTTTTTGCCAGGAAGCACCACCTAATTTATCTAAATTTCCAGTGTTTTGGCCGTATCGACTTAAAAGTTCGATGTTTTCAACTGGCAAGAATAATTTACTATTTTCTGCATACTCCAGTAGCAAGCACTCATGTAAAACCCCATTCGCTTTAACTGTTTCAAAGCCCTGAAAACTACCAATACCATGATCCATATGTATAATTAAATCACCCAAATCTATTGATAAGGCATCGGTTATTACATCAAAAGATCTATTTTTCTTCTTAGGTGGAGTTGTTAATCTCTGCCCTAAAATATCTTGTTCTGAAATTATTGTTAAGCTATCACTATAAAATCCCTCATTTAAAGGCCAAACCGTTATAGACAATTTATTTTTATCTTTAGGTAAATCTGTAATACTTTTAATTTTTACAATATTATTTTGACCTTCATCATTTAATAAATCAATTAATCGTTCTCTTGATCCTTCTGAGAAGGAGGTAATAACCACATGAGTGTTTAACTGTGATTTCTTAATATACAAATTTAATGCTGAAAAAAGATTGATATTTTCAGACTTTCGTTCTGAAATAAATTTCTTCCCAAGCCCACCGCCTGCATTAATGGAATTCAATCCAACAGGTAGTGGCAATGCACTTAAATAAAATACATTTTTTGTAATCAAAAATGATTTAAAATTTTCAGGCGATAAATATAAAGAATTAGGCTCACATGGCGCAAAGGCACTTTTAACATTCTTATTTTTAATTGGGTGCAATCGTGCATTATATTGTTCGTTTATTTTTTCCCAACGTTGCTCATGGATATAACTAATCTCAGCATCCATAAAATAAATAGCTTTTGGTAAGTAATCAAAAATAGTTTCTAATCCATTATAGAACAATGGTAACCACTGCTCCACACCTTGTACTTTTAAACCATTAGAAACTGCAGAATATAACGTATCAAGTGAACCG
>Ga0075444_10001044_pt1 | contig 16791 bp, 20 predicted proteins | sample CoawatmetaG01DNA_FD_76836 | JGI IMG/M metagenome (GOLD analysis project Ga0075444, IMG submission 76836) | Marine microbial communities from the West Antarctic Peninsula - Coastal water metaG017-DNA | ecosystem: Environmental > Aquatic > Marine > Coastal | place: Atlantic Ocean: West Antarctic... | reverse complement strand
AGAACTTAGGCGTAGTGCCTGTGTCTTCGTAGAATGATATGTCTCCGTTGTTTTGAATACGGAGCCTAAGTGCGTCAGCGGTTTCATTTTTAACTAAAAATGACCCAAGACTATTATTGGAACCGTATAAGAAGTTATCAGTGTCATCTTGCAACCTGATATACGTGGCTGCTGTACCCCCATCAAAGTCACCTGCGATAACGGCAGTATTAGCAACAACCAAACCATCAGCAGTTACAGTGCCAGTTACGTCTATGCCTGTGGAGTTTGTGGCTAGCTTGTGTACGTTGTTATGACGTAAGTTAACTGCACCATTCTCTACAAACTGTAATCCAACTTCTCCAGTAGTTGCACTACCGATTAATACCTGAGTTGCACCTTGTAAATTAAGCGTCCCTGTTCCTACGTCCTTAATGTAAGAGTGATTACCATCATGGTAAATCTCAAGATCATCACCAGCACCAAATTTAGCTTTGACGTTATCGCCAGCAAACAAGTCTTCTATTGCTATCTTCTTAGTCGTGCCGCTGTCATTAACAACTAACTCTTCTGCACCGTCGGGTGTTGTGAGGGCTGTTAACTCACTAATCTTTACGTCTGCCATAATTTTCTCCTAACTGGTTCGTTTAATTGCTGTGAGCTGAATCGACCAATTGGCAATCTGATCTGAACCCGCATCTGCTGTAATTTCTGCTATATAGATTTCACCTTCTGTAAGGCTTAATCCATCTTCAAGCGTTCCACGGTATGTGCCATTGGAACTACTAATAAAAGTTAAAGCGAGAGGCCAACTTTGACCTGTAACATTAGCGCCAAGCTTATCTTTAAGTGTTGCTGTAACAGTAGCATCATTTATAAAAACACTTGTGGCAGCGTTCTTGAGATTCTCAACGCTTAACAGGTTGTCGTTTGATAGGTAAATATTACTCATGGGCTATTCTCGGTTTTAATATACTGATCTAATTCGTTTCGCATTCTCACACCGCTTTCAAACATTAAGTAATCTATAGGGTCATCATACGCTAAAACGTTGATTCCTGCCTTACCTGTTAATGTTAGGCCAGTAAATGCGTTTCCAAATATAAGCTGTTGGCATGATACGTTAGCTATCATACTTAACTTACTATTAATTGATGCTGATATAGTGCCAATGCAAGAAGTAGCGCCAGACAGTCTAGGTTTAATAGCTATGTCGGCGCTCATGTTGTCGCTCATTACGCTGTCCGTTTCCAAAAATAAACTACGATATATGGTTGCACTATATCGTGCGTGTGAGGTTGACCACCTCCCTCGTAATCTAACTCAGTCTGCCTAGGGTATGAGTAAACGCTACCTGCTGATATAGAGTCACTAGAACCATCTGGGTTGCCTGTACCATTTACTCCTGTGTACCCGTGAACGTGACTAGGCATTTCAGCAACAGTTAAAGTATGTGAGTCAGTCTTAGCGCCACCTGTTTCTTGTGCGACATTAAAATCAGCATCTCCAGCGGTTTGACCAACCAAAACACGACCACCGCCAAAGGCTACCCAAGTACCTACGCCAAGTAATGTAGCGGGGTTAGTTGCAACAATGGAGGTATATATCGAGTTTACAGGGTAAGCGAAACCATTAACTGTGGCTGCTGTTAATGCAGGTATGTTTGAAATCGCTGTAGATACAAACGCAGTGGTAGAAATAGACGTATCATTATCATTTGCGGCTGGTGTGGGTGCTTTTGGGTTGCCTGTTAATATCGGGTTAGCTAGTGTAGCTAGGCCGAGATTATTTGAGTCAAGTGTTCCCAATGTAACCCACGCATTATTAGCACCGTTACGAATCTTTAAAAGACCGCTCGCAGTGTCAGCCCATTGTTGATATGAGAAAGTGGTGGTGGGTGCGCTGCTTCCGCTGTTTTGAGTAACCACCGCATCTAATACGTTATTAATATCAGTCCTGACGGCTGCGCCTGTGCCGTTTGCTATATCATAATCATGCTGTGCCATTATACCGCCTCTTTACCGTATCCGACTGCCTGCCAGTTTATTGACCTGACAATGCCAGTATTAGATGAATTAAAACATTGAACTGTAAACCCAGTTCTTGCTTTGTTTGTTACTCTAAAGTAGTCACCTGAATCGCCGTCCTGAATGGTTACACCAATAACAGGAACCGCTTTAAAGTTACTACCAAATAATATTGCAGTGCCGCTAGCAGATACTGAGAGATCACTTGCCTTTTCTACTCGATCTGGCATATCAACAGTTACGGCTAACGATGTAATGCTTATATTATAGTTTGCATCAGTGTTTGTAACAACTACGCGGAACTCGTATGCCCTTGCATGATAATCACCAACCAAGAATGGCGCCCAATCTGTCCACGTTGGGCTAGATGCTGGATTATCGTTAGTTGTTCTTAGCTGTAGAATTGCTGTTATTGCATCGCTACTTGCGCCGTCCCAGTTCTGCCAGCTATCTATGTTGGTTATTCTGTTATCAATTAAATCTGATACAACAGCAACCGATGAACTCAATTGGGCAGTTAATCGGCTAGTGTAAGTCGCGCCAAGATCAACCGAGTTAGCAAAATAATAAGTACCTGCGTCTTCAATTACCCCCACATCTCCTATTTCACGGGTTAAATTATCGCCATTTTCAGCAGCTAAAAACTCGCTTAATTCAGTTAATAGGAAACGTGGCGCACCTTCCAGTTGTAAAATATCGTTAGCAGTGACCATGTCATTTTTAACGCCAGCAAAACTGGGATTTTCAGAAACAGTAATTACAGCGTTAAAGTCGACAATATTAGGCACTGTGGTCGCTGCAAATTTGGCATTGGTGCTAAAACGTCCACCTTCGTCTACTGCTTTAACCATGTAAGTGCCAGCAAGCAAAGGCAGAACCGTTGCTGTTTGACTGCCTGCAATGGCCTCTCCTATATCTTGACCATCTTCCCATGTTGCGCTTGCCACAAGAGGGCTGTGGCGTATGCGAACATAGCCGCCGTTGATAACATCTAGGTCAGTGATACGCGACCACGACATATGACATTGACCATCCAACGCTCTAATACTAAAGTTTAATATGTCGTTAGGTACAGCAGTTAACCCAGAAATAGTTTTATTATAAATATAAGCCCAATTAGATTTAGCACCCATTGCGTTAATTGATCTAACTCTAAAATCATATTTACCTGCCGTTATATCATCAATGCGGGTTTCTAATGCGCTTGTCGTTGTTATAAACGTGTAATTTGCATTGCCATTAATTTTATATTCGGCTTCGTAGTTAACCACAAAAGCATCGTTGGGAGCTGACCATATAAAAGTCGCCCTTGACTGAGTACCTTTAGAGTTTACGGTTGTATATAGTTCTTCGGTTATTCCTGTAGGTAGTGGTGCTAATACACTAAAAGGATTAGGTAGGTTAGTATCAGGAATGTTATCCGCTTCGGTTTTAACTGACCATGGATAGATGCTGTTCTGATGCTCCTTTAATTCAACATCTACTGCGCCATCCATGCGAAGTGATAAGGCAATAACCCGAAAAGGCTTTGCTGACCATGCTGGTGTCGAATGAGTTACGTCTACAATATCTCCAACTGCAACATTTAAAGCTTCACTGGTGGAAGTAAACTTGCAGGCTAATCCGTTACGAGATGTTTTTAATGCTATCTCTGCAATGTCTTGCGCCATATACAAGTTGGTCACTGTATCTAAAGTTATTTCTAACTCTAATTCTGTATTACCATCTTCGGCTAAATACTGCGTTTCTTCGGCGCTACCTGCTGGTGGATATTCTATCTGATCGTTTTGCCAATTGGTTAACGGGTTTGTAAACGTGGCAATTACTCGATTAAATCTATTCTTTTTAGTCTCACTCTGGATAGCTAAACCGCCAATAATTAGCGACTCATCAAAACTAAATGTGCTTGAACCCTCGTCCTCAATAATAATGCCATACTTACCATTAGAATACGGCATTAAACCACGCATACCTGATAATAATGTCTTGGCGTTATCTAATATCTTGGTATCTGTTTCTAATTCAGTATTGCATTCGAATATTTTCTGTTGTGCGCCCCCTGTGTATGGCGTAACCATAGCGTTACATTTAACGGCTGCGGCTGCAAACTGAGTATCATCAATAAAGCTGGTTGGTAAGCCCTTACCGTAACGCGCATTAGTTAAGTAATCACGCAAACACCAAGCAGGGTTAGTGCTGTATTCTGTCGTTGAACCTGTCCACACCTTGCGACCTTGAACCACAACTTGTATATCTGGGATGCCTGAGAATGCGTCTGGATTCCATTTTAATCTAACAGCTATATAGGCAACGCCTTTAAGCTGATGCGCAGAATCCCAACCAATGTCAGCGTCTATAAATCCTTGATCTGCCACTTGGTCATCAGTTCCGAAATATTTAGTGATAGTTACCAACCCATCAAATTTACTATCTGTTGATAAAATATCATCAATATAGACATCACCTATATCATTAGCTTCGCCTTCACATAAAGCTAAAATGATATATAAATAAGTGTTATCACCGCCGCTATTCGCTACAAAGACACGCGTACCGCTTATCTTTCTCTCACCGTAAACTACAGGCAAAGGGGCGATATTGCTTTGCTTATTTACCTTTGTGCCGCCTTCTTGACGCAATGAACTTTTCATTACACTAGCAGCCAACCAAGACGCTACCACAGAAGCGATTAAGCTAATCCAAAACCCCATTACGATCTACCCCACTTAATGTCTTTAACTGTATTAGCGGCAAACTCAAAACCTTTGTCGCCAGTGAAGTGGATTTGTTGCCCGTTGTGGTTAGTACGCCTACCAGATTCTTTTTCAAAGTCTGACCAATGCGAAGCAACCGATAGGTTTATTTGGCTTGTTTTCATATCGTCTTTAATCCCAAAACCATCAATGCGCCCGTTATACAGCGGAATTGGTTCGCCAATAATAGTGCCTACAGAATCTAAAATCACTCGACTAATAACAACTTCTCGATCAATATAGTTTTCGCTTAATAATGTAGCTACAAATGATTGCTCAACGCCAGATAGATTAATAGTAAACGTACCTACTTGGGCATCTGATGTTTCATTAACCTGAGATAACTGAAGTAAGTGGCTGCTAGCACTGTAAGTATCACCGCTATAAACTATATCATGGGCGTAATCAGTTAAATAAACAGTTTGTGAAAAATCAATGCTAACAATGTGAGCCATGTTAAAAGCATCTTTGGCTAGTTCTGTAATAACGTCTACATGAATACCACGACTCATGATAACGCCTCTATGAAATCAACCTCGTATTTGAAGAACATTCCTGAACTTACCTTATAGCTCTGTACGTCATTTGCTAAACGTACAGTAAACGGCACATCAATATAAGTAACTTGTTCTGTACCCACCGCTTCGATCAATGGTGGAGTAATTGCCATTGTTCCTGCGCCAGAACGGTCAGCCGTTAACATATATACTTTATCATGGCCCGCAAACTTAACAACGTCACCAGCCCTTAAAGCACCTGTGAGGCCCGCTACTGTAACTGAGGTTACGCCCTTACTCGCTGCCGAAGTCGTCACTGTGCCGCTTGCTGACCCACTGGTGGTGCTTATATCAGTTGGAACTACTGTAAACACTCCGTGGCGACCATTCTGGGCCACCGTAAAAGCAAATACAGGGTTAAATTCAGACCTTGTCATAGTGGCATAGGACGCTGTGAACATCCATTTCTGCCCACCAATCTTGCGGCTTTGCATACGACCGTTAACCGCTTCTGAGTATAAAGTCGGGTTATTGGAACTTAGGTTTATTGCATTAAATGCTGGGGATGTTGGGTAACTCATACAAGTGCTGGCCTTCCGTTTTCATTCAACGCTTGGTTCATTAATCCCAATAGTGTACCACGACTGCGGGTTAATAGATCATCAAAACCGTTTGCATCGTTTGTAGTTACGTTAATAGTGACGTTATTACCACCCAACTGGTCATTAGGTATCACGTTAGCTGCTTGGCTTGGAACGATCAACTCTGGGCCACGTTCGCCTACAATGTATGGATTGCCAGACGATATAGGGCCACCCTTTTCACGGAAGCTTGTTGAGCGTATTGCTTGGACTTGAGCCATACCGCCTGCAAGAGCCATAGCACCTAGCCCAATATTCATAGGGAATGGGTTATTTAATGCCTTTGCTACTGCGTTAAAAGTGTTAATTAATGCGTCTTTAATGGCAAAGGTCTTGTTTAGATCAAAGGCCCACTTATATTGCTTGCCTAAAGTACTCATTGCTTCTTTGCCTGAGTCCATAGCTATCTTATTACGCGCAGTTGCTGACATCTTCTCTATAGTTTTGCGATCATACTCGCCCTTCTTGACTAACTCAGTGAGTGCGTCTTGCTCGGTATTTTTGGCCTGAATTCGTAGGCTGGCTGCCCTTACTTCGCCAATATCACCAGTTTCAACCATTAATGCTATTTCTAGCTGGCGTTCTTGTTGTGCGCGTATTATAGCTTCTGTTTCTGTCTCAAATAATGCAGGGTCGAATTTTCCAAGGTCTAGCGATGCTTCTTTTGTTCCCTCAATTGCGGGTATTGTGCCAACTGTGCCACTTGCTGCGCTTACTGTAGTATCACCAATTTTAATGGAGTTAAGTGCGTCTTTAGCCGCTTGAGCAGCTTTCTTGCTTTCCCCAAGGTGGTCAACAAGATTGCCTATTTTAAAAATAGCAGAATCAATACCATCTGCGTTAAATGCAATAAGCTCTATTTGTTCTTCACCACCGAGGGCTTTTGTTAGCTTGTTGAATAATTTTATTACCCCGTTAGCAAAATTATACGAACCTTCAAGAACGTCACGAAAGCTAGTTAATATTTGTTCTGAAGCAAGAAGAACCGATTCTGAGATTTGGATTGCCAACAAAGCAGGGCCGCCCGCTTTATCAACTTTAAGCTGGAACCAAGCCATTAGGCTGTTTGTAATTGTCTCAATTAAAGGCGATAACTCGGCAACAGCCCTATGAAATACATTTGTTACATAGTTGCCTAACTTAGTCATTGCGTCGTTTGCTTTCTCAACGCCTTTGACTAAATTACCACTAAGCCTTAAACCTAAACGCTCAGCTTCTTGCTCCATTGCCTTCAAAGCGGCACTGCCACCCTTTAGAGTATTAACTAATGCAACACCTTCTGTGTCAAATAAGCTCATAGCCAAGCGAACCTTTTCGCCTTGACCTGCAACGCCTTCCATTGCGTCTGCGATAGCTCGGAACTGTTCATCTGGTGATAGGTCGTTTAGTGCCTCTGCGCTTAGTCCTAATTCGATTAAGGCATTCTTAGCTGCGCCAGTTCCTGCGGCTGCTTCTGACACGCGCCTAACCATTCGCTGTAGGCCCATATCAAGAACGTTAGTAGCCACGCCTGTGAGTTCTGCCGCGTATCGTAGGCCGCCTAACTGGGCCGTACCAATACCAATCTTGTCAGCCATCTTGCCAAGTGCGTCTGTAGCGTCAAGGGATTTCTTAACTAGAAAACCAAAACCAGCCACACCCAAGGCAATGAGTGCTGTTTGCATTGAAAAGACGGCTTTCTTGATAGCGTTTAAGCCAACAGTAACCGCCCTAAATGATTTCTTTGTCTTATCGACCGCCTTAATGACTATATTTACGTTTTCATTTGCCATTGTTTTTCAACTCCAAGTAAGCGGCCCACAAAATGATTTCATCAGTGGATAAGATCATAATCTCTTCAAGTGTTTTATGAAGGTGTTCTGCCAAAATCATGGCAAAGCGTAGATCATGATCTTGTTTTAGTTTTTTGTTGCTTCGTCCATGTCGGCATCATCACCGCCCATTTCAGATACAACACGACTAATTATCTCTGGGTCAACGCTTCGCATTAACTCAGTTAGGTTAGCCCGTTTAAATAGTTTGGTTCCGTTTTCGTCCATTGCCCTCAAAATAAAGGTCATTGCGACTGCTTCGGCTTGTTTGTTGTCAGAGTGTAGCTTTAATACTTCGCCCTGATCTTTGAAATTCATTGATGGTTTATAATAAATGATAGTTGCTTCACCATTCACAACCCACTCAGGTACTTCAGAACTTTGTAACTTACCGCTCATCCGTTCTCTAAACTGTACTTTTGCTGCTTCTAAAATTGCACTCATAATAATTCCCCGTTATTAAATCCCCCGTTAAAATCCATTGGCAAGCCACGGGGAGAGACGATTCGGTTTTACCCTAGCCAATGAAACTATGCTACACGGTTGCCCATGTAAGTACGCCAGAACCTTGGAAGCTGAAGCTAACCTCAACCATTCCATCAATGCTTGAACTGGTGCTGATTTCTGTTACTAAAGCAGAACCACTCGCATAGGTTGCGCCGCTTGTGTCGGTTGCTGGGTATAAGTTTAATGTAACACTTGCGCCCGCTGTAATAGCAGCTTGGCCCGTGTCAGCTTCATCCCAAAACGCATCACAAGAGCCAGACCAAGTGGTTTGCCCTGCTTTGTAGGTTTTGGCTGAATCACCCAAAGTGGTGTCTTCAATCGTACCTGCTGTTTCTGAAATTGAATAAGAACGCAATTCACCTACTGTGGTGGCGCCGATTTTTACTAGCCCTTCCGACCGCTGTGGTTAGCCATGATCGGCCTCCTTGGGTTTTACTTTCTTTGGTTTTGCGGTTGGAGCGAATTTGCTCCATCCACGGTTTAACATGGTTTGAGTTTGTGAGGTATGAACATTCACAGACTCTTTACCTTTATACATTTTCATTAGGTTGCCCCTTTGTTGTACACATAGCTAACCACTACATCCATAGTGATTCCACCAATTGGTTCAAGCGCCCCTTCATCTGTACCTACGCTAGTAACCTGAGTATTTAATGCACTACCGCCTCTATTACGGTCTGCATCTAACGCTTCTTCTATAGCTTCGATCATCTCATTGCGCAAGGCATCTAAACCAGAACCTTTAACAAAACCAATAATACGATAAGTAATAGAACCCATACGCCTGATTGATACACCTGCTGATATATCTTCGCGGGTTTCTTCGCCTGACTGAACCCAAGCTGCTGGGAACTGCGCATTAGATAAACGCTCATAATCGAAAGGGTCGCGTGTAACCTTCTTTAGAGTAATGGGGGCATTCATACTCGTTAACGCTGCAACGATGTTGGCTGCTATATCTTCCCTTATACTCATTTGAATAGTTCCCGCTTAAATATTCGCATTATGTCTCGCTGCTCATCGGGTTTAATGCCCATGAATGGTCTAGTGCGCTGGTTAGCTTGAGCTTTCTTTCTCTCAGCTTGGCTTCTAAACGATATCAAAGCATAATTACTTGTTGCCTTAACTAGGTTTAAATCACCTAACATTCTGCCAGAGAAAAACAAATTAACTTTAGGAAATGCACCTTTGCGCTTAACCTTAATATCAAAGTAATCCTTTGAATAAGCTTTAAAACTACCAATTAAACCCTTACCATCCGCTGTACGAGTCTTAATGGCTCGAACCTGAACCAAAGCAGCTTTAGACAATGCCCGTTTCTTATCTTGCGGGGTTGCCTGAGCTTTCTTAATCGCGGATAAAACGCCACGCATATCAATGGTGGTCTTTATTTGCATTAACGCTGCAACCGACCAAAATACACTGGTGCTTTTTCGTTTAAGCTGATAACTGAATCTTCATCAGCATCGTATTCAACACCATCTAAGAATATGTCCTGAATTTCATCTTCATATAAGCCTTTATAAAAAGCTAACATGGCCGAAAAACGATCTTCGGTTGCCCACGTTGCCAACTGTGGCAAGGCGTACTTCCATAGAACCAAATAAGCGGCTGCTTTAGTGAATTGAGATTCAGTGATAAGGGACATATCAGGGTCGCCCGATATTCCCTTATTGGGCCACCATTCGCGTCTCAACCTACGTTCAATATCAGCCTTAGCTTTAGGGTGTTCTGAAGAAAAAGACAGAATACCCAAGCTCAGTATATCGGGCTGGATTTCGGTTAAATCGGTATCAACGCTCATGGCCATGATTACTACTCCTTAAAGAGCAGCATCAAAGGTTAGGCTTTGGCCGTATTTATCAACCAATTCGCCAACACCATAACATGCAGTAGCGTTAAGCTCCCATCCACGTACTGAGGCGTCACGCTGAGGCTCGATATTGATATCCCACTTAATGGCTAGGCCAAGAGCTTGAGGAGTAAACAATGCACCGATTGCATCACCAGAACCATCAATAACAATATTTGCAGATTCGTAGATGTTAACGCCAGCGATAGTCCCGACGTAACCACTGCGCATTGCTTCGTTCTGCATGTCGCCGCCATTCGGGTTAGCGAAAGCGTTAGTTAGGTTAGATTTAAGCTGATATGCCTGATAAGGATGGATAACAGCGGATGGAGTACCGCCCGCGTTATTAGCACGTAATACAGCGGCTGCTTTGAAAATATCAGCAACTGTGATTTCTTGTGCTGCTGTGCCTTGGCCTGCTGAAAATCCAGCAAACAAACCAATCAAATCTTGGTCCATTTTCTTGGCTACTGATTCGCCTAAGATACGACCTAAATCACCAGCGACATCACCCATAGCAGAATTAGCAGCCATATCAGTTAGCAAGGCTTGTACGCCAGCTTCTGAAACGGTGATTGTTTTGCTAGTAGTAGAGATTGCAGTAGAAGACATATCAGTACCTTCAGTCAAAGCGGCTGCTGCTGCTTCGGCATATACAGGTACTTGAACAACTTTTCCAGACTCGCCAGAAATGTCGTAGGTAGTAACTAAGTTACGAACAAGTGAAGTTTCTTGAGAAACGAAGATCGCTTCTTTAATGATATTACTAAACAGATCGTCTAGTGTAGTAGTAGTTGATGCTGCCATTTTGGGCCACCTTACAATAATTTTATTTATGCAAAGTGACCATTATGGATACACCTTGCCTTAATTGGGTTTGATATAGCCTCCAGTCACACGACCTCGACCAATCTTGCTACGATAATCGGAATATTCCGCAGCATTCATTTCACCCACTGATTTAGGCTTCAGTGTATTGCCACCTACGTTTCCTGCGCTGCCTGCTCCACCTTGTGAGGCTTTGACAAAATGCGGGTTAGTAGTAAGGAACTCATTAACCAATGAAGATACAGTTAATGGCGAACCATCATCACTATACCGAATCGCTCCAGTATCGTCAAGCACCTCCGCTTTACCTTCTTCTGAGAGACGTATGTTGTTTCTGAGCAAGCTAGACACTTGTGAAGGCTGAACGGCTTGCAGAGAGCTTGCTGCACGCAACAGCTCGCCATCTACAGCAGTAGTTGTAACTTGACCACGTAAACGCTTAATTTCAGCATCTTTTGTATCAGCCATCTTCTTCATAGCTGCATCAAAATCACCTGCTTGCTTTTGTCGTTCAAGCTCGCTGGCCTCCTGATCTTGCTGCCACTTTCCATAGGCTTCAAGGTCAACACCCTCGTATTTCTTGTCATACTTCTTGCGTTCACGACCCAAACGCTCTGCAACAATCTTGTCAACATCCGCTTGGCTAAGTCCTGCTTCTACTACTGCTTCTGCTGCTATTTCTTCGGTCATAATATTCCCCGTCACTTATTAACATAAAATTATCTGATGGCACGATGGTTACATCAGTTATTAATCGACTACTGCCACCCAACTATGCCTGCAATTATAGCCACCCCTGACAATGAATGGGTCGCCTGCTGCTTTGCCCTGCCAATCATTGGTCGCCCACTCATCTCTAATTTCTTGAGTGGTCATTATTTTACCAGCATGTTTTCTGCACCAATCACGCGTATCCAATATGCTGTCGCCATAATATTCCCACTTATCAATGCCTAACTCATTACCTATACTCACATTAGCTGAAGCACTAAACTGCATTAGCGAGTCATGTGCGTATGATGTAGCGTAACGCCTTAGATTGTTACCAACCTTATCACGGGCATAGATAGTATGGAGCTTATCTATAGCCTTATCAACGGCTGCTTTCTTGGTTACGTCATTTCTAAATTCTTCAACAAAAGCCACCAATGTTTGTGCTTCATCATCGTTTGATTTGATGTAAACGCCGTTAATAGCATGGCGTATAGATTTAATGCTCTCGTTGATTGAACGTCCTGTAAGAGTGCTTTGATAGACTTCACGGGCCATAACTTCTAAGTGAGTGCTTGCTACATCCTCGAATCCACTAAAGGCTAACTGCTTTAGCTGATTGATTGCATCTAACTGGGTGGTTGGTAATACACCATCTTCCAATACATCCTGATACAATCCAATTAATGTTGCCGTTGCTTGGTCGTAACTTCGGACAACCTCGTCCGCTGTGGTTAAGAATGAATCAATAATAGACTGTTGTAGTTCTTGCCTAGCAAATACAGCGGCTTTAATATCGTATAGCTTACCGTTTTTAGCAGGTAGGTTAACGATAATCTCAGCAGCCTTTTCTTCAAGGTCAAACAAAGCATTGCTGATCAACTCATCATGTAACGCTTCTAGCCTGTCTATATTCTGGCTATGCTGGGCTGGCGTCATTACACAACAGCCGCATCAGTTACAAACTGACCTAACTGCTTACTGTTTGACTCTATCTCTTTAGTAGCCATCACCAAATCTTCATCAGCCAACACAAGCTCGCATATTGCCTTATCAACGCCATTGATGAACGTCTTACTTGATACTCCGCTAGCCCTAGCTTGTTGTAAGAAAGTCAACTCAGTTGCATAGTCGCGCAAGTCAAAGCTATTTGGATAGTCAATTTCAATGTCATTAACCACCTGCTGCCACATACAGAATAAATCCCATATCTGCTCTTCTGCTAACTCAAGCAAATCAGCTTTCTCAGATAGCTTGGCATTAAGTAGTTGAAACTCACTTTGCAAAGCGACACCAGACATAGTCAGTGCTTCACTACCACGCACAGCGCCCATGTGAGACATTCGATTAATGGCTTGCGTCTTCTCTTTGATTGATTCCATGATGGCTTGTAAGTTTGCGCCTGTTGGTTGCAATAAATACGGTTTCATCAGCTCATCATCTTCTACTGTAATAATACCGCCTGCTCCTGCACTAGCATCTGTTGACACTGATTTAACAAGGCTGGGGTGATTACTGATTCTGATAATCTGCTCAATCTCGGATAATTCGTTGTATATCGCTTTCTGCATATTAGCCACATCGCCAATACTAGATACGCCAATACCTTTAACGGGTGATCGTTGACCGTACAAAGCAACCGCTGGAACAGCGCCAAGAGGGTTCTCAATATTTTGCAACATCTCCACTTTATCGCCATCAGTCTTATAAGTTACGATTTGCATAGGTGTCCATTCACGGATAATGGTCACATCTTTATTCTGCATCTCACGCACTTTAAAGTAGGTCAACACATAACGACCACTGGGCGCTCGCTCATAAGTCCAGTCAAGCACGTTTTCTGGTGTGATCAAAGTTAAGTAGGGACGTATTTCTTGGTCTAACTCTTCTGCTCGTGTTTTGGCATTTGATTCTGGCTTATCCACTATCATCCAGCAATGACCATAAACATCAGACCATGTTTGAGCATCACGCATAAACGCATTAAAAGACCGACCATCCAAGTCAGCATCTTCAAGCATTGCTTTCGCGGCAACATCATTATTCAAATTGCCTAGATTTCGTGTTGGAGGTATTCGCCAAACAAATGAGCTATAGATACTCACCACGTTTTTACAATGGTTATCTAGTGGGGTGATGCTAACTCGCTTATCATATTCTTTAACATCTTCTTGAATATACTTCAGCAGATAGCCACCATCCTGATAATCTTTACCACCAAGAAACGAGCGCAAATGGAACTCCCAGTTGTCTTGGTTTTCTTGATAGGTTTCATGGGTGCTTACCAGTTCTTCATGCTTCATTTACGTCCACCTTTGGGGCTGAGTTATCACTCTATCAAATTTAATTGGGAATTGACGCACAACAAAATACCCCGTTGCGTCATTCATGTGGTCAAAGCCACCTGTTTTATCTGGCTCGCCATTCTTGTCGTATGCCTGTTGCTCTAACCCAAGAGCGATGTTCGGGCACTTATCAACATTAACATAGTATATCCTATTTCCTTGTGGGTCGCATAATGCTCTATTAAAAGCCGCTACCCTATCTCTAACCCTGCCATTTTTTCTTGGGGCGTTAACTGTAAAGCCTGCGTTTTTAAGCATCTTTATATCGCTATTAGCTGCATTAGTTGAGCTGGACGCACCACCACTGGCATCAGGGTAAACAATAACTGTATTCATCGGGTACCGCTCCCTAATGGAATTTATTATCGCTGGGGTATCTGCTCCACCAATGAACTCATCTACAGCGATTGCTTTGCCGTTTCGCATAACATGAACAGCAGCAGCCATATTGTTTACGTTAAAGTCCATGCCAATGTGAAGGGGTTCATTTGGCCTAGCTTCAATATCACTGTTAGATAATTGCCTGTCCCAGTTAGTGTAAACGCTACCTGCTGTCAGGTTTACAAACTCGCCTTCTAAATAAGCTTCTAACAGGTTAGTGGGATAGGTCTCACGCAACGCGTCAACATATCCATCAGGCAGGTGAGGGTTAGAGTAGGTGGGAGCTTTAATGAGTTCGTATGATTCACTAGGGTCTTTGGCCCACTTCTCATATACGAATCTAAAGCCTTCTGGTGTCGTGCCTACTGCTACTGTGTTAATGCCTGTGTCTTTCTTTTGACGGTTACGGGCTATTATCTTATTCCAAGCATCACGAGCTTTAGCTGTGGGTAGCGTGTCTAGTTCGTCCACCATTGAATCGCCAACCTCATAGCCCACGATAGCGTCTGGGTTATCCATTGTACGAAAGATGATCAGCTTACCGTTCACTTTAATAGTATGTTCAGAGCGGTTTAATTTATAGCTAACACCTAGACCATCTAACACTTCAATAAAACGAGGGTAGGCAATAGTTCGCACCAATGGGTAATTAGGCAAGTAATAAGCAATATCTTTACCTTCGCCAAATATAAGTTTAATAGTTCGCAATACTAACCCATGCGTTTTACCAGCACCAAAACCTGCAACCATAGCAGGAAATCTTGCTGTACTATTAACTAGAGCTGCTTGTGGCTTAGTTGCCTTAGCTCTAATCCTCATCCGCTACCACTTCAAAAGCGGTGATGTTGTGATCAAGTGCTATCTCAGACTTATCAGTTTGGCCTAACCAGTTTTTACCTAGCCAGACGAGCATGGTTGGATTGCCATCCATAGCAATTGAATATTGCTTTCTTCTAAGGCTTGATTTACCTGAACTTCTCTTTTGTGCAAAATACTCCTCAAAAAGAACGCCTTGTTCACGTTCACACGCTCTTACTAAAGTATTATAACTAAACCCTAATACATCGGCTATTTCTTGTCCTGTGCATTGAATAGCGCACATAGCATCCACCTGCTTCCAATCAATTGGAATAGTTGTGCCTTTTGGTCTGTGCGGTGGTTTTTTGTCTGTCATGTTTTTATCCTGTGAATTCAAAACTAGCGGTCAATCTAGCGTCAGAAGTTGTGCCAGCTAAAGCTCCCGTTTTAGCAGTGTTTTTTAGTCTGCTTGGTTTTCTTGTCATCACCCAATTTTTTGATTGAGTTAGTCCGTGAATAAAAGATGGTGAGCTACTTACTAATCTTACTCTGTATTTTTGGTCTGTATACATTTTGCTTATTTCAGCCATCACTCTACCACCCACTCCAACTCCTTGATAATCAGGTTTTACTACTATTCTATGTATTCGCTTTACGTTTTTTACTTTTGGGTGAGGGAAATGAAGCACACTACACCATGCAACAGGGTAGCCGTCTATTTCAGCTATGTATTTATGTGCTGCATTATTGTGAGATGCACTCAAATAGTGAAACTCTTTAAATAAAGACCATTCACTTGATTTTGCTTTGCGAATATTGACTTGTATTTCAGGTCGCCGAAGTGACCTCCGATAGAATGTGTGATTGTTTACATCATACACCCAATCTGGTTCAAGCCATTCTTCAATATCATAATGACAAGAAATTGCTATAAATTGTTTATTTTCTTTTCTAATAAACTTTTGTATAGCAGCGCTGCCTATCTTTGCAACTTGTCTATCCACCACTGAAGTAAATTCATCATAAAGAACTGGTTTATCAGATTCTAAAATTATACGAGCCAATTCAGCTCTCATTTTTTGGCCGTTAGATAGCACTCCAAATGGTTTCAACCAATCAGGTGGTGAAGAAAAGCCGACTTTACTTAATGCTTCTGTTATTTGTTTGGGAGTAAATTTAACATGAAAATCATCTACCACTGAATTGCTTGACCATTCAAAACCTTCAAATAATTCAAAGCCTTTAAAAACTTCCCTTGCTATGGTTGTTTTGCCAGTTCCTGAAGCACCTACAATCAAACCCACATTCCAATCATCATCATCTATTGGGATATCTACATCAAACTCTTTTCTAACCACATCTAAATCATAATCAAACATTCCTTTGATTTTATCAACTCTAAAAGATTTAGATATTTTTGATTCTACTACAAACTTTGAACTTGGCATTTATAACCTTTTTCTTGTAATTCATTGTAGATTGCTTCTTGGTTTTGTTCGCTGTCACATTCAACTATGATGTTAAATTTTTCAAAGTAGGTTTCTTCTTTTAGCTGAATTTCTTCTTCTGCTAACGGGTCAAAGATGTTTGCTAATTCTCGTTCATCAAAACCCAATAATTCCAAATCAAAATTAAGCATATCTAATTTTTCAAGTTCGATT
>Ga0075444_10001042_pt1 | contig 16808 bp, 15 predicted proteins | sample CoawatmetaG01DNA_FD_76836 | JGI IMG/M metagenome (GOLD analysis project Ga0075444, IMG submission 76836) | Marine microbial communities from the West Antarctic Peninsula - Coastal water metaG017-DNA | ecosystem: Environmental > Aquatic > Marine > Coastal | place: Atlantic Ocean: West Antarctic... | reverse complement strand
TCCAAGGGTCAATCTTAAGACCGGCTCGGTTTGGGAGCCACGAGCAGAAAACCACCAGTCATCAAAATTGACAGAAAGACCATCGATATGTTCTTTAGTGCCGCCGGTGATACCATTTTCAAGTTTGCTCAGGGTGTCTTGGATATTGCTAACGCGTAAGTTAATTTCACCAGAGCTAGAGTAGACCATCAGTGGCGCAATTAGCTTAGATAGGCTGGCCGTGCCGCGAGCCACTACGTTGACGGCCTCAAGCATGGTGCGCAGGGCGTTGTCTGTGGCGTACATGTCGGCATAATAATAGTGGCCAGAGAGTTCACCAGCAAATAGAGCACGGTGATCTTTCATACTGTTCATCATAAATTGGGTACCAACACCAGTGCGAATTGGTGTGCCACCTTGCGAAACAATATATTCTGGTACTGCTCTGCTGGCTCGCAAATCGTAGACAACTTTTCCACCGCCGTGGCGGCGTACTAATTCAGCACCGATTAAACCAATCATCAAGTCAGTATCAACTTGTTCGCCGTGTTCATCTACAAAAACTGCGCGATCGGCATCGCCGTCGAAAGACACACCAAAGTCACATTTTTCGTCTACTACTAGTTTGCTCAGCTCTGTCAGGGAGCCTTCATCTAGGGGATTTGGTGTGCGCTTAGGGAAGGTACCGTCTGGTTTTGAGTTGAGGAGAATGAACTCAACCAAATGTTTTGCCGTTTTGGCTAGTTCTTCTAGCTCAGGGCCCGCCGCACCGTGACCAGCATCTAGTGCAATTTTAAGGCGACGTTCTGGGCGCACGTGACGGAGGAGAAAACTGACATATTCTGGAATGATATCGACAGTGGTGAGTTTTCCGCTCTTGTTGTTGGCTAGACCAGAGCAGGCACCGCCTTCTACTTTTGTGCGAATTTCGCCCAGGCCATTGTTGGCACCTAGTGGTTTGGCCTGGTTGGCATAGAGCTTGAGCCCGTTGTACTGCTTGCCCATATGACTAGCGGTGACAACCGCTCCACCGTCGAAGCCCGCTTGTGCTGCATACCATACAGCCATCGGTGTAGAAGAAACTCCGATGTCTAGAACATCGTTGCCGCTTGCAAGAACTCCTTCAATAAAGGCCGCTTTCAATGCTGGCGAAGAGGTTCTTGCATCTGAGCCAATTAATACCCTTCCGCCACCTTGTGGTTTGAGATAGTGGCCGTAAGCGAAGCCAACATTTTTAGCAAAAGGCTCGTCTAAACCCTTGCCGTATATGCCTCGAATATCGTACGCGCCGAAAAGTTTATGCTGATCAGTCATCGGAATTGTCTCTATGCCTAGGTTTCATTCAGTGAACTATAATACGCTATCATTGCCACGAGGTCGCCAGACTTACATGACGTCGGCAAAAGATTTTTTAGTGCCTTCGAAGAACTTAAAGCCTAATAAGAAAGCAATTAATCCTACTGTTGTGTACGCTGCGAAATGAGGCCAATCTGGCGGCAGGCCGTCCAAAATCACTCGTCGGTAGTCTGAAACAATACCAGCCATTGGGTTTAGCCAGAGCAAAACAGCTAAATTTCCTTGCAGAGCTGAGGCTGGATAAACTACCGGGGTTGCATACATCCATGCAGCCAGAGCCAGGGCCATTACATGTCGAATGTCCCTTATGTATACGCTTAAGCTGCCAATTACCCAGGAAATCCCGGCCGTTAGAAGTAGCTGCGAAAGTACAATCATCGGTAAATATAAGAGAGTTACTGGCAGACTGTGTTTATAAATCAAGACAGCTGAAAGTAGAATTATGAATGCCATCGCCTCGGTCACGAGGGCGGATATGACGGCCATTAAGGGTAGTATTTGCAGAGGGAAAACCACCCGTTTGACTAAGTTCGGGTGTTCGAGAACAACTGTCGACGAGCGTGAAAGTGCTTCTGAAAAGGCGCCCCACGGTAGTAAACCGGCCATGAGATAAAGGGCAAAATTACTGGTGCTGCCACTGTCGCCGAATCTGACTTTTAGAACGATTGAAAAGAGAAACGTATAAAGAAGCAAATGGCCAATAGGGCTAATCAGCGGCCACAGCATGCCAAGTAGCGAGCCTTTGTATTTGCCCATGTTGTCGCGCTTGACCATAAGGCCAAGCAGATGGCGATGAACCCAAAGGCTAATTAAACCCTTGCGATCTTCGACATTGCTTAAGGGCTGATCTGGGCGAAGATCTTGAGGCGCGGCGGAACCGGTTTCGTTTTGAAGACTACTGCTCATAGATTTCCAGTTGGTTCGAGGGCCTTAGAGCCTCGATTTCAAGATGGTAGCACGCTTAATTGTTCTTACGAGCTTTTTCTACCAGGGGCTTTAACTCTTCTTTAGCTGCCTCTGTAGCTTTTTCGGCCTCTTTTAGGGTCAGCATGTTAGTTGCTGTCAAATTTGTTATTTGAGCCTTCTTGCCATCCTTGTAATTCAGTTCGCCGATTAAGTCAGAGCCATAATAGTAGATATCGCTGGTGGCCTTTTCTTCTACCCGCGATTGTTCTGGCGCGTTAGGGGGCAGTAGCTTGCGTAACTCGATAGCAGCTGGCTCTTTAGTTGTGGGTGTATCTGCAAATACTTCGCTGATTTGAAAGACAGTGCCATCTTTGCATTGCACCATATACTGACCACCGGCGGCTGTCTTCTCCCGGCTAAGATACTGGCTTTTGCCACCAGCGCTGGCTTGAGCTGAGGGGTCACGAACAAAAGAAACCATAGCTTCTTTGAGTGTCGACTCAGGTATGCCTAGAGTAATTTTCTCTAGTGCTATGGTGCCTTGTGGTGTAACTTCATTGCTTTCGCCTTGTGTGCAGCCAGTCATCACTGATGCTGCCAAAAACACCAGTAAACTTTTTTGTAATTCTCTGCTAAAACGCACTATTTAACCTTTGCTATCTGTTCCGCTGATTTCAGCGGTTAGTTTCCCCATGATCTCTTTTGCTTTTGAGAGTAACCGATCCTTTCGCTCTGGTGCTACTTCTGTGAGATATGTGTCAATGGCTGTAAGCGGGTTGAGAACTGCACTTTCTGTTAGTTGCGGTAGGCGCGCTCGTTGATGTGAGGGCACAATTTCGGCGCTAAATTTTACCGACAGGGCCGCCTGCGCTACTTGTTTAAGAGCATCTTCGTCGATTTGATTGAGATTTTCTTGGCCAATTTTGTATCGTATGCGCAAGACGCAACCGGGCACGATTACCTTGCTAATTTTCTTTGTCAGCAACTCTAGAGGATTTTCACAGTCGGTTAAGTCGGCTTCTACTGTGATGAAGGGACGGGGATTTATAGAAATGAACTTAAACTCGGTTTTGGCACCAGCACTAGTTCTATCTATTTTTACGTGGACGAAACCTTTGTCTTCTTTCTCTTCACCGAAGTCGACTCGCTCTAAAGAACCAGCGTAGACGATGGCGGGATTTTCTTGACGTAGCACTTGATATTTGTGGATGTGACCGAGGGCGACATAGTCGACCCGCTCACTGACAAACATTTCGGTGGGGAAGGTTAAGGTGTAACCAACCAGAAGCTCCTCTTCAATGCCAGCTAGGGCTGTGTCTGTGCTCATATGGGCTGTAACCACAGTTGCTATTGCTGGGTCAAGCTTGAGATAAAAACCACGCAGTAAGTCGCGAATGTGTTCTTTCAATACTTTGTCTATTTCAACTGCTGAAAGATCTTTGTATTTGTCTAAGGTCATTAGCTGATGCCGCGTTATATGCGGTAAACCAACTAACTGAAGAGCACCATTTTTGGTGTTAATTACAGTAGAAATTGGTCTGTCAACCATCAGTACGCCGGGTACTTCAAGACTTTGAAATACAGACATGGCATGGCTTTGAGAGGCACGCAATACTTGATCGTGGTTACCGACGACCAGAATGCTGGTGATACCAGCATCGCTGAGCCGCTTTAGTTGGCCGGCAAACATCTTTTGATAGATTGGCTCTGGGGAAGCGTTTCGGTAGGCATCACCAGAAAAAAGAAAAATATCGCATTGCTTCTCTATGGAGTAGTCGACCACTTTGGTTAGTGCCGCTACAAAATCTTCAAAGCGAACATTGAGACCAGTCTCGGGGTTGAGTCGGCCATGGCTCTCGCCGGAGCCGAAGTGGATGTCAGAGACGTGGATTAAATTGATAGTCATAGATGTCATTATAGCGGTCTAGGCTCAGAGTTTAAGGAGCCAGTTCATGTACTGCCGTGAAGCACATGATAGATTTATTCTGCTTAATTAAAAGCGGTAAATATAGTGCGCGCCCCAGAGAAAATGTCGAAAGCTTTTCTAGCTCAGCTTGGCCAAATTGGTCGATTCAGTATTGTTTCGCTGCTATGTCTTGGCAGCCTTGCCGCATTCGGCGACCATCCTGCTTCTTGTCAGGAGGCGACTGAGATTTTGCATTGTCTAAAACACAGTAAATATGTTTCGCAGGCTGCCACCGCCCAGTTCAAGATCGACGCCGGTAGCTTGCAACTCAGTCTCTATCAAGATCCGCGGGCACACATTAAAGATCTCAAAATCAATTCTATTTTGCTCAGCAAAGAGCTTACCGATGCTTTCCCGCAAGCTTTTGATCGCTATGTTTTTTTCTATTTTCCTGTAGTGGCCCAGAGTTGTTACACTCAAGTCGTTGTTGCAAAGAGCGATTTGCTGCTCTTTGCCAATCGCAAGCTTTCAAATAGTGAAATTCTCTCGCGTGTTACGCTCGAGCCTTATCTTACTAATAGTTTGAAAGATCGTTATCAGGCCTTAAGTTATGCTGAGATTCTTAATTACTCTGACAATGAAAACAGTAAAGAAATCAAGCAGCGAATTCTTTCTCTTAAAGCAAGTGGTTATGATGTACGTGGTGCCGAAAGGCAATTTCTCAAGATGGAAGACCTGGCGCGCAACAAAGACGAAGCAGCATGTGAGGAGGCCAAGGTCGCCCTGGCAAAATGCTTAGATGAGTCTGTTCTGCAAAAATCTGTTCTGCAAAACTATGATGCCCCTGGAAAAATCAGACTTGCAAACGAGAGGACTCTGTGGCCAAGGTAAAATACACCCACACGCTTGAGCGTGGGGACCAGGTAGAAGTAAATGTCGAATCGCTTGCCAATGGTGGCGATGGTGTAGCAAAAATAGATTCTATTCCTGTTTTCATTGAGCGAGCCGCTCAGGGAGACCGTTTAGCTGTTCATCTATTTGATGTGCGCAAAGATTTCGCCCGCGGTGCCATAGAAGAAATCGTCAAACCTTCGCCAGAGCGGGTGGAAGCTCCTTGCTTCCACTACGAGCGCTGCGGCGGCTGTCAGTGGCAGCACATTGATTATGCTCATCAACTCCAGCACAAAGAGCGCTTAGTGGTTGATGCCCTCGGTCACATTGGTGGTTTTGTCAATGCCAAAGAGTTGGTTCAGCAGATAGTGGGATGCGATGATCCTTTTCACTATCGCAATAAAGTGCAGTTTCCAGTTAAGTACAAAAATACTCAGGTTTTGGCTGGTTACTACGAGCGTGGCAGTCATGACTTGGTCAATATTGATGCCTGTCCGATTCAGCCGAGCATTATGGATGAGCTTTTGAAAACAACCAAAATGTTGTTCAAAAAGTATCGTATTTCTATTTACGACGAAGAGCGCCATCGCGGCATGGTGCGACATCTCAACTTCCGCATGAGCTTTGCTACTGGCAAAATTCTTGTCACCATTGTGGTCAATCACGCTCCAATCAAAATCAAAGAATTCAACAACATTGATTATCTTCATGCTTTCACTACTTTAGGTGAAGAGCTGGCTCACTTGCATAGTGAAGTGGAATCTGTGGTCGTCAACTTCAATCAAGATAAAGGCAACCGCATTCTTGGTGAACACACAATCACCCTGGTTGGTAATGGCTACATAGAAGAGAAATTGGCGACCAAGCGTTCTGATTTGCCACAGAAATTGCAAGATGGTCTCCGCTTCAGGCTTTCGTCTAAGAGCTTCTTCCAAGTAAATAGTTTGCAAGCAGTCAAGTTGCTTGAATATATTGCTGCTGCTGCCAAAGAAGATTTGGCTGCTAGCGAAAAGCCCGTTGTCGTTGACGCTTATGCCGGCGTGGGCACTATTGCCATGTGGCTTAGCCCCTTGGCTGATGAAGTGATAGCAATTGAAGAAGTGGGCGATGCAATCACCGATGGTGAAGAAAATGCCGCTCTCAATAACCTCACTAATGTCAGCTTTGTTGAGGGCCGAGTGGAACAATCTCTAGCGGTCTTGATGGTAGAGAAGAAGCGGGAAAACAAAAATATCGACCTGATAGTGCTCGACCCACCTCGTAAAGGCATTGACCCTAACATTTTGGCCTTGATCAAAGAGCGTGGGCCTAAGCACATCATTTATGTCAGTTGTAACCCGGCTACTTTGGCCCGTGACTTGAAAATTCTCTGCCAAACCACTGAAAATGGAGAGAACAGCTCCATGGGCGGGTATAAAGTAAAGCGAGTACAGCCTGTGGATCTTTTCCCCCAGACTTACCACGTCGAATCGGTGGCTCTGCTAGAGAGGTTATAGATGGTTCTTTCAGGTATTTGGCGGAGAAACGAGAATTCGAAGGAGCCTCTGCCTGACAACCTGAGCGTTTCGCACGACAAGGCCGTGCCACCTAACGCTGTTCAAGAGTTGTGTGCCTCGGTGGGCTGGAGTCGACGAGAACCTGACTTGATTGTGCGAGCTTTAGAAAATTCGCTTGCGGTTGTCTCAATTTGGGATAAAGATGAACTGGTGGGCTTTGCCAGAGCCACCGGTGACAAAGTTTTCAATGCTACTGTCTGGGATATGGTGGTCAGGCCTGATTATCAGCGCTTGGGTGTTGGCCGCCTGGTGATGTGTGAGCTATTGAAAGAGCTAGATGAGTATTCGATTCCGCTGGTTACTCTTTACGCCGATCCCGGCACTGATGGCTTCTATAAGCGCTTCGGCTTCCTTGCCGACCCCTCTGGGGTGCGTGGAATGTTCCGCGAGCGCAATGAGTATTAGGTTTGACATTCAACCTTATATTAGGAAATTGATATTTCGGAAGGTTTCTAATTAGGGGCTGTAAAGTTGGCAAGGCTGCTCGACCGTGCTAATCTAGCCTCCCGTATATATGTTGTAGGCAACGCGTAAGAGCGCTTGGAGATGTCATGAAGGTAATTTTGCACCACTCTGTTGAAAAGCTTGGACAAGCTGGAGACATTGTTGAGGCCGCCCCCGGTTATTTCCGTAACTTCCTTCAACCGCGTGGTTTGGGTGTTGAAGCTACTAGAGGCACACTGAAGAAGCGCGAAGAAGATTTGGCTGGCTTGAAGAAGAAAGCTCAGCAAATGCATCAAGCTGCTGTTGAGAAGGCTGAGAAAATCACTGCCCTTGGCGCTATTCACTATGTTGCTAAAGTCGGCGAAAGCGGCAAGCTCTACGGCAAAATCACCAACAAAGAAATCGCTGATTTGATCGAAAAAGAAGTTGGTTTCGCTATCGATAAGCGTCTTGTCAAAACAGAGAACGAAATTCACGCTCTTGGCGTTTACGAAGTAACCGTCAAATTGGCCAACGAAGTAACAACTAAGCTGCAGCTAGAGATTCTTCGCGAAGGCGCTACACCTACTACCGGTAAAGGCGCTCCAGCTAAGGTTGAAGCTCCAGCGGCCGAAGAAGTTGAAGCTGCGGCTGTCTAGTTTGACCGTTGAAGTTCAATAAGCACCAGCTCAGACAAAAAAGCCCCTATCTGTTGATAGGGGCTTTTTATATTGTTGCTTTGTTGGCTATTGGTATGGGTGGCGATTTCCCCTTAAATGATGACTGGTCTTACGCCGAAGGCGTAAGGCATTTGTTGCTTGGAGATGGCCTGATTATGCCTACAGTTTGTGCTGGTGGTATTGCCCATGTGGCCCTAGGGCTTATAGCCGTTAAATCATTTGGCTACTCATATGTCAGTCTTCGAATTTGCTCATTTCTTGTTACTGTTGTTGGCGCGATTGCTATATATGTCGCCGCAGCAGCTTTGCGCATACCTCGCGCCCAAGCTACTTTTTTGGCTCTATTGTATGCAGCTAATCCGATTTTGCTAAATGTTGCCTTTAGCTTCATGAGTGATTCGACTGGTTTGGCTTTGAATATGGTTTTCCTGGCTTGCTTGCTACATGGGATAGAGAAAAAATCTCTGACGACGTTGATGGTCTCCTTTTTTGTGCTCGCTTTGGCCGTGAGCGTGAGACAATCGGCGTTGGTTTTTTTAGTGCTTGCACCGTTTTGTTTGAGCAAGAGATTTGGAGCGGGTAGAAAAAAGTTATTTGTGTTTGCCCTTGCACTTATTTTGCCATTAGCGACGGCTTGGGCTTGTGATCATTGGCTGCTGACGAGGCATTTGGTCAACGGTTTCTCAAATACAGACTATGAGTTAGTCAGACAGGCGCACTCTGAAACCGTTCGCAGATTTTTGTTTTCTGCACCAGATATGGTTCTACCCACAGTCTCTGCTATTGGCCACGTTCTTTGTTATCTAGCACTCTTTTGTATGCCAGCCTTGCCAGCATTGGCTCTAGTGATGGTCAGCAGAGGTCGCAAGTTAAGTTCTACCATCAAGTTCGCTATCTGGTCTCTGTTGCTTGTTCTTGCCTCGGCCCTGCTGGTTATTTGTTTCAATCATGAGACTATGCCTTTTTCTGAGAACATTTGGCGAGTCACTACTGTTGGTGCTCAGGGGATTTTAGGTATTATCCGTCAGCCCTTGCAACACAAGGCTCGATTGATTCTTACGATTATCTCCTTTGTGTTGGCCGTACCGTTGACTTTATGCTTTGCTTTCGTTGGACGCAAGCTTTTAATTAAGCCACTGGAGTGGCGTGCCGTAATTTTAGGAGTCTCCGTCTCTGCTTGCCTGGCGTTTCTTACACTTGAGACAATCGTACGATGCACTGATCGCTACTATCTCATTGCTCTTGCGCCAGTGCTTCTAACCATTGGCTATATTGTCCAGCAGGCGAGAATGAGCCTGGTTAGCCCGATTTCGCTAATTTTACTAATTGTTTTTGCTAGTTACTCTGTTAGCGCCAATCAGGAATATCTAAGCTCAAATCGCGCACGCTGGAAGGCCATTGATTGGCTGGAAGCTTGTGGTGTCAGGGCTCCGTCAGTCGACGGCGGGGCTGAATACAATACGCTAAGAGACATTACTGTCTACAATTCCAAATATAGGGGTGATGCCCCTAGAGACTCTTGGCGCTGGTGGCCGATTAAGGGCGAGACTTATATTATTTCTTTATCGCCGGTTCCGGGGTACAAGACTATTCACGTAGAGCCATATTTCAGTCTGCTTGACCGAAAGACCCGAAACATTGAAGTTTTGGAACGGATAGTTGAGAACCAGTAGTTTCGTATACCACGCGCCATGGGCCGGCAATGAGTCTGTGCCGCCTTTGATTCTAGGCTTTCTGAACCTAATCGTCCAAATCAACCCGTTCGCCTTGAAATATGTCAGTAGCGAGCGAGCCATCGGCCTGCTTTTTCAGTATTTCAATTTTAGCTTCAGCGCCTTTGATAAATTGCTCGCATTCAACTGAAAGCTTGATGCCTTGCTCAAATAGCTGCAGTGCTTTTTCGAGCTTCACTTCACCATCTAGTTCTTTTACAACAGTTTCTAACTCAGCTAGGGAAGCCTCAAAATCGATTTTCAACTCAGGTTCTGTCACATTCATTATTACTGTTCTCCTAGAATCGTTGGTCGCTGGTAGATTCGCAAGTTCTTCTTTTGCTGTGTTCAGAGCGGGGCCGCTTGCTTTTTCTTGTTCGGTTGTAGTGGCTGGTCTCGCTAATTTGCTCTTGCTTCGGGTCTTCTTTGGCGCCTCTAAAGCTTGAACTGATTCTTGAACTGATTCTTGAACTGATTCGACAGCTTTGACTTCTATCGTCTCTGCTTCACTATTCGTGGGCGCTGCAAAGAATGAGAGCTGCTGGAAGCCGTCGTCACTGCTATTGGGTGGTTCATTACTAGTCATTGTTAGTTGACCCCATTTCTATCGACTCCACTTTCAGTTTGACCTTGCCTGATCGTAGTAGCGCCTCTACCATGTCACCAACTTTGAGGTCTTGGGCTCTGGTAATGATCTTGCCTTCGCCTGTGCGTAACACAGAAAAGCCTCTGCTCATCACATTATCGGGCCCGAGGGCGTGGAGTTTTTCTCTCAACTCGTAGAAGCGATGAGTGCTGCTCGCGAGCAATCTTTCCACTCTATTAGTAATGTGTTGCCTGCGTCTAGAGACATTTACTGACGCTAGCTCTAGTCGATCTTGATAACGGTTCAAGGCGTTTATCGGTGAGAAGCGCGTCAACTCTCGTCTGGCGTAGTGCATTCTCTCTTCGATAGATTGCATCATGCGGCGATTGAGATGGCTGAATTTTTCCAGTAATTCGGCACTGCCCCGGGCCACTAATTCAGCTGCCGCTGTGGGTGTGGGGGCACGTAAGTCTGCTACCAGGTCGCAGATGGTGGTATCGGTTTCGTGTCCCACACCTGAGATGATTGGCACGGTACATTCTGCCACTGCTCGCGCTACCACTTCAGTATTGAACGACCAGAGATCTTCAATTGAGCCCCCGCCGCGAGCAACGATGATGACATCAATGTCGGGCATGGTTTGCAAATCTCTGATTGCTTGAGCTACTTCTTCGGCCGAGCCTTCACCTTGCACTTTGGCTGGAGCAATCAGCACTGATACATTGCGGTTGCGACGGTAGAGGGCACTGAGAATGTCGCGCAAAGCCGCGCCAACGGGGCTGGTTACTACGCCGACGCGGCGAGGCACCATCGGTATGGCTTTTTTGCGGCCCGCATCTAACAGACCTTCGGCTTCGAGTTTTGCCTTGAGCTGGTCGAAGGCAAGCTGCCATTCACCCACGCCCACAGGCTCGATGCCGGTGACTATCATTTGATAGGCACCGCGAGGTGGATAAACACTTAGCTTCCCTTTGGCGACCACTTGTAGGCCGTCTTCTAGTTTGAAGCGCAAAGCAGCGTTGGAATTTTTAAAGCAGACACAGGGGAGAGTCGCTTCTTGATCTTTGAGTGAAAAGTACCAATGCCCTGATGGATATATTTTGGCGTTAGAAACTTCGCCAACAACTTGGACAGCATCGAATTCGCCTTCAAGGGTATCGCGAATGCGGTTTGTTAGTTGCGATACCGTAAGAGCGGTTTTTTGTGAATGTGCTTCTTTGAGGCTGTACATATATGTGTTCTCTGTCGGTAGAGTTGGTCTATCTAGTACAACGTAATTTTGCCGCTCAAAGTTCGAAAAAATTGAGAAGATTTTTTTTGATTCTCTAATTTTATCGACCTTTTGTATTTTGCGGGGCTTTCCGGCGAATGTCGAAATATAGGCGAGCGATCGCCTTTGTATATTCGGCCTGCCGTCTAGTTTTGCGCTCTTGTATATAAAATGCCAAGACTAGAGGATCTTCTGAAACCTTGATGTCAAGCCGGTTTCGGAGCTTGCTACTTGGGAACAATATAAGTACAGAAGCTGTCTTAACAAGCAGTAACTGCCAAAACAAACGATCCAACATCTACTTATATAGAGGCCTCAAATTTCATTTGACGGCCCTGGTTGTCATACAATATGTTAGTATCACATACAAAAATATGGTACTTCCAAGAGGGGGGTCAAGCGATGGACCGCACATTATTTACGCCAGCGATGCTAGAAACATTTCGCGCTTGCAAGCGGGCTTACAAGCTTGCTTTTCAAAATCAGTCGGGTGAATCTGGGCGGGTAAGCCCAAGTGCCATCTGTAAGCGCTTCGTTTTGCGTGGTTTGGCTGATGTGAACCGGGGCAAAGTGACCAACCCAAGTCAGGTGCAGAAGTTCATGGGGCAGCATTGGCCCCTAGACAAGCTGCATGACCAGCCTGGTGGTAAAGATTCCGCTACCCGCGCTTTTCTCTATGCTTACAAAACCCTTTTGCGCTATGTCGCTAATCCTTACAAGCCTAAGGGCGCTGAAGTTGTAGCGGTGGCCACAAAGGTGCGCGCTCGCGTGCCCGGTCAACGTCTGTATCTTGAAGATGTCTTTGACCTAATTCTCTGGTATCCCGAAGAGAAGCGCTTAGAGCTTGTTATTTTCCATCTCAAGACCTTGCGCAAGAGCGACCCCTCTTGGCCCGCTCCGGCTACTCTGGTGCGCCAACATTTGGCAGAGCGTTTGAAGGTGCGTTGGCCCTATGAAAAACTTACACTGACAATGGCCAAAGTCGGTCCCAGCGAAAGTAAAGACGTTTCAATCAATTTAGAGGATAGCCTCTATCGCATTCACTGGCCTGAGATAGTCAAGAGTCTGGAAGAAATGAAAGACCTTGGTGATGTAGAAGAGCACGGACCTGAGTTTGCCGATAAGCCCTGTCCCTATTGCAAGACTATGGAGAGTAGGATTGCCGCCGAGCAAGTCAGCACTGTTGATCACGTTACTCTAAGCGCTTGAAAACGCGCTGCTAAAAGGTATCGCTAAAGGCTAGTGCTGCTCAATTGATATAGAATGGGCAATTCACCTCAGGTGAATTGCCCATTCTGCTCGGGCGTTACTTCTGTATCTGGTTTTAGTTATTTCAATAAGAGGCGAAAGTGTCAGTAAATCTTGTGGTCAAATCAATAGGTGAGCTAGCTACGCAAGCTTCAGATAAGGGTTTGGTAAAAGGTGCCGCTATGCAAGACGTGGTGCGCATTAAAGATGCCTGCATTGCTATAGAAGGCGACAAGATTGTAGCCGTTGGTAGCGAGGCTGAAGTCTTCGCTTATAGCAAAGCCGAGCGCGCTAGCGACTGCGAAGTAATTGATGCTGGTGGCATGTTGGTAACGCCCGGTTTGGTTGACCCCCATACCCATCTAATTTTTGATGGTAATCGCGCTAACGAGTTTTTGATGCGCTGTCAGGGCAAGACCTACACTGAAATTGCTGAGGCCGGTGGTGGCATAGTGGCGAGCATGCGAGCTACTCGCACGTCGTCGCAGGAACGGTTGGTCGAGCTTGGTCGCCAGAGGCTGCGGCGAATGCTAGAGGCTGGCACCACCACCTGTGAGGTCAAGACTGGATATGGACTCGACATCGATAGTGAGTTGCGAATGCTCGCCGCTATTCTGGAACTTAAGCATAGCTGCGCTAGCTTTATGGATATTGTTCCAACCTTCATGCCAGCTCACGCTATCCCACCGGGTGAGGACCGTGAGCATTATGTTGGTCACTTGATTTCAGACATGCTACCGGCGGCATCATCTATGGTGACTGATGGTAGTCTGATATATGCAGACGTATTTTGCGATCGCGGCTATTTTACTCTCGAAGAAACTAGTCGCATTTTTGCTGCGGCATCAGAGCTTGGTTTCAGGTTGAAAGTGCATTCTGATGAGTTCGTCAATCTTGGTGCCACCAAGCTGGCTACCACTGTTGGTGCCGATAGTGCCGACCATTTACTCAATATTTCTGACAGTGAGATTGAGGCTATGGCTCATTCTAATACGGTGGCTGTGTTGCTACCAGGCACGTCGTTTTACCTTAACTTGCATGAGCATGCGCGAGCTCGCACTATGATTGCTTCTGGAGTCGCTGTTGCTCTTGGCTCAGATTTCAATCCTGGTTCCTGTCATATATTCTCTTTGCCTCTAATTTGGGGCCTAGCCTGCTTACACCTCAAGTTGACGGTAGAAGAAGCTCTCACTGCTCTCACAGTTAACTCAGCTTATGCTATCGGCATGGGGGAGAAAGTCGGTCGACTATCGCCCGGCTATCAGGCTGACATAACTATGTGGAATGTCGGTAGTCTAGAAGAGGTGCCTTATAACCTTGGTTGGAACTCTGTGGCCCAGGTGATCAAGAAAGGCCATTCGGTGTTTAAGAGCTAGTCAGGCGGTTTGTAGCTCATTTCGCTGCACTTGACCGTGGTGCGCTGGTGGTATCAAGCCTTTTGGGATCTGGTATCAGATCGAGGAAATTTTGGAATACCGATGGCGGTATCAGATTTGATCCCGGAGGTCAAATTGAAGTGGTATCAAAATTACTCATAAAATCTTGCGATTTCCTATTGCCTTATTAAAGGCTTTCGTTATAATTCTAACGGTGCCACCATTGATGGCGGCGTTCACTTTATAAACTGTGTCTCTTTGGAGAGCATCCAGCACTGCTGTTGGTGCCCTGGCTTGGTGACTTCTATTGTGGGGGATTTTAACTAATGGCAGAGGCTAAGCGAGTTCCTGAGGAGCGGCCCGAATCAAACCTCGGACTTGATGGTTTTGACCAGTTTTTCACTGACAATGCCCAAGAAGCAAATGGCGTCCCCGGTAGTACCGACCCATATATGCAGGCTCAAGTTGAGAAGCTGCTCGACCGTTTTACCGAGCTGATGTCATTGAGTGTTGATCAGCGCGTAGAGACCAGTAAGATTGCCAGTCAGCTAATTGACAATCAAAGACAGTTAGTTGCCACTCAGCAAATTTTGATCAAGTTGATGGAACGCTCAATTGAATTGACCCGCCACATCACGACAATTGAAGAAAAGCTTCCTGGCTCTATGAGCTGCCACGGGTTGTCGAAACGTTGCGTCAGCGTGTCGCTGAGCTTGAAGGCATCGAAACCCGCTAACTTTGTGGTAATTCCACCATTTACGTGACCCCTGATTTGTATATACAATGCTTAGTATGAGCGGAGTATTCATGGATGGCGGTGGCGGCGGAGATGGCGGTGGTTTCGACCACGGTCACGATCATGGCGATCACGGCCATGACCATGGTCATGATATGGGTGGCCATCCTGACCAGAGCCCAATCTGGTCGCAGGCTATGCAGGGATTGAAGTTAAATGACTTTATCTCAAGCATCAAAATAACTCCTAACCATCTATTGCTCTTTATGTTTATGGGCTTTACCGGCTGGCTTGGGGTGATCTATTGGATTCGCCACCACGAGCCAATGGCCAATCATTTACTTGGCTCCGGGCCGGCATATACGGGTTCTCACGTCGATAGACTTCTGCTCGACGGTGCTCGAGAGGCCCTGCCTGTCAAAACAACACCTGGCTCTGGTCGTGTATACACACCGGGCTCTGGGCCCCAAAGCTTCAACAGTGGTGCTCTTGCGCCAAATCCTAACCTAAATCAAATGCCTGTTTCGAGCGTTAGATTCTCGACTCCTCATCAAGTCTTACCGATGACCAATGGTTCCGGGCCTGGTGCTAGGCTTTTCAGTAATCGAGACCAAGTTGGTCCCGGCGGTCAAACTGGCGTCCGCGGCGGTTCTCTACCTGCCCGAGGTGGTCGACATGATGTGGGCAATCTCAATATCTCTCCAATTGATGGTCGTACTCAATATCCAACAGCGGGTGGCCGCTCTGAGCAGTTTGCCGCTAGTGCGCCGCTAGCACAGCCTGCGCCTGCTTCCCAACCAGGTTGGAGTCTGGCTAAAGATGGTTTTTCTTCAGAGTCGGCACACTATGATGCTCGCTTTGGTAGCCCAGCAGATGCTGGGAAATAGAGCTCGGTCAATGCTTACCGGGCGGTAAGTGCCGATGCTGCCTCCAGGCAGTTATTCCATATATAGGTATAAGTTAGCTTTTTAAGTTGAAGCCAACGGCTTGGAGCTCGTGAATCTCCTTCATTTCTTCGGCACTGAGAGGGCCGGCGTCAGAAGCTGCCAGGTTCTCTTCAACCATGTCTACATCTTTAAGGCCAACAATGACGGTCGAGACAGCCTGGGACATCAGTGGATACTTGAGTGCGGCCTGGGCCATGCTCTGGTGGCCGTTCTTCTTGAGAAATGAGAGTTCTCTGGTTGCGTCTGATCTTGCTTGGACGTACTCCATGGGCCAATTCTTGCGAAAATCGCCAGCGGCAAACTTGGGGGCAGTGTCATACTTACCTGTCAGGAAGCCGTTTGCCAGAGGTTCTCTGGCAATAATGGCGCAGCCTGTTTCGTATGCTCGGGGCAGAAGCTGCTCTTCTGGTCTGCAGCTAAAAATGTTGTGAGTAATCTGGACGCAATCTGGTTGCCCCACATTTATTGCTGTGATTCCTTCGATTGGCGTGAACACTGAAACGCCGAAAGCCCTAATCTTGCCTTCTTTCTTCAGCTCTCGCAGGGTGGCGTAGGTTTCTTCCTTGGAAATGAGCTTCAAGGGCGGATTATGCAGCTGGTAGACATCTATATAATCTGTGTTCAGCCTGGTTAGTGACTTTTCAAGTGCGAATCTGATGTAGTCAGGAGTGAAGGTTTGAAAGCCGGTGCCCTGGTAGAAGTCTGCTCCGACCTTGGTAGCGATGACAACGCGGTCTCGTTTGCCGCGCAAGGCTTTACCTAATAGTTCTTCGCTGTGACCCCAACCATAAACATCGGCGGTGTCGAAAAAATTCAAGCCCAGTTCTAAGGCTTTGTTAATGGCATCTGTTGAGCTCTTGTCAGTGGTCGGGCCGTAACTATTTCCATGGTTGTTACCCCCTATGGCCCAGCAGCCAAAGCCAATCTCCGATACTTTTATACCTGTGTTTCCGAAGTCTCTATACTTCATGCATTGCAATGCCTACGGGGCCGGGTGTTTCAGCTCCTTCATTATTCATGAACACTGGGGCACATTGCAACTTAGGTGTACTACAATAACCACCTGAAAGGTTAAGCTGGAGACTTGGATTCGCTCATGGATCTATACGATATTACGATTATTGGTGGTGGGCCGACTGGATTGTTTGGCTCATTCTATGCCGGTCTTAGAGGCCTCAAGGTAAAAGTTATCGACGTTCTTCCCGAACTCGGTGGGCAGTTGACTGCTCTTTACCC
>Ga0075444_10001029_pt1 | contig 16937 bp, 9 predicted proteins | sample CoawatmetaG01DNA_FD_76836 | JGI IMG/M metagenome (GOLD analysis project Ga0075444, IMG submission 76836) | Marine microbial communities from the West Antarctic Peninsula - Coastal water metaG017-DNA | ecosystem: Environmental > Aquatic > Marine > Coastal | place: Atlantic Ocean: West Antarctic... | reverse complement strand
TTCCGGCTTCGAGGCCGTGGGTTGATTCACCACCAGAAATGGCCGGAACTAATGCACCAGAAGTAACGGCTGCGGCACTTGGGTCAGCAGCAGTAGCACTCGCCGGAGCAATACCAGTTGCTTCTTTGACTTCTGGCTTAGCGTCAGAGTCGATCACGAGTGCTTCTTCACTAGCAGCAGGAGTTGCGGTGGAAGATGCAGGAGATTCAGCGGGCTTTCTGCCAGTTGTAAGAACCGCACTATCGGTAGTGCCGGCCATAGCTGGAGCACTTGGAGTTACTTCAGCAATGGCTTTACCATTGGCGTCAGGCTTTACTTCAGCTTTCTGTTCTACTTTGACTTCGGGCTTTGCTTCAGCTTTCTCTTCAACTTTGATTTCGGGCTTAAGTTCAGCTTTCTCCTCGACTTTGACTTCAGGCTTAGCTTCTGTCTTAGCTTCTGGCTTGGGCTGAGCTTTCTTAACCGGATCAGAATCGATAATAAACATCGAATCAGACTTGCTATCGTTCCACGAAGGAGCAACGCTCTCGGCTTGCTCGCTTTTTTCTGACTCAGCCGCCTGCACTGGCACGCTTACGGCGACGGCAGAGAAGACTAGGCCAGAACAGACTAACTCTAAGCTCAAAAGCAGTGAAAGCGCCCGAGGCACTATCCCACGCGTAATCGCTGTCACATCTAGGTTTTCAGGATACCGGTTACTTTTACTTTGAGAAATCATTTACGAGCCTGCTTCAGTTTCAAACGACAAATAGAAAGGCAGATGATGCCAAGTTAGAAATTTATACAATTAATAGGCGAATATATACATGCTTGACTTCAATTCTTAATCTGCCACATATTGGCTATATGACTTTATCGAGCTGAAAACTCGATGAAAATTGGGCGAACCTTTCACCAAACCTTCACCAAGCTTTCAAATCGCTCAATCTTGGTTCAAGCACCTTGCCAACTTAGTAGCCAGGGCCAAGAAGTTGGAAGCCAGCCCAGCTCTTCACTGATGGGTCACGTGAGATCGCAGCCAATTGAGCCTTCCGCAGACCCTGGGCTGGGTTCAACCCAGCTTGCTTGCCGTTGAAGACACTAACTAACTCGTCGATACGCTGTGAATCTGGTTGCCACCACAAACTCATCAATACGTTGCGAGCGCCAGCATAATTCAATCCGCGGCTGAAAATCTTCACCGCATTACCGCGCACGTCTTTGGCATTAACAGAGCTTGCACTCCAGACAATCAAGTCAACAGCCATTGGAGTGCCGCAAAGGCGATCAACAGTGACTTTTCTGCCCTGGTCATCTTTATCACCAAAGATTGGCAAGACCGATCTAAGTGGATTATTCTCGGTCAAAGGCATTTTTGCTGAGAAGTGCACCACTGACTTTCCTTTAGACTGCTCTTCTAAATTGGTCAGACTGGCATCTTTACCGGTCAATGTTGTTACCCGATCAGCACCAACAGCAGAAGTAATTTGGGCAGTCTCAGTCTGCTCGGAACCACCACTAGCAGAGTTGGTAGAAGCTACCAACATACTCAAATCAGTGGTGTATTCCGGTGGGCAATCCATTATCACCGACATAGAAGATGCCATCGATAGCAAATGTCCTTCAACAAAGAACTTGCCTTTCTCATCAATCAAAGCAGCGAAGGGCAGGTTGTAAAGCGGGCCGTCTGGAATGAAGACAACCATTTGGTCTGCAGTTGTAGGCAAGAACTGTCTTACAGAAGCAGGTAGCAACTGGTTATAGAGAGCGCGTAGAGTTAACTTCTCACCCTGACTTCCTTCTTCTTCAGCACTACCTTTAGTACCAGTCTCAAGCAAGGTTGCCACTTGATTTTTCAACTTAGCTCTAGTTACAGGCAAGCTGGTCGAAGAAATACGACCGAGTGGATCAATTGTAAATACCATGGTCGACTCTGGTCCAACCAGATACTCAACCACGGTCGCTTTGGTCTTCTGCACCGCAGCAATGATATCGGCAGGTGAATTTGGCACTGGGGCAATCAAGCGGGCCAGTGAACGATTAGAAGTAACGATTGAGCGGAAACGCTCCATCCAGCTCTGCCATTCCTTAACCAACTTATCAGGTGTAGCAGAAACTTCGGCAGCGTGAATTCTCGCTCTCTGAGTAGTCAGCTCGAGGTAGACATCGCGATCTTCAGGCTTAACCTGACCGCCGCGCCGGAGCCATTCGCTAATGAAGTTTTCTTCTTTCATCTGCTCAGCAGCCAACAGAGCCTGTTCCGTCAAGCCTTGATTAGCCATCAGTTGAACTAGTGAGGCACCCATGTCTTCGCGACTGGTAGGGAAACCAAGACTATCAGCGGTAGAGAAGTCGCCAGCCTGGGGTGAACGGAAGTAAGAAACAGCACTCTTGAGCGACTCTTTAGCAGGTTCAATTTCTTGTCTTGCCAGTTGCAATCTTGCTCTAAGCAAGTAAGAGCGCCACAAGCAGCCGTCATCGTTAATACGCTCAGAAATACCAACCGACTTACCGACATAATTTTCGGCCGAGGTCAAATCGGCGGCTTTGAAAGCAGATTCAGCCAAGCACTGATAGAGTCGACCTTTCAGTTGTTGCTCTTTAGTGTTAGCCAAAATATTCAAAGCGCCTTCCAAGTGGCTCTTGGCGTCGCGATAGGCACCAGTACGATACTCAGCACCGGCCATATTTTGCAAAATAGTAGCGTGCAATTTCGGTGCCTTAGGCTGAATCACTGCCTGGAAATCAACGGCCTGCATGAAATAAGCCATGCCTTTTGCCATCTGGCCGTCCATCACCTCAATCACACCAAGAGCATTGGTAGCCTGTGCTTGGTCATAAGCATCAGACTTAGCTTTGAAAACGGGCAAAGCCTTAAGAAGATACTGTCGGGCCTGATCAAGATCGCCAGTGGAAGCTAAGCAGAAGGCATAGCCCTGATCCATATTGGCGCGTGCCACATCAGAAACGGCTCTTGAATCTAGCTTAGGCAGCAAAGCATAAGCTTGTTCGTAGGTCTTGCGAGCACTAGAAAATTCGTTAGAGGCATACTGAGCGTTAGCCAGGGTCTGCAAGGCTGGCACTAAGAAGACCACACCATCTTTAGGGTTTGAGCGGGCCAGTGATACTAGTTTGTTAGCCTCTTCGAGGGCCGCAGTAAACCATCCCAGCTCAATCATGCTGGTGACAGTGGCAATTCTAATTTGCACAGCCTTAGGCAAATCGCCAGCTTGCACACTATAGGTAGCTCCTTCTTGGAAGAACCTGGTGGCCTCTTTTGGCTTGTTAAATTGCAGACAAAGATTGGCGCAGAGATACATAACCCGAGCGGCTTCAGCAGGGTTGTTTAAGCCAGACGTAGTCAAGACCTTGAGGGCGGCATCTAATTGTTGTGTTGCCCAGACTGGGTTGTCGAGACCAAAGTATGCTTGAGCCAGGGCCACTCTGGCCCGGGCCAACGACTGCTGATCTTGCACACTGGCTAGAACTTCAACGGCATTCTCGCCCAAATATTTGGCCTTAATCCAAGAACCCTGTTCGACGTAGCAGCGGCACATGTTGGTCAGGGCCTTACCCTGGCCTTCGGCGTACTTCATTTCTAAGCTCATGCCGTACATTTCTTGCCAAGCGATCAAGGCTTGGTTAATCAAATGTTGTTCGAAAAACTTCTCACCACGCTTCTCCAGCTCCTGGATTTTCTCCATGGACTCAGGAGTTTTAGCCATCTCCGTGATTTTTTCTAACTCTTTAATGATGGTCTCGCCACCCTTCGACTTGTCGGGCAAATAGTTACCCATTTGCGAATTAGGGTTAGGGTTAACCACAGCCGGGCTGCTGGAATTTTGCCTCACCTGGGTCGTCGCACCCGAGGGTGTGTTGTGCTCAGCAGCCAACACTGACAGAGGGGCACCACACTCGATGCCGGCGACAAGCACGGTACATGCAACTGCAATAACTTTTTTCATTGGCAAATTTTTCTCAAATTTCCTACGTACAACCAGACCTACTGAAGTCTCCTTCAAGAGCAGAAAAGAGCAACAGCTCCAAGCCGTCTGAGACCTCGACTTGTAGGATAGTCAATTTGCACGATTTTTGCCTGGGAAATCAGCAGCTTTCCACCTCAGATGGGCAAAAAATAAGGTTGCCGAGTGATAGTGAGATGAGGCTAATTGGGAACATCAGCCTGTTTACCGTCGTCTCAGTCACCCCGGCTGTTTTACCAAGACACTCCCCTCAAACAATTGTTATTAGCCAGAAGCAGACAAGCAGCGGACATGCAGGCGATATGCAAAGCATATTCAGAATGCAAAATTTCTCGAAAGTCTGCTGCTCAACGAGGTCTCCGCCTATCGAAAAAAATAAATTTAATGGTAGTCTTCTTGTTACCGAGCATTAAGCTCGCACCATCACTCAACCAAAGTATTCTTTTTATTAGAAGCTTTCAATCCGGAAGAAATTCCCTAGAACTTTAGGAGCACACGATGAAACTGCAGATTCGTAACGCTACATTAGTTATTCTCGGCCTGATCACAAGCCAAGCAATGGCTTTCAGCACTTTGCCAGCACAAGCTCAGTCTTACTCAGCAACTGTGACCAAAGCGCAACCAAGCAAAACGAAACAGTTTTTCCAAAAGCACGACACTGTGCGCAAAGCCACTATCGGCGCTGGCGTTGGCACAGCAGCGGGTGCGGTCACCGGCTTAGTGGCCGGTAAGGGCATGGTTAGAGGTGCGGCAATTGGTGCTGGCACCGGTGCAGCCGTCGGTGTTATCAATGGCAACAAAACATTGGCTAAACATCCGATCATGAGAGACATGGCAACAGGTACAGCAGCGGCCACAGGTATTACAATGGCAGCAACAAGAGGCCATGGCGGTGCCAAAACCACAATGAAAGGCGCAGCCCTCGGAGCAGCACTAGGTCTAGGAGTAGGTCTTTTCAGAGACAAGCTCAAATAGACCAAATAGTATCTAAAAGGAACTATGAAGAGCAGAAGTCAAGTACTCCAAATCGCAGCAGAAAGAGAATTTGACCTGGTAATCATTGGAGGCGGCATCGTTGGAGCAGGAGTTGCTCAAGATGCCGCCTCTCGTGGTCTATCAGTATTACTTCTAGAAAAAGATGACTTCGCCTCTGGCACCTCTAGCCGCACTACTAAACTCATTCATGGTGGCTTGCGATACCTCGAGCAACTGCAATTTAGACTAACCCGTGAGCTCTGCCAAGAGCGCGGATTGCTAGAAACCCTTGCACCGCACATGGTGAGAGACTTTTCTTTTATGTTGCCGATTACCAAAGGCAAGAAATTCTTCGGCCTCAAGGCCGACATCGGCCTAACTCTCTACGACCTGCTTTCAATCAACGCCCGAGGCGTGCGCACACACCAAAGACTCAATCGCAAAGAAACTCTGGGAGCAGCCCCATCACTTAATGCAGCGCTGGTATCGGGAGGTTTGCGTTTTCACGACTGCATCACCGATGACAGCCGAGTGGTAATGGAGGTAATCAAGTCGGCCTGTGAATTTGGGGCCCTTGCAGTCAACTACCTCGAAGCAGTAAATTTCAAGACAAAGGATGGTCGGGTAGAAGCTATTGTTTGCCGCGACCGCTTCAATGGCCAGGAGTTAGTTGTACGCAGTCGATCTTGCATCAACGCCACCGGCGTTTGGTCAGATATCTTATTGCGACAACTAGAGCCAACCTGGGGCAGCAAGGTACAGCCGGCCAAAGGCACCCATATAATGCTGCCCTTGTCGTGCTTTGAGACCAGCACTGCACTTTTTCTTCCTACAAATGATGGCCGCTACGTTTTCGTTGTACCGTGGCAAAAAGCGCTCATGGTAGGCACCACAGATATTGGCTACCAAGGCCCTCTAGACAATCCAGTGGCAACCACTGAAGAAGTCGACTATTTGTTAGGCATCCTCAACTCGTACCGCAAAAACGGCACTAAATCTAATCCTGACGCCCAAATCACCCGCTCTGATGTCATTGCCACATGGGCCGGTCTGCGACCACTGGTGGGCGGAGAGCACGATGGTGGCAGCAAGAAGCACGGTGATAAAAAGCAAGATAAAGACAACTCTAAAGACAGTGAAGAAACTGCCACCATTTCGCGTGAGCATTTACTGTTCGAAGGGCCCTATGGAGTTATCGGTTTAATCGGCGGTAAATTAACCAACTACAGAATGCTTGCTATCCATGTGGTTGATATGGCACTGAAACAACTAGTGACACAAGAAAGTAAGTATCACGATTTCAAACATAGTAAGACAGACAAGATTATGCTCGGCGGCTGGAGCGATAAAACTGACTATCTCAACAGCACGGCACAAATATCGGCCCAGGCCAGAAAACTCTCTCTCGACCCAGCTACTATCGATCACTTAATTGCTACCTACGGCAAAGACGCTCTGAAAATTATCGAATTGGTAGAACAAAACCCCAGCTTAAGTGAGCGCATTTGTCCCGATTTCCCACCGATAATGGCCGAAGTGCCTTACTGCCTCAACAATGAAATGGCTGTTTCACTAGAAGACATTTTGTCAAGACGAATTCGCCTCGGCTTTGTGCACCAGGGTCAGTGCCTGGAGTCAGCACCCAAAGTAGCAAGGCTAATTCAAAGCCTCTCCTACTGGGATTCACAAAGAGCAGCAATAGAACTGAGCCAGTTCGAGAAAAGCTTATTAGCTCAGCTAGCACCTGCATCACCTAGTATCGGTCTAAGTAACTTAACGAGTTCAAATTGCCAGGCTTGAGCAAAAAGATTGTAGTGATTGGCAAAGTACCTAATGACTTGGGCGACCGCCTCAGTAAACTTGGCGCAGTCAGCTACTTAGAGCGCAACGTTGCCTTGAGCGAAGCCGAAATAATTGCCGCCGCCAATGATGCCCATATAATTTCCACTGAGCCACCAGATACGATTACAGCAAACATAATCAATGCTTGCCCAAAACTAATAATGATTGCCCAAAGAGCAGTTGGTTACGACAATATCAATCTCAAAGACTGCCAGAGTCGACCGATTCTTGTTACCAATACTCCCGGGGTGCTCGATAACGCCACGGCTGATTTAGCCTTTGCCCTTTTACTCGCCACTGGTCGTCGCATTGTCGAAGCAGATCATTATGTTAGAACGGGTCAATGGCAAGGTTTTGAGAACGATTTGCTCTTAGGCACTGAGATGAGCGGCCGCACCATCGGCATTATTGGCATGGGCCGCATCGGCTCAGCCATGGCCAGACGGGCTTACGGTTTTGGCATGAATATAATTTACTGTCGTCAGGCGGAGACAAACAGTCTTGCGCAAGACCAGAGCATCGAACTCGATCAAAAAGATCTGAAATGGCAAACCGAGTTAGCAGCTAAAAGAGTGTCACTCAATACTCTTTTGCAGCAGTCAGACTTTATTTCATTGCACTGCCCCCATAACAAGCTAACTGAAAAACTAATTGGCGCAGAACAATTTGCCCTGATGAAGAAGAGCGCTATTTTTATCAATACAGCTAGAGGCAAAATAGTTGATGAAGAAGCCTTAGTCAGTGCCATTGAAAGCAGGCAAATAAGAGGAGCTGGCCTCGACGTCTTCTATCACGAACCCAAAGTCAGTGAGCCCTTACTTAAGGCTACCAATGTCGTCTTGGCCCCACACATTGGCTCTGCCTCAGAAGAAACTCGCTATGCCATGGCTGAGCTATCAGTCAGGAGTATTGAGCTGGCCTTAGCAGGCCAATTACCAGCAAACGCCTTAAACGGCGATTTGTTTGAGCGCTGGTTAAAACACTGAGCCTAAGGCCCTAAACTTTTTTCGACTTCGACTTAGACTTGTCTATTTGCTCATCATCAAACTCAGTGGTGTCTATAACCTTCTGTTTAACGGTGTTGCGGGATGCTTGCCGATACTTATTGGCTAAGCGTGGGATGAATTTGGTTTTAGCATTGGCACCGCCGGCAGCCTTAACTGAACTTTCTACCTTCTTAGAGGTTGTCTTCTGCAGCGACTGTTCGGCTTGTGATTCAGTCACCATTATGAGGTAGCTCTCATAACGAGTGAGCGAAACTGGGCGCTCTTTTTCTTCTTGCTCGGCTTCCATAGAAGCGTCCTGGGGTTCTACTGGCTCGTCTTCGGCCTCGTCTTCAACTTGTTCTTCAGCGTCATCATCAAGTTCATCTTCAATTTGATCTTCGCCTTGCTCTTCATTATCAACAGCATCTGACTCTGACTCTGATTCTGAGTCTGAATCAGAGTCAGAGTCATCACCCAACAAATCAGAAAGCGAATCTAATACCGCACAACCGGCCTCAACTAAATGTAAGCAATCAGCAAAGCGACACTGCAAGCCTAGTTCATCAATTTCAGGAAACTGCTTAGCGACGTCTCGAGGCTCAGGATGCAAGAACTCAATTAAGTTGAAGCCTGGAGTATCGGCAATCCAAGAAACTTCGTCGGTTTCACCGACGGACTTCAGCTCATTTGATCCTTCTGGGGCATCGGAGAGATTTAAATTGAGTCGATAGAGTTCACTATAAGTAGTTGTGTGACGACCGACTCCAAAGTCATTTTCCATTAATCCGGTCTTTAAATTCAGTCCCGGGCAAAGTTTATTGAGCATGGTCGATTTGCCAACCCCTGACGGGCCCGCAAATACAGAGATTTTGCCAGCTAGTAAAGAGGCCAGTTCAGAGAGACCCGCCGAAGTCTTAGCAGAAACAAATATAACGAAGTATCCAAGAGGTTCATAAATAGATCTTAAATGATCTAAGTCGTTTTTGGCCCCTAAATCGGCCTTATTGAAGCACAAAATAGGGCGCGAAGATGGCAGTGTGAGCTGAAAGTGGACAATATAGCGATCTGTCCAGAGGGGGTTCCATTGGGGCTGTTTGACAGCCTGTACAATGACTACCTGGTCTACATTGGCTAGTGTTGGTCTTGCGATAAGGCTGCGCCGCTCGAGTATCGTCGTAATGATGGCGCTCTTTTCGGTCAAATCGAGTTCGTCGAGTTCAACTCTGTCACCTGTGACGATTGCCACCCGTTCTTTCTTTAGGCGCCCTCTGGCCTGGCAGGTGAGCAAAATGTCGGTTGTAGTTCCCGTCTCCGTCTGATCAATTTGATCAGTGCCCAAACTGGTGACATGCACGAGATAACCTCCAGCATGACTTCTAAGAACGGTTCCAACAATCGACAAAACTTTCTCAAACTCCGATAAACGCAGACCAAGCCGCAGCTATCTAAACAAAACTATTACCTACATAAGGTAAGGATAGCTAAATAAGGAAAGAACGGCAACAATACAAAACTCTACTCAATAGGCACAGAGAATCGCACATGAGCACGGCAACCATGACACAAATCAGCAATACTGAAACCAGTGGAGAAGATATGACCTCCGCTATCACCGGCAAAGAACAATCGACTTGTGAGCTTACTCACATTCGCAACATTGCCATCATCGCCCACGTTGACCACGGCAAGACTACTCTTGTTGATGGCTTCTTGCGTCAGACCGGTATTTTCCGTGAGAACCAAGAGCTGGTCGAGTGCGTCATGGACAGCAACGCCCTGGAGCGTGAACGCGGCATCACCATTCTTGCCAAAAATACTGCAGTTACCTATAAAGATCATTTGGTCAACATCATCGACACCCCTGGACACGCAGACTTCGGCGGCGAAGTCGAACGTATTCTCGGCATGGTAGATGGTTGCCTATTAGTTGTAGATTGCGGCGAAGGCCCAATGCCACAAACTCGCTTTGTCTTGCGCAAGGCCCTAGAGCGCGGTTTGCGCCCAATCGTTGTGGTCAATAAAGTTGACCGTCCAAACATCGATCCACACCTGGCAGTAGATAAAGTATTCGATCTCTTCGTCGAGCTCGGCGCCAGCGCTGAGCAGCTAGACTTCCCTTACATCTTCGCTTCTGGTGTCAAAGGCATCGCCATGAAGGAGCCTAAAGAAGAAGGCGTCGACTTGAAGCCATTGCTTGATTTGATTCTGGAGCACTGCCCACCTCCAACCGGCAGCCCAACAGAACCACTACAAATGCAAATCAGCATTCTTGAATACAGCGATTACCTTGGTCGTATTGGCGTCGGTCGTATCTATAACGGTCGCGTTAAAGCCGGCGAACAAGTCAGCATGATCAAAGAGGATGGTTCTGTAGTTAAAGGCAGAATTGCCAAACTCTTCACTTTCCATGGCCTGAAAAAAGTAGAAGCTGAATCAGCAGAAGCTGGAGAAATCGTAGCGATTGCTGGTTTCGCCACCGCCAATGTTGGCGACACCATTGCTTCCCTCGAAGCACCAGTAGCATTGCACCGCGTCAAAATCGACGAACCAACCATGAAGATGGCGTTCTTGGTTAACGACAGCCCGTTTGCCGGACAAGAAGGTAAGTTCGTTACCTCCCGTCAATTGCGCTCACGCCTTTTCCACGAACTAGAAACAAACGTCAGCTTGCGTGTTGACGAAACCGATAACACCGACACATTCATCGTCAGTGGCCGCGGTGAACTTCACCTCGGCATCTTGATTGAGACCATGCGTCGCGAAGGTTATGAGTTCCAGGTATCAAGACCAGAAGTTATCTGCAAAGAAATCGATGGCGTCACTAACGAACCATTCGAACGTTTGTTCATCGACGTTCCAGATGATTACACTGGTGCGGTCATGAACGAAATGGGACCACGCAAAGGCGAATTGCAGAACATGGGCGTCGAAGGCAACATGGCTGTTTTAGAATTCATCGTGCCTACCCGCGGCATGATTGGCTTCCGCAGCGAGTTCTTGCGTTTGACCAAAGGTAACGGCATCATGAACCATGCCTTCCTTGAATATCGTCCATGGTGTGGTGAAATTGCTCGTCAAAGAAACGGCGCCCTTGTCGCCTGGGAAGAAGGAACAACTACAGCTTATGCCCTCGGCAAAGCTGAAGATCGTGGCTTCTTCTTCATCACCCCACAAACTCACGTTTATGCTGGCATGATTGTGGGCGAACACAACCGCTCACAAGATCTAGACATCAACGTCTGCAAAGTAAAACAGCTGACAAACATGCGTTCAGCATCTGCTGAAGTTCTCTATACCCTACAAGCACCAGCTGAAATGGGTCTAGAAAAATGTTTGGAATACATCCACGACGATGAACTCGTTGAAGTAACACCAAAATCAGTGCGTATGCGTAAGCGTCAGATCACTCGCAGATAATCGCTAGTAAATAGCAATAACAAAAAAACTACAGGCCCTAAATGCCTGTAGTTTTTTTTGTTTTAGAGCCTTAGTTACTGATTACGAGCTACTGATTGCGAGTAGGCGCTGCCACAGGAGCAATGCCTACGAGGGAATCAATTTTGTCGAGAGTCTGAGCCATGGTGACAATCTGCGAATAAGTAAAGTTACCACCAGCAGAAGCCTTCATAGCGGCTTTTACCAGCTTGAATGTTTGCAACTGCTTCTTCGCTTTGCTGGCTTTACTAGCACTCAATTTTCCTTGAGCCGTATCTTGAGCAATGCGAGCTTCTGCCCGAGCCTGCCTGCCATCAATATCAGTCCAAGCAACTACTTGGCCGACGCCTTGACGAATATCGAGACTGCGAGTAAGTCTATCGAGATCGCGCACAAGTGATTCAGTCTCTGCCAAATTAAGGCCGCCACCCGAAGTCTCGAAGGCAATCTTGGCCTGAGCAACCCGATCTACTTCACGCTTAAGTTGAGAAGCTGTGGCACCATTGATTTTTTGCGCCAATAGAGCTTGTCCAATCTGCTTAGAAATACTCTGAACTCTGCCATCGATACCACTCCATCGAGCTGTCTGACCAGCAATCTGAGTATCGATCCGGCCGTTCAATTTTTCTAAATCAGCTACTAGCGAGATTGACTCGGCATAGCTCAGGCCTGTACCGGAGAAGCGATATGAAATCTCATCGCGGTTAATGCGATCAAGTTCTTTTGTGAAGTCTTGAGTCTGAGCCATGGTCAACTGACCAGAAGCAACAGCGGTTGCAATCTTGCTATCAAGCTCAGCTTGTCTGGCATCAACATCGGGAACAGCAGCTTGAGCATCGCCCATATTTGACTCGATACTGTTGGCCAAGCGCTCTAGCTCCAGAGAGAGAGCAGCGTGTTCACCAAAACTCAGACCACCAGAGGCTCTGTATTTAGACTCTTGATCTAAAATACGGTAAAAGTCTTTTTTCAAGCTGTCGGAGTCTTTAACAGTCAAACGACCCTGCATAACCCCTTCAGTAATACGTTGATAAAGCTCAGCCTCACGCTTAGCAATATCAGGAAGAGCTACTTCCGAATTCTTACTAGAGTTCTCTGTGTCTTTGATCAGTTTGTTCAAGTCTAAGACAATCAATATTGCATCCTGAGCATCAAGTTTGCCCTGGCTAGCAATCTTGCTGTTTTCAAAATTATTGATGCGATTGAGCTCGGCTCTAAGACTCTGTACTTCTTGAGCCGTTAGCTTGCCAGAAAGTGTGCCACTAGCAATGCTGCGGTCGGCATCTTCTTTTAAGACTTGAACAGGTTTAGAAGCAAAGGAATTATCACGAATATCCTTTTCTACCTTAGTAGAGAGACGCTCTAACTCTAAGGCAAGAGTCAATTTCTCTCTTTCATCAACGACACCATCCACAGCCTTATAAGTAATTTGCTGTGCACCAATTCGGTTAAACTCAGCAATAGCTGAATTGCCTTCTTCAAGAGTCAATCTACCGCTTACCACACCTTCTGCTATGCGTTTATTGATCTCGCTCTTGCGTTTTTCTAAATCGGGAATGTAGGCAATCTCACGATCTTTAACACTACGAGTTAGCTTCGAAGATAGCTGGTTGAGAGCTACAACAATCTCCATCGTAGCCTGAGCCGTAGCTCCACCATTAAGGCGCTTGGCCTCAATGGCATTAATTTCCTTGGTCAAAGAATCTTCGTCAGCCTGGTCAAGACGACTGGCTTTCTTGGCGTCATCAATATTCTTCTTGATATCAGCAATGGTGCCGTTTACTCCAGACCAAACTGGTTTCTTTTCAGAGGTTGAACGATCAACGCTACCACTCAACTGTTCCAGCTCAACTAAGAGATTTTGCGTCTGGAGGGCATCAAGCTCGCCGCCAGAAAGAATTTTGAAATTCTTCTCTTTAGCTATGATTTGATCAAGCTGCTGTTTATAGACCTGCGCTTCGGTCAAGGTAATTAAACCAGTAGCCAAAGCCGAGGCAATGTCGCGATCAACTTCACTCTCACGCTTTGGCACCCGCGAAGTATCGTGAGTAACTACTTCATTGTCGTAAATCTGAGAATCAACTTGACCGCTCAATTTTTCGATGTCTAAAGCCATACTCAACTGCTCTTCAGAAGTCAATGGTCTCGCCAATTTACGCAGCTCATCTTGCTTATCGCTAATTCTCTTGAACTCAGCTTTAAGGTCGGCAGCTTCCGCATCAGTCAACTTACCGGTCTTAATACCGTCTTCAATCCGCCGACCAACTTCGCTTTGGCGCACATCTATGGCAGTCAGACTGAACTGGCGGTCATGCACGGTGCGAGTCAAGCGTTGGCTCAAGCGGTCGAGTTCAAGCACAAGGCGAATATTGTCAGTGATACTTAATTGGCCATTTCTATCTTTAGCTGCTGCAATGGCACGACTTTCGCGTTCAGTCTCAACACGCATTTCTTCGAACTCTTGGCGGCTCAAGCGCCCTTGCGAAAAGGCAGTGGACAATCGTCTCTGAATCTCATCTAAACGCGAAGAAGCATCGACAAAACCTGACTTGCGGTCACCCAAGCTAGCTTCCATATCTTTGACAATAAAGTCGAGATCAAAGTGCAAGCGCAGGGTTTCCCATAAACTGAGGCTGCCATTTGAAGCACTGAAAACCGCTTCTTGATCAGCCACTCTCTGCAAATCTTGTTTAAAGCGTTGGCGCTGCAGCTGTGTAAGACGACCGGCGGCGTAGGCATCGTTCAAGCGATTTTCAATAGCAGCAAAGCGGGCATCCACCTCACTGACTGAACCGGCCACGGCAACAAGCTTAGTGGTATCAGCGGCCATAGCAGGAGAAAGAGAACTAAGCCCTATGGTGCCAGCAAGAAACGCTGCTGTAATACTCAACAGTGAAGAAGAACGCTTCATACAAATCTCCATCAGAAAACGATTAGAAACAATCTAGCAATAGCCCGGCAGTTGTCAGAAGACGTCCCACAACTACTTAAACACAAGATGTATATTCTATTGCCTTTGTTCCATATTGCCTCAAGATTGCCTTAAGGCAAGCGACTGCCATTGACAACAGTCGCTGGTATTACCTCTATATTTGCCACCCGGCGGGCATCCGCTGAGATAAGCCAAAAATCTTGGCGAGAAGTTTTATTTTTAGGCTTTGCAAGTAGCTCTTGAAATGTAGCAATGTACAGACGCATTAATCTACTTATTGCTTTTCTTACTCTGACTACGCTTTAGCTTTTGTACATCATCTTTTACGGCTTTATCAATTTGCTTTCGCAGTTTCTCATAGGCATCCAAATCGTCTATCAACTGCTGAGCCGCTGTGGCAACTACTATATTTTTATAGGGTGGATTTTGACAAAGTGATACCAGCTTATCGACGTCAGCGGGTAGAGCTGCTGCAGCCTTTTTCAACTGGGCTAGGGAATCAGCAAGATCAGGGCTAAGGTCTGGTGGCAATTGCAATGCCTCTGTTTCAGACTTTATCAGCGGCAGTAAGTAATTTAGCTCCGAGGCATAGTATCTAAGCCATTTCTCTCTCGGCGGAACAAAATCACCAGTGCTGATAGTGCCCGTACCATTGATAGCCGGAATTACCATGCCACCAATAACATCAGGGCCACCAACAAAATATGTAACTGGCTGCTGTGTCTCACAAAAGGTTTCCCAGGCCGCACTCTTCAAATGGTGCCAAATTTTTCCAAGTTCTTTTAAGTTGGCCTCGGTACTAGTAGCTAGCGATACAACACCACCGCTTAAAGGAGCAGGAGCTTTACTCTCATCGGCACTAGACTCGGCACTAGAATCTGCCCAAGCATTGCCCACAGTAAAAACCAATGTCAGAACTATGGCTGAAAAACCGCAAGAATAAAAGCGTTTCATTGCACTTCACCTGGCTGTTGCCCTGTTGTTGGCGAATCGGAATTAGCAGACTCGGAATTAGCGCTAGAACTAGAATCCGAATTTGAATCAGAAGAAGAAGAAGAAGAAGAAGAAGCAGTCTCTGGGGCTTGAACAGACGGCTCAGCAGGCGACTGAACTTGAGTAGATGCACTGGGAGGCTGAACCGGCGGCTGAGTATAAGGCAGCGGCTTCACCAACCTGTGACTTTCTTCAAACTCTTCCTGGGTAGGCAAAGCAAAGCGCAGACCTTCAATGCCTTCAAAGTCATTCGGTTCGGTATTGCGCAGGAGCTGGCGATAAATCTCTGCTGTAGCCAGCGAAATGACCATATTGACCGGTATCAAACCAATAAAGAACATCAAGGTGCCGAAACTGCGCAAGACATGAAAAAGCACCACCATCAAGAAAATATTGAGCCTCGCTCCACGGCTAGCGATCCAACTGGCCCTGATCGATTCAATTGGGCCAATTTCTTTATCAACAATAAAGTATGAGTAAAACTGCAGAGCAATACTTACTATTACTCCGGGAACGATGAAGCAGAGATAGCCCCAGAACAATAAGAAGTTAAAGCAGAAATTACCCATGACATAGGTAAACATCTGCTTTGTAGCAGAAAACAAATCAGAAATCTTGGCCTCATCGCCATCTAATACGCGCAGATATACGTTGATCATACCGAGCTCTAAAATGGCATTGACGGCTAGAGATAGAATCCCGGCAACGAAGCTATAGAGTAGCTTAATTACAGCCTGGTCTTTAGGAATTAAGAGAGCAAACAAGAATGAGACAACGGCGAACGCCATCGGTATCACCCACGATACTGCCATAACCAGAAGCAGGGGCACAAATTGACGCTTTGTGTGCGCCCAGCCAATTGAAAATGCACTCTCTATCGAGAACTTTTCAGGCTTAAAGACTACATTACCTTGGATTGGTCCTTGCACTGCTTCTCTCAGCTCTTAGAGCTGCTCCTCTACGTTTTATCGCTATCACCAGGAACGGGCAAGACGGCTAACAGATCTCCCCAGAGGAAGCCCTGACCATAGTTAATTCCCATTTCTTTGAGCAGGGGAAGATCATTGCGATCTTCTATTCCTTCAGCCACAATTTCGGCACCAAGCGATTTAGCAACGTTGGCCAAGCGCCGCAAAAGCCTAGCTTTGGATGGTTCAACTGATATTCCCGAGACATACTTCCTATCAACTTTAACCAAATCTGGCTCAAGCAAAATCAAAGTTTCTAGCGAACTGCGACCGAAGCCGACATCATCTATAGCAACCAATATTCCAGCTTGCTTCAAAGCGTTGATGGCATCGCGCAAGTAACCGGGATCAGTTATAAACTGCTGTTCGCTTATCTCCAAACAATAGGTTGTACCGTTGCGCTCTTCAGGGAAGAGCTTAATCAGATTTTCAACCGGCGTCTCAAGCAAAGTCGAAGGGAAGAGATTGACATGCAAGCGCATGTTTTGCCCCACATTTGGCGCATCTTCAAGACAGAGTTGCAAGCACTGCAAATCAACCGTAGTGAGAATATTGTTCTCGATACAGATGCGGAAGAAATCAGCCGGGCTCTCAAAGGCGCCATCAGGGCCGCGTGTCAAAACTTCGTAGCCAGCGATTTGCTCGTTGTTTAGATCCATTATCGGTTGATAAACAGTGCGAAACTGTGAGCTATCGCAGAGTTGAGCAACAATACTTTTCGGTGTTGGTTGATCGTCTTCGGCCTTTTCTAGACCATGATCACGAGCCAGAGATACTTTGTTCTTGCCACCAGCCTTGCTGCGCTTCAGGGCCGTGCGCGAAAGAGTCACCACCTCATTAACAG
>Ga0075444_10001028_pt1 | contig 16938 bp, 16 predicted proteins | sample CoawatmetaG01DNA_FD_76836 | JGI IMG/M metagenome (GOLD analysis project Ga0075444, IMG submission 76836) | Marine microbial communities from the West Antarctic Peninsula - Coastal water metaG017-DNA | ecosystem: Environmental > Aquatic > Marine > Coastal | place: Atlantic Ocean: West Antarctic... | reverse complement strand
ATGTAAGTTATTTGAAAATTTGTTTTTTAGAATATGAATTAATTTAGCCCAAAGATTTCGTCAATAATTTTATCAATTTCATTATCAAAATCAGTCTTTACTTTCCAACCAAGAGATTTAATTTTTGAAGTATTAGCTTTCATATTCATATTTTCATTTGCCCTATAGGGAATTGCTCCAAAATTTAATTTCGTATTAAGCTCTTGCCTTTCTTTAACTTTAGAATATATTTTATTAATAATATTTTTAATAGGTTGTGGATTTTCACTTCCTAGTTCATACTCTTCATATTGAGATAAACCTTCAATATTATTAACAATACACTTATAGGCATTTACTATATCATCAATATAAATAAAGTCTCTTTTTTGGATTCCACTAGTAAGTTTAATTTCTTTTACATTCGACTTTAATTTGCCAATAAGCCAATATATAAACTTGGAATCATCATCCATTGTTCCAAAAATATGCTCTATTTTTATATTTATAACCTTAGTGGAACCACTAGGGAGAAGTCTCATCCAATCCAAAAACTGAGCCTTAGAGAGTGAGTAAGCATCAATTTTTCTATCAAGCATTGAATCTGAGTTTATAAAAGCTTTAACATTAAACTTTATTGAGCTTTCTAGCAACATTAGTCCAAATGTTAAATTAGCACGAATAATGGGGTTTAAAGCAACAGATTTTCTCCCATAATTAACAACTGTATTTATTACTATATCTATATTATTGTCTTTAAATAAGCTATCAAAATCATGCTCATCATGATAAAAAAAAGAACACCTATCTAAATACCCTGCAAGCCTATATTTATTAGAACCTTTCCTAATTAAAGCAATTACCTTATGCCCATCATTTATAAATGATTTAGTTAAGTAACTGCCAAGAAAGCCAGTTGCACCAGAAATTAATATATTCATTGCGCTATTTTAATGAATAACCAATGCGCCTAAGTATATTTCTAAATTTACTCAAATAAACGTAAACAAGAGTAGGTAATATTTTTTTTATCAAATAATTCTTTTCTTTTAATTCTTTTATTTTAACTTCTCTTATTGAATCACCAAACTTTAAGTCTTTGTAAAGTCCTCGACTTTTTAATGAATAGCCTGGATTATCATGGTCATCATCAATATTTGCAAACAATTCAAACCTTGGAAGAGCGGTTTTAAAAGGATAAAAATAATTGTCATTTGAAATTTTCTCAAAATCAAATGGTATTTCTTTTGGCCAACGTCTAAACTTTGGAGGACTTAAAATAATATTTCTAAAGAATTTTAACGAAGTTATACTTTGCATCGTGATTATGTAAAAGGGAACTCCAAGTCCATTATTAATTAAGCGGGAATTTTCTTTACTCATTTTATAAATACTAATGTTATTTGTGTCTAATGAATTAATATATGAGTATGTATCTTTAGTTTTATTATGCCACCAACTATAAATTAAATGGTCAACATCAAATTCTTTCATATCTTTCAAAATATCATCATATTTTGACTCACTGACCATGCTGACATGATCCTCAACCCAAAAAAGCACAAAATCCGTATCTATTTGTGGCAATATTTTTCCAGTATCATTAAACCAGCCTTTTTTAGAATCTAATAGGCTAGCAGATAATTTTTTTCCTAGCTCTTTAGTAAGAAATGAAATTACTTCAGCCTTAAACTCGCCTCGTACGTTAATAACCCATTTAGAAGCAGATATTCCTTTAAATGAATAATATGAAATCTTCATAATCTCAAATCTTTCTTTAGTATCAATTCGAAAGTTTGCAAAAATAGTTAACGATGGATCATTCATTTATTATTCCCAAAAAATTGAATTGGGATTTATATTAGTTAAAATATCCTCCATAATCTCATTGTTATAAACTCCTACTTTCATAATTACTATTGGATTTTCAACATCAGCTAAAATTTCTGGAGATTCAACAGATAAATTAGTTCCATAAAGCCTTAGGCCTTGCTTATTAATATTGTTGTCTAGTAAATTAACAATACGTTCCGTGTTCAGTCCAAATTGAATTAAAGATTGAGCAAAAACATGCGCTCCAAATAAATATATTTGTTGATTATCTTTAGTCTTCAAAATTTTTGCATTAAGATTAAAAATTAGTTTCTGGAGATACTGAACATAATTTAAATAAAGTTTCTTATTGTGTTCATATAAGCCAGGAGGTAATTCTGAGAGAATAGCCTCTGAATCTTTTACAAAAGCGTAAAAAATACTATGGTCATCCTTAAAATATTTTTTTTCAATTAGGCGAAATCCATTTTTTGATAAAAAATACTCAACATAAGGTTCAGAGAGAAAAATTGTGTGTTCAAAATTCAAACAATTCGTATAATTTCTTTTGAGCATTTCCTCCATATTAGGTAAACTAAAAATTAAATTTTGCCCTTCATTAAGAAAACTAGAAATATGCCTTTTAAATTCACTCGGATAATAAACATGCTCAAATAAGTGTGAATGGACTACGGTATCTACTTCATGTTCTAGTATAAATTTTTCATCGAAAAATCCTTTAATAAAATCTACATCTACTCCTGGAGCAGGAGAAGGATTTGGCTCGAGAACCGTCCAAGAAATATAATCTTTTTGTCTATATTCTCTACTTAATATTCCATGAGCACCACCAATCTCAAGTACTGATTTTGGTTTAAACTTTTTAATAAAAACAGCAAACTCTTCGGCATGTTGAAGCCATATTCCACCAATAAGACCAGGATCATGTTCTGATTGATAAAGAATTTGAAGCGGAATTAATTTATTTAATTGTATGATGCCTGTATTTTCTGAAATAGTCCAAGTCATATCAGCACATATATCATCTTCCGGTCCATGCTCAACGCAACCCATAAATACAGGAAAATTCTTTAACTCATGAATAATTAGTAGATCTTCTCTTTGATCTACTACGTTCTGAAACCTAGGAATTAACTTCATACTTTAATCTCCATTTCACTCTTTAACATTTTCTTACCTAAACCATACAATAAAATTGAATATGGAAAGTGATGCAATGCCGCTATATTTAGATAAATTAATGCTGTTAAAACCCTTACTTTTTTCAAATCGTAGCCCATAGACAATATAAATTCACTAAATCTAAATTCACATTCGATTAATATTTTCTTTCTATCAAATTGGTAATTTATTTTACCATCTACCCAAGTTGCACTATATTTACCTGAAGCAATAATGCCATGATTAACAATAATTCCGTGCATTAGTTTAGCGAGATCATAATAAATATCACCATTTTCTAAATCTCCAGCAAAATCCTGCCTCCAATCTAAAAAAGTGAATTTACTCTCTTTTTCTGACCATAAAATATTTTCAAAATGAAAATCCCCATGAAAGCGACCCGCCAATCCTCTACTTAGCCAATCCCAATCAATTGAGTTAAGAAGCTCACTAAGCATTGGCATTTTTTCACCATTAATAGAAAAATTATTATCATTTTTATTGAAATTCTTATAAAACAATTCAACTCTTTCAAATGTTTTGGCTTTATAAAATTTTGAGCAATTTTTTATAAATTCTTTTTCTTTATCACCGTCCAATACAGCCCTAATCCAAAAATTTTCTGCGAATTTCATTAGTTTATCAAAAATAGGAATAGTTAATACATCGGACAACACTCTTGCTTCTATTTTTTTATAACAGTACATATTTGGCCTATAATTATATACCTCAGGGACAAATCCTTTCAATCCAGCCGCTCTTTGTATTCGATTAGAAATAAAGCTTTTATCATCAGAATATTTAACAACAGTACTGCCAATAAACCAAATTGCTTCATTTTCTTTTTCAAGAATATTTGGTGCATCAGCTTCTGAATATGCTTTACGTGAGCTCTCTAGTGATTCAGGATTACCCGTATCAAACCATTCAAACTCATAAGGCAATACTTTGGAATTAGAAACCAAAGATCTCATACCATGCGATTCGCCTTGTTCAATTGCTGCTATATCATCATGCATCTTTTTCCAAAAAATGCTAAAGTCATATACTCCAGAAAGTCCAATATAAGCATGAAGATTTTTCTTAATAATACCTTTTTCACAAATTTCAGATATTTTATGTTTATCTATTACTATGGTTCTATATTGAGACAAATCATCTATCTTGGTATAGCCCATCCAGTTATGATCAGGTTTTATAATATCTCCTTTCACTAAGGTATCGCATGAAATGAATACAAAAGGTTCCTGTAAGTACTCTTGACACGCAATAAGACTTATACCAAGTCCAGAGCCTTCCCCCTCAAAAGGATTGACATTAACAAAGTAGAATACTTTATCAGGATACGTAAGTTCAAGAAAATCTTGGACTAGATCACCTTTATAGCCGAGAGCAATAACAAACTCGCAATCTCCTGGAAATTGTTCAATGACATGCGAAATTGTTGGGCGATTAGCAATACTAACCAACGATTTATTTATATATTTTGTTAGCCCACCAAGTCGAGCACCTATCCCAGCAGTTGGGATCATAACACGATAACTCACCTACCTAATCTCTTTGATAGTCATCAACTAAGCGAACAACATCATCCATTTCTGGAGTGCTGGCTTCTAGATAAACACTATCTTCAACTCCTTCCATTCGGTGAACAGTACCAGGAGCTATTGTAATTGTCTCCCCTGATGAATAAACACGTCCTGTGAGATTATCTTTATCTGATCCTGAAATTATATTAAGCTTACCACTAAGGACATAAATAGTTTCTTTTTTAATATTATGCATTTGAAGGCTGCAGCGATGACCCTTCCACATTGTTAACTTCTTCATCATGTAATTATCATTAATCTCAATAACCTCTTCTTTACCCCATGGCTTTTCAATTACTTTCATAAAACACCTCTAAATTTTATAAATCCTACATTCAGGATAATATTCAAAAAATTTATCATAAAACAACTTAGCATATTGCATCATCTGCCACCTACTATTAAAACCATACTTTTTTTTCATCCACTGCAAGCCTTCATCGATATAAAGAAGCAAGTTTTCTTCATACGACTCTGTTTTGATAATAGAATTTTTGTCGAACAAGTATGATTCATCCTCCTCAGCAAATACTTGAGTTGTAATTGCAGCTGCCCAGTTATTAGCATAAGTTTTAGCAATAAACTCACTTTCAGATAAATAACCTCTAAAGTTATTACCATCAAATAAAAAATCCATATAAGACGGATCTTTAGTATTAATAAGTTGGTCGATAAATTCCCGACGTAAAAAATAAGCATTGTTATGGATAAACCAAAAATATTTAGTTGAATTTTCTCCTATCAAGTTTTTTTCACCCCATTTATCTGAGCAAGGCGACACAAGACCAAGTCTGTGGTTTTTATTTAATAGATCTTGGAGAGTCTTAATAGTTTCTTGGCCCGAAGGAAATTTAGTGTCATTAGTAAGAAGAAAAAATGAGTCATAATTATCCCAATTATTATCCTTCCATAATTCCATTAAGCCATAATTCATTCCTCTGAGGTATCGTAAGCCTTGATTTGAAACATCTTTGGTGTTGACATGCCAAGTAGCATATTTTGACAAATTATTGCTATCTGATCCAGCCTCGACTACAAAAATATCAGTATGTTCTCCATCATTTTTAACTAGATGCTCAACTAAAATATTTGTTTCTTTGGGTAAATTTCTATTCAATATGATTGTTGCTGTCTTTTTCATGTTAATTAGCTAGATTAAAAGCTTTCATGTATCTATAAATGCTTTTCTTCACTTCATTTTTTAGAAGATCGTCAAGGTTATTAATTTTGTAAGTAGCTTTCTCTTTCAACTCAACAAATTGATCATTAGAAAAAATATAATGACCAGCAATAATAGCTTTATCTTTATACGTTGCAGAAGAATCTCTTAGCATCCATTTTTCCCATTTTTTTGACTCAAATGATATAGATAAAAACTCATCTAAAAGATCATTTAATTTATTTTCTTCTAGCAAATTGACAAAAGCTTTTGTTTCAGCAACACCAAATTCTGGTGCAATATTTGCAGCATGAATTCCTAACCTTGGTTGCCACTCCAGTGAATCAGTCGATAAATAATCAGTATTATGTTCTTTCATAAAAATTCCATATTTATTACACATTTCTATCATTTTAGGAATTTGAATTTCAGGTGGAAGTTCATTGGCTACTCTTATTGGGGAATCAAAGGATCCTACGTTATAAGTTTCCATTACTCTTGTTCCTGCTTGAATAACAATAAATGTTGGATATGGAATAAAATTTTTTTTGCAAAATTTACGCATACTTTCGAGAGTATATTCAACTTCATCATTGGAGTTATTTCCACCACTCTGTTCTTCTGTGCCAATCTCAAAAATAATGTCTCGTTTTTTTTGTTTAGCGTAAGTCCAGCAAAAATCATACAACTCATAAACCCTTTCTAAGACTTGATCTGCGGTAGGTTGAGAATGTATATCAATACTTGGATCTATATGTAACATATGGAATCCTGAATCAATATCTGCACGATATGAGTCTTTAGCAGATTGCATAGCATCTTTTAAGTTCATTTTTTTATTCTTTTCAAGCTCATTTTGCCAAGGTCCACCATGGTCTCTTGCCAGAATAATATTTGCATTAGTGTCTTTTGCTAGCACATAGTTTGAAAACTCACTTGTTGTCCAGTTTTCTACATAACCACCACCAAATTGCTCAGAATCAACCTGCCTTCGACTTGCTATTAACATCAATGGTGTCTTATATTCATCGGCTAGCTCTATAGAGGCATCGACACAATTTTTACTCATTGGACCAACTCCAAGTAGTGTACAGTTTTTATTTTTTCTGTAATCTTCTAAATGTTTTTGAAGCTTCATATTGTCCATTCACCCAGTTCAAGTTGGTTAGTTGGTAATTTATCTGGCTCATATGCATTAAAAAATTTACTCATAATATGAAGACAAGCTTCTGCAACTGCTCTATCTCCTCCACTTCGTTCTGTAACATAATTTGCATGAGATTTCGCAACAACATCTGAATTCGCAGGCGCGATAGAGTATCCAACTTCTTTCATAACATAATGATCAAAAATACCATCGCCCATATAAATAACTTCAGATGGACTGTACCTTTCTTTAATCCAGTCAATTCGTTTAATAGTGCTTACCAAATCAATTTCAAACTTCATATCTTCTTTGATTCTTTTTTTGCTAATTGAAAAGCCTTTTTTATCACCAGTTACAAATCTAATCTCTATATGTGGATTAAGCAAGCCTAAGCCATCGTTATCATCAGGGCCAAATATTTTCATTTGTTTTCCATCAACTGAGTATAGAAAATGTCCAGTTGTCATAACACCATCAACATCTAAAATAAAACACTTTGGAATTTTCTTCATAGTGTATTCATACTTATAAAATTAAAATTTTCATCTATAACACCTGTATCAACAATTGCTCCACCCTCTAACTTATAAACTCTATCACAATGTTTTAAAGTATTCAGCCGATGAGCAATTACAACAACTGTTCTTTTTCCTTTTAAGTTCAGAATCTCTCTTACAACTTCTTTTTCAGTTTCAGTGTCCAAAGCACTAGTTGACTCATCCATAAACAAAACATCTCTATCATGATAGAAAGCCCTCGCTAATGCGACACGTTGACGCTGCCCTCCAGAGATTCTAATCCCTCTTTCACCTAATATTGTGTCTAAAGCTTGTGGCAATTCGTTTAAAAAATCCTCTAGAGAAGCTTTTTTAATTGCATCAATTATCTTATTATCATCAATCTTATCATTATCAACCCCTAAGGCTATATTTTTTCTTAATGAATCATCTATTATAAAAATCTGTTGAGGCAGGTACGCAATATGACTTTGCCATGATGATAATCGAGTATTTAATTCATCTCCATTAAAAAGAATAGATCCTTTATTAGGAGATAATAATCCTAGTAAAACATCAACTAACGTAGTTTTACCAGATCCAGAAATCCCAATGATTCCAATTGACTCTCCTTTCTCAATTTTTAAATTGATATGACTTAAAGTATCTTTTCTTGTCCCTTCGTATTTAAAAAAAACGTCCATTAACTCTATAGAATTAAAGTCCGCCTTAACTTGAGGTTTTTTAGATAGATTACTATCTGCTCTAAAGCCCGAAATATCTTTGTATAGTTTTGATATTGAGTTTCTGCTATATCTAAAACTTGAAATGCTATTTGAAATTAAATTAACTGATGGTAGAAGTCTAATTGCTGCAACACCAAAAACTCCTAACGTTGGTAAAATGCTTTGTGCTTGCCCATAAAAGTAAAGTGAGATCAAGACTAAAGAAACTACAAAAAGCATCATTATAATTTCCAATAGGTATCTTGGAGAGGTTGATACAGTAGAGGAATACAGATAACAGTCTCCATAATCTTTTGCTCCAGTAGTAACTTTATCTAAAAAATAGTCTTGAGTGCCTAAAATTCGTAATTCTTTAAGTCCTTCGATTCCTTCATTAACGCCCTTCAACATAAACCTTTCTGCTTCAACAGAACTAACACCCAAATCTAACATTTTTTTTCTAAAAATTCGGTCATATAAAAACATAGCCGAACCAACAAGGATAGTTAATATTGCAAACGCAGCAAAATTAGTCCAAGCTAAAAATGTAAGAATGGAAACTGCAACAATTCCTTCGTTACAGACTCTTATTCCACTCAAGAGAACTCCACTTGCATATCTATCAGCCAATATTTGAATACTATGAATATAAGCAGAACTATTTCTCTTTACATATGATTCATATGGTAATGACTGATAATTCTCCATTAATAAAGATTGAATTTTTACTCGCTGATCACTACTAAACTTTAGAATAATATAATTTGTAAATATTGTTAGTAGAGATTTGATAATAAACACCACTGCTAACGAAAGACTAAGAATAATAAGTAAATTATTTCCCTCAAAAGGTATATTTAAAAAGCTATCAAACCCAACTAAAAACTCTTCTATTTTTGTTGGATTTGAAATAATAATAATATAAGGACCTATTAACCCTATACCAATTAATTCAAATATTGAGATTATGAAAAAGAGAACTAACATTTTGGGTAATTTTGATGAATCGCCTCCTAATAAGAAAAAAACCTCATGTAAATAATTTGAAAATTTAATTTTTCTAAACATAATTTTCAACATACCATTTGTAAGTTTTATTAAGACCTTCTTTCAAATCAGTTTTAGCAGTCCATCCAATTTTTTTCAATTTTGATGTATCAACTAATTTTCTTTTTGTCCCATCTGGTTTTGACTTGTCAAATTTTAAATCGCCTTTAAATCCTACAACATTTCTTATAGTTTCAGCTAGTTCTCTAATTGTAATGTCTTTTCCAATTCCAATATTGATATGTGAAAGCGACTTATTAATGTTTTTATAATAGGCCTCTTCATCTAATTCAATTACAAAAATTGAGGCTTCAGCCATATCATCAACATACAAAAACTCTCTTAAAGCATCCCCCGATCCCCATATAACCACCTCAGGATTATTATTAATTTTTGCCTTATGAAAGCGACTTATTAATGCTGGAATAACGTGAGAATTCTTATTATGAAAATTATCATTGATACCATAAAGGTTAGTTGGCATTACAGAGCGATAGTCTGTTCCATATTGTCTATTGTAAGACTCACATAATTTTATCCCTGCAATTTTTGCCAAAGCGTAAGGCTCATTAGTTGGCTCAAGAATGCCTGTGAGTAAAGCATCCTCATTCATTGGCTGCTCAGCATGCTTTGGATAAATACAGGTACTACCTAGAAAAAGAAGTCTCTTTACATTATTCCTATAAGATGCATCTATGACATTTGCCTCAATCATCATATTCTGATAAATAAATTCTGCTGGAAAAGTATTATTTGCATGAATACCTCCAACTTTACCAGCAGCAAGAATAACGTAATCAATGTCTTGCTCAGAAAAAAAATTTTGAACTAGAATTTGTTGAGTTAAATCTAACTGCCCACGAGAGCGGGTAATTATATTATTAAAGCCTCTTGCTTGAAGTTTTCTATAAATTGCAGAGCCAACAAGACCAAGATGGCCTGCTATATAAATTTTATCATTATGGTTCATAATTATTTAATTTGAAACTAAATAAAATTCTAGTATGAATAAATTATTGATAATTATCAAAAGCCTTATAGCCATATTTTTTCAATAAAAAATCTCGCTTAGCTAAAGTAATATCATTTTCCATCATCTCATTAACTAATTCTTTCAAAGATGTTGTAGGTTTCCATCCAAGTTTTTCCTTGGCTTTGGATGGATCTCCAAGCAACGTTTCGACCTCAGTTGGCCTGAAGTAGCGAGGATCAACCGCAACAATTAACTTACCAGACTCATCATCATAACCTTTTTCTTTAACACCCTTGCCTTTCCATACAATTTTTTTGCCAAGATAGCTCCAGGCAAAATTTACAAAGTCTCTAACAGAGTATTGGACTCCAGTGGCAATACAGAAATCATCAGGCTTATCTTGTTGTAGCATTAACCATTGGGCCTCAATATAATCCTTAGCATGCCCCCAATCTCTTAATGAGTCAAGATTACCTAAATAGAGGGTATCTTGAATCTCCATTGAAATACGAGCTAAAGCCCTAGTAATTTTACGAGTTACAAAAGTTTCTCCACGCGTGGGTCCTTCATGATTAAATAAAATCCCATTACAAGCGAACATCCCATAGGCTTCACGATAGTTTACTGTAATCCAGTATGCATATAGTTTTGCAGCTGCATATGGGGAGCGAGGATAAAAAGGGGTTGTTTCTTTTTGAGGAACTTCTTGTACATCACCAAACAGCTCCGAAGTAGAGGCTTGATAATAACGAGTCTTTTTTTCTCTTCCAGAAATCCGAATTGCCTCTAAAATTCTAAGTGCTCCTAACCCTACCGTATCAGCTGTATACTCTGGAGTTTCAAATGAAACAGCAACATGGCTTTGAGCTCCTAAATTATAAATTTCATCTGGCTTAACAAGCTGGACAATTCTTACCAAACTCATCGAATCTGACAGATCACCATAATGAAGAATAAATCTACGTTCATTATTATGCGGGTCTTGATAAAGGTGGTCTATTCGTTCAGTATTAAAAGATGAAGCTCTTCTTTTAATGCCATGTACCTCGTAGCCTTTATCAAGTAAAAACTCAGCGAGATAAGCACCATCTTGGCCAGTAACGCCTGTAATTAAAGCTATTTTATTATTCATCAAAATATTATTAAAAAATTTAAAAGGTAAGTCATTATCTATAGTCTACCGTCTGACTCATGAGAGTCAAAGAGATACTTAATATCATAAAGAATAAATTTATCTTTACCAAAAGATTTAATTTCTTTAATAGACATTTTTTTAAATTCATTGTGAGCAACGGCAACAACAATTGCATCATACTTATTAGTACCTGGCTTATCTATTATTTCAATACCAAGTTCTGATTTTGCTTCCTCTTTATTAACCCAAGGATCATAAACTTCAACATTGCTGTCAAAAGATTCAAACTCATTAATTAAACTCACAATATTAGTATTACGTAAATCTGGGCAATTTTCTTTAAATGTTAAGCCCATGATCAATATTTTTGCTCCAACTAAGCTAATAAACTTTTGTTTCATCAATTTAGATACTTGATTGGCGACATTTTTACCCATAGCATCGTTAATTCTTCGGCCTGCAAGGATAATTTCTGGATTATACCCAGAATCAATTGCCTTAAAAGCAAGATAGTAAGGGTCGACATGGATACAATGTCCCCCTACCAATCCAGGGCGAAAAGGCAAGAAATTCCATTTTGATCCTGCAGCCTCAAGAACAGCTTGGGTATCAATTCCTAACTTATTAAAAATAAGAGAAAATTCATTCATAAGAGCAATATTTACGTCTCGCTGAGTATTTTCAACAACCTTTGAGGCCTCTGCAATTTTAATACTAGAGGCTTTAAAAGTTCCTGCAATAATGATTTCATTATACAATTCATCCACAATATTTGCTATATCTGGAGTAGATCCAGAAGTTACTTTTTTTATATCAATCAGGCCTCGCTCTTTATCTCCAGGATTAATTCTTTCAGGAGAGTAACCACAATAAAAATCTGTATTAAACTTTAATCCAGAATACTTTTCAAGAATAGGTACACATACCTCCTCTGTAGCTCCAGGATATACTGTTGATTCATAGATGACTAGATCATCTTTCATTAGATTCTCACCGACTAATTTGCTAGAGTCTTTAAGCGATTTTAAATCAGGTTGTTTATTTTGGTCAATTGGAGTTGGAACTGCAATTATATAAATATTACAATTTTTTAAGTCTTTCGGGTTAGTAGTAAATGTTAAGAAGATCGAGCTAGCAATATCTTCAGGTGTTGCCTCTAAAGTTGAATCATTACCATTTTTTAATTCTGACACTCTATTATTATTAATATCGAAACCAATTACTTTGCTTTTTTTTCCAAACTCAAGAGCCAGAGGTAAGCCAACATAGCCAAGACCAATAATAGCAATTACTTTATCAATCATCAAAAATCACCCAATTAGAAATGCCCTACTTTTATCCATGATCAGATTAATAATAGCGCCGAAGTTATTTATTTTAAACAAAATATAACAAAAAAGTATCCTAGATGAAATTTTATAACACATCTATTCGTCTCTGTATTTATAATAAAATAGAGTTGTTTAAATCTAAAAACAAAGAAATGAAATATACTGATATAAATTTTAATAAAAAAACTATCTTAATTACAGGTGGTGCTGGATTTATTGGAAGTAATTTGGCTTTCTATTTTCAAGAAAATTTTTCAGAATCAACTATTGTAATATTTGATTGTTTTAGAAATGAGTCAAAATTCTCTAATGGAAATCTTCAAAGTTTTGGACATTACAAAAATTTAATTGGATTTAAAGGCAATGTCATATGTGGCGATATTAATAATAAAGCTGATTTATTATTACTTAAAAAATATAATTTTGACTTTATATTTCATCAAGCAGCTATTTCAGACACTAGAGTACTAGACCAAGAAATTGTTATGAGAACAAATGTTAATTCGTTCTATGATATTCTTAACCTAGCTAAACAAAATGACTCAGTCCTTGTTTATGCAAGTTCTGCTGCTACATATGGAAACCTCCCCTCCCCTCAGACTATTGGCTACGAAAACCCTGAAAATCCATATGGTTTCAGTAAATACATAATGGATCAAATTGCATATCATTTTGAAAATGATAATCCTGATATGACAATTGTAGGCTTGAAGTTTTTTAATGTATATGGTTCTCGTGAATTCTATAAGGCCAAAACCTCTTCAATGGTAATTCAACTTGGACATCAAATTTTAGATGGCCAAGCACCACGACTATTTGAATCTTCTAATCAAATTCTAAGAGATTTTATTTATATTGATGATGTTATTCAGGCCAACATTAAAGCTTGTAGCCCTAAGAAAAATGGTGTCTATAATGTGGGTACTGGAATTCCTAGAAGTTTTCAAGAAATTGCTGATATTCTTCAAAATGAATTAGGCACGGATTTAGGTACTGAATATTTTCCTAATCCACTCAAAGGCTACCAAATGCACACGCAAGCCAATATAGATTCATCAAAAACAAACTTAAACTTTATACCTCAGTTTAGCCTGGAGGAAGGAATTAAAGACTATATATCTGAAATTAAGAGACTGCATGGTATGGAAGTGATAACAAATGATTGAACTCCAAAATAGTAGCCCTCGAGTGCTTGTTATTGGAGACTTAATGATAGATCATTACTTATGGGGCAATTGTGAAAGAATATCTCCTGAAGCACCAGTTCCAGTTATAGATATCAAGAGTCAGAATTTGGTTTTGGGTGGAGCTGGAAATGTTATCAATAACCTTCAGTCATTAGGTGCTAAAGTTGATGTTATAAGCATTATAAGTGATTCAGATACTTCTAATGAACTTCAAAAACTTTTAACTGATATTAATGTTAAAACTAATTTTCTAATCACTCAAAAAAATCGCACAATCTCTAAAAAAAGTAGAATTATTGCCTCTCAACAGCAGGTCGTTCGCTATGACCAAGAAAGCACTGAAGACATAAGCATAGAATCACAAAACCTTATTCTTGATACTTTTAAAAAAATTATTGGTAATTATGAGATTATCTTACTATCTGATTATGGAAAAGGAGTTCTTACTCAAGAGCTTACTAAATCTTTAATTACTACTGCAAATGAACATCAAAAAAAGGTACTGGTAGACCCAAAAGGTGTTGATTTTTCTAAATATAAGGGCGCTTATTTACTAACTCCAAATCAAAAAGAAGCTGGTGAAGCAACCCAAATAAACATTACGGATAATGCAAGCCTAATTAAAGCAATTACTGAATTAAAAAACAAATACAAGCTTAATATTTCTCTTATTACTCTTAGTGAAGATGGTATAGCAATTTTTGACAATAAATTTCGAATTCACCCAACTAATGCTAGAGAGGTATTTGATGTAACTGGGGCTGGTGATACAGTTCTTGCATCACTTGGTTTTGCTCTAGCCTGTAACCTTGAAATTGATAAAGCCATCAAATTTTCTAATCTTGCTGCGAGTGTTGTGGTTAGTAAAATTGGAAGTGCTACTGCTACTCTCACTGAAATTATTGAGCTTGAATCAAGTCTTAATAAATCTTCTAGTATTGAACATATTAAAACTCATGATGAAATTTCGGCTTTAAGCAAAGACTTAAAATTAAGAGATAAGAAAATTGTTTTTACTAATGGTTGTTTTGATCTTTTGCATGCAGGACATGTTCAATATCTAGAGTCCGCCAAAAGCTTTGGAGATATTTTAATTCTTGGTCTAAATTCTGATCGATCCGTAAAATCAATAAAAGGATCAGGAAGGCCAATTAATAATGAAGCTGACAGGGCTTATATAGTTGCTGCGCTTGAAGTAGTAGATTACGTAGTAATTTTTGACGAAGATACTCCTTATAACTTAATCCAAGCAATCAATCCAAACACTTTAGTTAAAGGCAAAGACTATGAAGGGAAAAAAATTGTAGGACAAGATATTGTTGACGAATTAATACTGGTTGAGTTTTTAGAAGGCAAAAGCTCAAGTCAAATTATTAATAAAATTCAAAAAGGCAATTAATTATGAAATCAATCATATTAGATGAGTTTAAAAATCATATTGAAGTTAGTTCAAAAACAATGGTATCGCTTAGCAATCTCATTGAAATTGCTGCTAATATTTGCATTAATAGCCTTAAAAATGGAAATAAAATATTACTAATTGGTAATGGTGGAAGTGCTGCTGATGCTCAACATATAGCTGCAGAGATTGTTGGAAGGTATAAAGTAGATCGAAAAGGCTTGCCTGCTATTGCATTAACCACTGATACTTCTGTCATTACATCAATTAGTAATGACTTTGGATACTTAGCTGTATTTAATCGTCAAGTGGAGGCTCTAGCTAATAAAGATGATGTATTAATTGCTATCAGCACTGGTGGAAGTAGTTCGAATATAATTAGCGCAATAAAACTTGCTAAAGAGCTTGATTGCAAGACTATTGGATTTAGTGGCAAAGATGGTGGTGCTTTTAATGATTTATGTGATGTAAACCTTTTAGCTACCTCTGACGATACACCAAGAATTCAAGAAATGCATATTTTAATTGGACACATAATCTGCCAATTGATTGACAATGCATTCATTAATACACGCTAATTCTATCAATTACATTAAGAACATCTTTTGCCTTAATAAGTTTCATGCAATTATGATGTTTTAATGGGCAACTCCTCTTCATACACGGCTGTCAAACTAAATTTTTTTTGACCACAAAACTACTTTCATTCATCCATTGAGACGTTTCATTATCTTTCGTTGGGCCAAAAATTGAAACAGTGGGAATTTGAAAACATGCTGCCAAATGCATTGACCCACTATCGCCAGTAATAAACAAATCAAGACTTGAAATATGGCTCATTAGCTCAGAAATACTCGTATGAGCGGCCAAATTTTGATAGTTAGTAACTCCTTTTTCAATTAAAATTTTTTCAATATCTCCTGCAATATCTTTTTCACCAGGCCCTCCTAAAATAACAATATCATATTCAATAGATAAAGCACTGGCAACATTTGCAAATTCATCAGGATACCAACGCTTGGCATCCCCATATGAGGCGCCAGGATTAATACCTAATATTTTATTTTTTCCAGATTTATTTTTTTTTACAATATGTAATAACAATTTACCTGGCTTAGAATGAGAATTAAGGCAATTATTAATGAAGTTATTATATTTTTCAACTTGATGTCCTTTAGCATATTTTTTTTTATCAAATTGAAACTTACTTTTAGATGAGACACAAAACTTTATTAATTTTGAGCGAAGAGAGCTTCTAAAAGAGAAAAATGCATCAAACTCACCAAGATCCGTTATTAGCTGAAATGTGTCTTTGAAAGTTTTATCTAAAATATAAGTTTTAAAAACCTTTGGATGGCCCTTAATCGCCTCAATTGCAATAGATGAGCCTATTAATGTAATTTCAGCATCATCAAAGTGTTTCTCCAAATTTTCTATAGCTGGAGTAGCCATAACAGCATCGCCAAGCCAAGTAGGAAGCTCTATCAAAACCTTCATTTGACTAACTTATAATGTTTTTTACTTAACTCTAGCCCAAATAATAATTCCAGTTTAATCATTTGTCGATGTTTTTTTTGTTTTGTATTTAATTGATAATTAGCATCAGCTAAATACACGCCCTTCTCTTTTGGAAGCCAATTTAATACGCAATGAGGATGAGTCCCAGTAAACTCTTTAATAATAGACTGATCTATTTGAGAGTAATCAATCTTACTAGGAGACTTGCCCCAATATTTTTGAACTTTTTGACTTTTTAGGTTCATTTGTGCCTCACTT